>Ga0209166_10001170_pt1 | contig 22815 bp, 21 predicted proteins | sample Coa_R1_3_FD_187151 | JGI IMG/M metagenome (GOLD analysis project Ga0209166, IMG submission 187151) | Surface soil microbial communities from Centralia Pennsylvania, which are recovering from an underground coalmine fire - Coalmine... | ecosystem: Environmental > Terrestrial > Soil >... | reverse complement strand
TCCGGCGGCGCTTGGCGACGGCTCCATCTACACCAGCCTGGGATCGCTCTACGGCGCGGTTCCGGGACCGCCGATCGGATTTGGCGACCGCGACAGGGCGCGGGCCTATTTTCAAAAGGCGCTCGCCGTCAATCCGGTCGGGATCGATCCCAACTACTTCTATGGCGCCTTCCTGCTGCGCCAGGGTGACCACGCCGGGGCGATCAGGGCCCTGCAGCGCGCCCTCGCCGCCCCGCCGCGGCCGGGCCGGGAGATCGCCGACCGAGGGCGCCGCGCCGAAGCCGTCGCCCTGCTGGCGCGGGCGCGGCGGTGAGCGATGGCGCCGTCCCCGGAGAGGCTTTCACACCCTTTCCCGGGCGAGCGGCAGGTTGACGACCAGGCTCAGGCCGCCGGACGGCCGGTTGCGCGCGCGGATCGTGCCGCCATGGCTGTGGATGATGGTTCGCGCCGACGTCAGGCCGAGCCCCGTGCCCGGCGCGCCGCCGCTTGCCTGCACGCGGGTGAAGGGCAGGAAGATGTCCTCCACCATGTGGTCGGGAACCCCAGGCCCGTGATCCTGGACCTCGAGCGTGGCGCAGGCGCCGTTGTGCGACACCCGCACCTCCGCGCCGCCGCCATACTTGAGCGCGTTCTGGATCAGATTGGTGATCGCCCGTTTCAGGGCCACCGGCTTGCCACGGCAGGTGGCGGACCCGCTCGGCGCGAAGGTCACGGGGTCGCCGCGGTCGGCGTGGTCATCGACGATGACGCCGACCAGCGCGCAGAGGTCCAGTGTGGTGAAGGGCTCGTCCTCGACATGCTCGTCCTGGAACAGGGTGAGGGTTGCGTCGATCAACTGGGCCATCTCCTGGATGTCCGCCCTGAAGCGCTCCCGGATCGAGGGGTCGGGGAGGATCTCGCTTCGCAGTCGCAGGCGGGTCAGCGGCGTGCGCAGGTCGTGCGATATGCTCGCCAGCATCAACGTCCTCTGCACGATGAAACCGTGGATCCGGGCCTTCATCGAGTTGAATTCGGCGATGATCTCCCTCAGCTCGGCCGGCCCTCGCTGAGGGATCGGACGACTGCCCGCGTGGGCGCCGTACGACTTCAACTCATCGGCGAGGGCTTTTGCCGGGCGCGACAGCTGTCGGGCCGCGATGGCGGCGACCACGATGGCGGAGAGACCCAGCAACAGCATCTGCAGCAGGGTCATCCAGGCGCTTCCCACGCCCCACATCCGATGATGCACCAGGAAATACAGCCAGCTGCCGTCCGGCAGCTGGGCCAGCACGAGATAGGCGTCCGGCGCTCGCCGCCGGTCGCCTTGCAGGCTGGGAATCCTCGCCACGGACTCGCGGGGCCCGAAGCACACAATTCTGCGGGTGGCGGCGGCGAGGTCGCTGAACTCGTCCGGATGTCTCTCGGCGCGATCGCGGGCGGCGGAACGCCCTGGCGCGGCGACAGCGACCGAGGGCAGCCAGGCGATGCGGATCTGGGGTGTCGAGGCCGCCCCCGCTAGCTGGGCGCGCAGGGGCGCGGGACTGGCTTCAATGATCCTCGCCACCGCCGCCGCGGTGGCCATCAGACCCGACTGATCGAGCGACGGCTGCGCCCAGGCCCCTGCGATCTTCGAGAGACCGCAATACAGGACCGCCGCGGCGAGCACCGCCGTCGTGGTGACCGCGAACAGCCTGGCCGTGAGCGTATCGAGGGCTCTCATCGACTCCGCCGGGCGCACGGCGCCTTGAACACATAACCCCGGTCGCGGATCGTCTCGACAAGCTCGTCGCCCGACGTGTGCGGCGCCATCTTCGTGCGCAGCCGGCTGATCGCCAGATCGATGGCGCGGTCGCCGTCGTCGTGTGGCCAGCCGACCAGGTCCCGGAGCCAGGCCCGGCTCATCACTACGTTCGGCCGCTCGGCCATGGCGGTCAGCACAGCCAGCTCAACCTTCGAGAGCGGCACCAGGACACCGCGCGCGGTTCGAAGTTCCTGCCTCTGGAGGTCGATGCGCCATCCCTGGAACTCGACGGCATCGGCCGCCTCCGTCCGGACGGGAACCGGCAGGGGCTGGCGACTGCGGCGCAGCAGGGCCCGCGTCCTGGCGACCAGTTCCCGCGGCTCGAACGGCTTGCTCACATAGTCGTCCGCGCCCACCTCGAGCCCCACGACCCTGTTCATCACGTCCCCCGCGGCGGTCAGCAGCAGGATAGGGACGAGGGAGAGCTTCCTCACCTTCGCGCAGATCTCGAACCCGGTGTCGCCGGGCATCATCACATCCAAGATGATCAGGTCGAACGGGCGCTTCTCAAGCTCCCGCAACAACGTCTCACCATTCATCGCACAGCGCACGTCGAACATTTCTCGGATAAACAAATCCGTAAGCATGGAAAGTATTTCTCGATCGTCATCGACGATCATGAGCTGAGCTTGCCGCATCGCGCGGCCTTATCACTGACGTTGGACGTGATTGTGGCCAAAATGTAAAACCGGGCGTCATGTGATACATGCCTGCCGAAGATTAAGCACGAGGCGCCCGCATGATGCTCAACGGTCAACCGAGGAGCCGCCATGTCGACGCAACTGCAACCCAGTCCGGCCCGCCGTGCATCGCCGAGCCGTTGGCGGCGAAGGCTGACGACGGTCGCGGCGGTCGGCGTCCTGGGTCTGGCCGCGCGCGCCCATGCCGACCCCGAGGCCGACGCGGCGGAGCGGCCAGCGCCGGCGGCCCCGGTCTCCGATCCCGCCGAGAAGGTCAACCGGGCGGCCTTCGCGGTCGATCAGACCCTGGATCGCGTGGCCATCGCCCCCACGGCCCGGGTCTACCGCGCCGGTACGCCCCATCCGGTGCGCGAGATGGCGCAGCACTTCGCCGGCAATCTCCGCGAACCCACGGTCTTCATCGCCGAAACGCTGCAAGCCCATCCGCGCCGGGCGGCGACGGCGGTCGGACGGTTCGTCGTCAACAGCACCGTCGGCGTCGGGGGACTGTTCGACCTGGCCGGCCACATGGGTATGCCTCCCCACGAGACCGACATGGGCGTCACGCTCGGGCGCTGGGGCGTGCCACCCGGGCCGACGGTGGAGATTCCGATCCTCGGGCCGTCCAACATGCGCGACGCCACCGGGGGACTGCTGGGCGTCGCCCTGGATCCGGCCACCTATGTCTCGGGAGGGGTGATCCCGGTCATCCACATCGCGGGCACGGTCGTGGGAACGGTGGACGCCCGCGCGCGGCGCCTGCCCCTGACTGACGAGTTGCACAAGACATCGCCCGACTACTACGCCTCGCTGCGTGACCGGAACGCCCGGGGCCGCGCCGCGAAGGTCCGCGAGGCCCAGGGCCATCGCGATCCGGATGCGGAGAGTCACGCCCCTGAACCTGCCGGCGACAACGCAGTAGGCGGTTGACCGGCAGCGCGCCGCCGCCGTTCATCGCCGCCCCGGGTCGCGATGCACCCGGTAGACCACGGTGCGCGGATCGTCGTGGGGCGTGAGGGCGGGATCGTCGAAGTCGCTGGCGGCGTCGCGGACCATGCCCAGGCGCTCCATCACGGCGCGGGAACGGCGATTGGTCCGCATGGTGATCGCGGCGATCTCCTCCAGCCCCAGGCGCCCGAACCCGTCGCTCAGCACCACCGCCGCCGCTTCGCTGGCACAGCCCTGGCCCCAGGCTGTCGGAGTCAGGCGCCAGCCGATATCCACATAGGGCGCGATCGGCAGGTCCTCGCGCCCGGGCATTAAGCCGCAGGCGCCGACGAAGGCGCCGTCGCTCCGGCGCTCGACCGCGAACCGGCCCATGCCGAGGGTCGAAAAGCTCAGCGCCGCCCGCGCCATGTAGGCTTCGACCTGTTCCCGGCTCAGGCAGCCGCCGAGCCAGCGCATCACCCGTGGGTCGGCGCTCATCGCCGCGAACGGCTCGAGATCCTCCGCCACCCAGGCCCGCAGGATCAGGCGTTCGGTCTCCAGCTTCATCCCGCCTCCCCGGCAAGGCGTTTTTCGTAGCGCCAGATGTCGAGGGGATAGGGGCCGGCCGACGTCTCGGTGAGGACGCGTGTCGTCGCCGCCAGGCGCCACCCCGATTTCTCATAGAACCGGGCGGCGCGGAGGTTGCCGATCGCGCAGGCGAGCCATGCCGTCCTGACGCCCCGCGCCGACAGGCAGGCCTCGGCGTCCGCGATCAGCGGGCCCGCCGCGCCGGAACCGCGCGCTTCGGCGGCGAGGTAGAACTGATTGAGCTCGTCTTCCTTCACATAGTGGAAGCCGATGGGACGGCCCGGCGGGCCGATGGCCCTCACCGCCGCAAGAACCTCCCACATCCGATCCGTGAAACTGTCCACCGTGCGCAGGCGCGTCAGCTCGGCGGGCAGGATCGCCGCATGGGCGTCATGCCAGCCGGCCCACCACAGCCGTGCGAGCGCTTCGACGTCGGCATCCCGGCCGCTCTCACGTCCATGGTTCCTCCCCTCGTCTCCACGCAACGTAACTAGGCGACGCGCGGGCGCCTGTTAAGGTCCGTAATCATCAAGAAAACCGAACGTTCACATGGATAACTTTCATTGGACGAGAACGGTCGCCCGCGCCATTTCCCGGGCGATCCCGTCCTGGAGTGTTCCCGTGACCGACGTCGTTCTCTACAGGCCCAGCGCCTTTCGGCCGCTCTCGCACCTGGGCAGTCCGCGTGAGGTGGTCCGCCAGTTCACCCCCAACTGGTTCGCCGCCCCCATGGGGACGGGCATCCTCGCCCTCGCCCTGGCCCAGGTTCCCGGCCACCTCGCCGTCCTCCGGACCCTCGGCGAGGGCCTGTGGATGTTCAACATCGGCCTCTTCGCCCTGTTCTCGCTCCTCTACGCGGCGCGATGGATCTTCTTCTTCGACAGCGCCAAGCGGATTCTCGACCACTCGGTGGTCTCGATGTTCTTCGGCTGCATCCCGATGGGCCTGGCCACCATCGTCAACGGCTTCCTCGCCTTCGGCGCGGCGCGCTGGGGCCAGGGCGCGGTCGACATCGCCGACGCCCTGTGGTGGCTCGACGCCGGCCTCGCCGTGCTGTGCGGCGTCGCCGTCCCGCATCTGATGTTCACCCGCCAGAACCATGGGCTCGAGAAGATGACCGCCGTCTGGCTACTGCCGGTGGTCGCCGCCGAGGTCGCGGCCGTCAGCGGCGGCCTGCTCGCTCCCCATCTCGCCGACGCCCACCGGCAGCTGACCGTGCTGATCGCCAGCTATGTGCTGTGGGCCTGTTCCGTGCCGATGGCCATGAGCATCCTCGTCATCCTGGTGCTGCGCATGGCCCTCCACAAGCTGCCGCCGGTCGGCATGGCCGCCACCAGCTGGCTGGCGCTGGGCCCTATCGGCACCGGCGCGCTGGGTCTCCTGGTGCTGGGCGGCGCCGCCCCCGCCGTCTTCGCCGCCAACGGCCTCGCCGTTTACGGCCCGGCCGCGCGGGGGATCGGCCTGATCGGCGGCGTCCTCATGTGGGGCTACGGCCTGTGGTGGATGGCGACCGCGGTCCTGATCACCTTGCGCCACCTGCAGGGTGGCCTGCCGTTCAACATCGGCTGGTGGGGCTACACCTTCCCCCTCGGCGTTTATGCTGTGGCCACCCTGAGGCTCTCCACGATCCTGCCGATCCCAGCCTTCGCAGTCTTCGGCGCCGCCCAGGTGATCGCCCTGGCCGCCCTGTGGTTGATCGTCGGGGCCCGGACGGTGAACGGCGCCTGGCGCGGCGACCTCTTCTACTCGCCCTGCCTCATGGAGGACTGAGGGTTTCCGGGAGCCCCGCAGATGCTGGGCGACGCGCCGGTGATTCGGCGGCTTGCATATGTCGGATATTTGGCAGATAGCTGATCGTGGCGCGGATGAACAGCGATATGGCTACGTTCACGTTGTATATCCGGGATGACCGATACCTTGTTCCGGCGATGGAATTCTTCGACGCGCGAAACGAGGCGAGCGCGCGGATATTCGCTGCTGGGTGCCTTCTGGAGTCGACGCACCATACAGCCGTCGATGTCTACGAGGGCGAGGCGCTGCGATTCAGCATCACCCCAGGTCCGGCTGGACGCTCGCCCAACTAGCCGTGGATTTGCCCTCCGCAACCTCGACATCTAAATCATATGCAACAAATATCTCTCCTGGACCCATCCGACAAATAAAGTAATTTACAACCTGATTGCTCGGGATCGAATCGCCAGGAACGGAGTTACGTCTGGTGGTTAGCAGTCGGGTTCCAGACTGCGCTTCGGAAAACCTGCAAGCCGGTGGCCCAACGTCCCGTTCCGCCACGCCTTTTTAGATTGGCGATCAAGATGACACCGACCGAAAACCTTCGCCGGCGCGAGACGTCGCGGCGCCGTCTTCTCCACGGCGCGCTGGCGACAGGCGGGGCCGTTCTGGCCGCGGCCGCCTTGGCCGCGGGCGGCGAGGCCGCCGCCGCGGCGAAGATGTCGCAGAAGAAGGCCGGCTACCGCGACACGCCTTTGGGCAAGTCGCGCTGTGACAACTGCGGCCTTTGGCAGACTCCCGCGGCGTGCAAGCTTGTGACCGGCCCGATCAGCCCCGCCGGCTGGTGCAATCTCTACAACTCCAAGTGACCACCTCGACAGCGGGGCTGGCGCGCGCATGGCTGCTGGCCTTGGCCCTCGTCGGGGTCATGGCCGGCCACGCCATGGCCGTCCCGAGCTTTGCGGTGCAGACCGGGCGACCCTGCAGCGCATGCCACGTCGGCGGCTTCGGGCCCCAGCTCACCCCGTTCGGGCGCGAATTCAAGCTGGGCGGCTATACGCTGCGAACCAACACTTTCAATCTGCCGTTCTCGGCGATGGCGGTGGCCTCCTACGTGCACACGGCGAAGGATCAGGCGGCCCCGCCCGCGCGCCACTACGGCGTGAACGACAACGTGACGATCGATCAGATCAGCCTATTCGTCGCGGGCGGCCTGGGCGATCACTTCGGAGGGTTCGTCCAGACCACCTATGACGGCGTGGCCAGGGCCTTCCACTGGGACAATCTCGACCTGCGCGCCGTCACCACCGCCACGATCGGCAAGACCAACGTGGTGCTGGGCCTCGACCTCAACAATGCGCCGACCGTCCAGGACGCCTTCAACACCGTCCCGGCCTGGGCCTTTCCCTACACCACCTCCAGCCTCGCGCCCTCACCTGGCGCCGCGCCGCTGGTCGGAAGCCTGGCTCAGAACACCATCGGGGTCACCGCCTACGGCTGGATCAATTCGCAGATCTACGCCGAGATCGGCGGATACCGTTCTCCCAGCGCCGCCTTCCTCACCCACTTCGGCGTCAACGCCTACGCCCCGGGCAATATCGACGGGACCGCGCCGTATGGCCGGATCGCTTATCAGAAGAACTTCGGCGACCGGAACTTCGAAATCGGCGCGTTCGCCATGAGCGCCAGCATTTTTCCAGGTCACGACCAGAGCCTCGGACTGGCCGATCAATACACCGACCTCGGCGTGGACGCCTCTTACCAGCTGTTCGCCGCCAAGAAGAACGTGGTCACGGTCAATGCCCGCTACATCAACGAGAAACAGCGGCTCGACGGCTCGCAGGCCCTGGGCCTGGCGGCCAACCGCCGCTTGAACCTGCAAGACCTGCGGGTGGACGCTTCCTACTATTGGCACGACAAGATCGGCCTCAGCGTGGGGGCGTTCGACACCTGGGGATCCCCCGACGTCCTCCTCTACGCCGCCAACCGGACCCTCAAGCCGGACAGCTCCGGCATCATCGTGCAGCTGGACGGCACCCCGTGGGGCGATGCCGGCTCGCCGTTGGGTCCGCGTTTCAACATCCGCCTGGGAGTCCAGTACACTACCTACCTGTCCATTCATGGCGCAGACCGGAACTACGACGGAATGGGCGCCAACGCGGGGGACAACAACACTTTCCGCGTGTTCACCTGGGTCGCCTACTAGCAAGTGTGCTTATCGTCGGTTTGCGGACGGTGAGGGGCGCCAGGCTCGATGAACAGGTCCTCGGTATCCCGGTGCTGTTCATCAGCGGGCCACCCGGCCGGGCAAGGCTCGCGAGGTCGGTGGCCATCGCCTCCCTTTCCAAGCCGTACAGCGCGGCTGAATTGGTCGACGCGGTCGACTACCTCTTCCGCCATGAAATTGGCGATGAGACGCGCCCGGCGCCTTTGAAGCTGGAGATGTTCGATCTCGTCTCGGGCCACGGCGCCGCCGTGCGAGCCTGCGGAGATCGGTTCCGCACGACCAGAAAAGGACTTTCCTCGGGAACTCAATACTGGCGATTGTGTTGATTCCGAAACCAACCCGGCGTCCTGAGATCATCTCCTTTGATCGACGCGGAGCGGATCCCAAGGTTCGGCATGGAGTATCATAGTGGCGCCCGCCCCGGTTCTTCTTCTCGTCGAGGACCATACGCTGATCCAAAAGGCTTTGCGTGACGCGCTCACGGACGCAGGCTTCGAGGTGGCCGTCGCCGACGACGGCAGCAAAGCCCTTCGGCAGTTGAAGACGGGCGCCGACCGCTTCGGCGGGCTGATCACCGATATTGCACTCGGAGCAGGGCCGGACGGCTGGGAGGTCGGCCAGCGCGCCCGCGAGCTCTCCCCCCTTATTCCGGTCGTCTATATGAGCGGCCAGCACTCCCGTGATTGGGCTGCGAAGGGCGTGCCCAACAGCGTGATGGCGGCCAAGCCTTTCGCGGTCGCACAAATCGTGGCGGCCATCTCGGCCCTCCTGTTCGGCGAGACCTCCGCCGAGGCGGCCAGGTGATCCAAGGTTGAGGTTGCCCTCGGGGCCTTAAACCGCCGGCCCCCCAAACTCCTCGACGTCTTCGTCTTCAACCACGGCGATCTGCGCGTGGACGATCGAGACCTTGGTTCCGGGATGGTTGTCGCTCACCTGGACATGGGCGTGCAGCTGTCTGGAGAGCGCCTCGACGATGCTGGTGCCGAGCCCGGCCTTGGGCGCATCCGTTCCAGAGGGCATGCCGATCCCGTTGTCGGCCACCGACAGCGTCCAATTGGGACCGCGCCCCTGGTATCCCACCGTGATCCGGCCGATGCGACTGTCGGGGAACGCGTGCTTCAGGGCGTTGATCACCAACTCGGTGACGATGAGGCCGAGGCTCACCGAGACATCGGCGGCGGCGGTCGACTCGTCCGCCTTCACCTCGAGGACGAGCGCATTGTGGTCGCGAATCATCGAGGCGCCGAGGCTCTCGCACAGGGTCGTGAAATACGGTCTCAGATGCACGTCCTCGCCGTGGGTCGCGGCGAGGTGCCGCTGCACCTCGGCCACCGACATCACCCGCTGGTGCGCTTCCTCGAGATGGGCGCGCGTCTCGGTGGAGCTCACGCGCCTGGCGCTCTGCAGCAGCACGGCGGCGATGATCTGCAGGCTGTTGGCCACCCTGTGCTGGACTTCCTGCAACAGGACCGCCTTTTCCCGGATCAGGTCGTCCTTCAGCCTCTCGGCCACCTTCGCGTCGGTGGTGTCGGTGATCGACAGCAGCACCCGGGCGCTCTCGCTGTCGTCATAGTCCAGCTTGTGGGCGTTGAGGACGAGGCGGCGGGTTCCCTGGCCGTCTCGCGCCAGATCGAACTCGTAGGCGTCGATCTCCGCCTTTTCCGACACCGTGGCGTTCAGCAGCGCTCGAAGCTGCGGCTTGTCCCACTCGCCCTCGCCGAGGTCGAAGAAGCGGCGGCTCGCCGCTCCGGCGGCCTCGATGGCGAACACGCGGAAAAATGACCGGCTGGCGGCCACGACCTTCAGCTCGGCGTCGAGCAACACCAGGGGCGCGGTCGAGGCGGCGATGATCGCCAGCACCAGGCTGTGCGCGGGATCGGGCTTGGAAGCGTCAGCGGCCATGGAGGGCCTTTCGTGAACTTCGGATCCTCGCGGAATGAAAGCGGACCGGACAGACGCGGAGCGGGTTGGAGGTGTCGTGATTCTATTGGCAGCGACGGTACCACTTTTGCGGTGCGGCGAAAGACATCGCGTAGCCCTCTTTCGTGAAGATGTTACGCAAGAAATCCAGGATGGCTGTTTCGCCTTCGACGGGCAGGATAGTGCGTGCGGACGCCACTGGATTAGTCCTTGGCCAGAATAGCCACTGGATCAACACGATGAGGACCAGAAGGTTCATCAGGAAATATTTTATATGTTCCGAGTTGAGTGGCGTCGCGTTTTACCAGCGCAACCGGTGAGCCGCCCTCGGCCGGCGTCGGGGATCTCTTCTACTCACCCGGCGAGGAGGACGGAACTGGGCTCGGGGCCGCCGCGGTGGCGCGCGGAATGCGGTCGAAGTCGTCGAAACGGTGCCGGGCGATCCGGCCCAGACGGTCGACAAGCGGCTTAATCTTCGCGACGTTTTCGAGGATGAAGAAAAAAGCCTGGTCCCGGGTTTCATTGTCGCCGCCACCCGGATTGACGATGGAATCGATCATCCCGTCGAGCGGCATGGCGATGCTCACCATCACCACATGCACATCGACCCGCAGGGCGGCGTTGCGCAGGTCCAGGAGGCTCTCCCGGTTGCGGTCATAGATGTCCAGCTCGCGCCGCGCGGCGTGCAGCAGCCGCAGGGTGAACGGGCCGTAGGGCTCACCGATGTGGCGGGCCCGCTCCGCGCCCTGGAGCAGCACCCGCAGGCCGGACAGCGTCTCGCCCAACAGAAGGGCGGCGGTCCGCTCGCGGTCGCGGCGCCGGAAGTAGGCCTCCAGCTGGTTGGCCGCCACCCCCCCGACCGTGGCCAGGAGCGCGCCCACGGCGACGGCGCCGATCGTCTCGGTGTGCGATCCGACGTCGAAGTGCGTCAGGGGCACGGCCGGCCCCGCCGAGCGGCGCGATCACGCTCGAAATGCATATTCTCTCCCCGCTTCGCCAAGCCGCGCGGCTTCGCGCGGGAGCCTGGAGCGCGGCGGTCGATTGCGCAAGAAGCCGAGTGGCGAAGCGCCGCCATTTGCCGCCTTCATGGGGCTCCCGCAACGCCGCGTCCGCGCCGCTGCGGCCTCCCCGGCTGAAGCACCCTCGCGCGGGCCTGGGCCGTCGGGACCCAGCTTAGGGGCTTTCCCCCGTGATCAGCCGCGCGCCTTGATGAAAGGTGACGTAGGCCCACAACCAGTTGAGCATGACGGCGATCCGGTTGCGGAACCCGATGAGAAACAGGATGTGGACGCCGCCCCAGAGGAGCCACGCGATTCTTCCATGGAACCGTAGCGCACGCAGCTCGGCCACGGCCTTCTTGCGGCCGATCGTGGCCATGTTGCCATACCGGCGGTAGCGGAAGGCGCATGAGGAGCGGTGTCCGGCCACCCTTTTGGCGACCAGCTGGCCGACAAATTCGCCCTGCTGCTTGGCCACGGATGCGACGCCGGGATACGGCTGGGCGTTGGGGCTAAGCGCGAAGGCCGTGTCGCCGATCACGAAGATCTCCGGATGTTGTGGAAGACTGAGGTCGCCTCTCACCAGGACCCGGCCCTCCGGATTGGTCTGCGCCCCTAGCCACTGGCCGGCGGGTGAGGCGCTGACCCCAGCCGCCCAGACGATTGTGCGCGCTTCCAGGCGTTCGCCGGCGACGATGACCCCATCGACGTCGCAGGCCGTAGCGGGATGGCCCAGGCGAACCTCGACCCCCAGTTTGTACAGCGCGCGCGCTGCGTAGGCGGAGAGGGGCGGAGGAAAGGTCGGCAAGAGGCGATTGCCTGAGTGCACCAATATGATCCGCGAGGATCGTGGATCGATGCGCCTGAAGTCGCGCGCGAGCGCGACGTTCGCCAGTTCCGCGATGGCGCCGGCGAGCTCGACCCCGGTGGGGCCGCCACCCACCACGATAAAGTTCAGCAGCCGGCGACGCTCCTCAGCGCAGTCGCTCATCTCAGCGCGCTCGAAGGCGACGAGGAGACGGTGGCGCAGCCGCGTGGCGTCCTCGATCTTCTTGAGGCCCGGCGCCGCCACTTCCCAGTGATCGCGGCCGAAGTAGCTGTGCCGGGCTCCGGTGGCGAGAACGAGGGTGTCGTAAGGAACACGGCCATCGTGCAACAGTACGGCGCGGCCGAGCTTGTCGACGCCCTGGACGGCGCCCAGCAGGACCCGGGTGTTCCTCTGATCGCGCAGAATGGAGCGGATGGGCGTGGCGATATCCGCCGGCGACAACCCGGCGGTTGCGACCTGATAGAGCAGCGGCTGGAAGAGATGGTAGTTGTGCTGATCGATGAGGGTCAGGTCCACCGGCGCCCCCGCGAGTGCGCGCGCCGCCGCGAGCCCGGCGAATCCGCCACCCACGATGACCACCCTGTGCCGGCGGGCCGGGTCGGCTCTCGGCGTCCAGGCTATTCTCACCGCGTCCGCTGTCATGGGTGCACCTGCATTGGCATGAGCGTACAGACTCGGCGCGGCGGGTGTTTATTCGCTGTTGGGGGCGGACATGACGCCCCAGGAGGAATTTGGCGGCCGAAGGCCAGCGGGTGATGGACCGCGAGAGCGCCCGCGGGCCGGCGAGGGGGGATGTCCGACCGGCGGGCTTGCCGGGCAAACGCCCAGCGCGCCGGAGTGAGGCACTCCCCGCGGGGGGGGGGCGGGGAATCGCGGGGATGGCCTCAGGCCGCAACCGCAGCCCGGGGGGTTGGCTGGGTCGGTGGCGGCCGCGCCGGTCGGTTCCGGCGCCTCCGGTTCTCTCCTGGTTGCAGATACCGAGTCATCTGCAGTTGGAGAGACTCGCCGACCCGACGATTTATTCCACGCGTGTATGAAGGTGGTGAGGTTTTCGCCAGCCGGATGAGGAGGGCGGTCAGGTCGGAAGCAGACCCGTCCTGCGGAACACCAGGGCTGCAGTCGGGATCGAAGTGCATCATCCCTCCCCGATCGTCACGCCGTGCAGCTCCACCCGCGAACCCGGAGCGCGACGTTCGATCGCGCAAGAGGCCGAGTGGGACATCGACGCCGTGATGGCCGCCCAGGCCGACCTCGCACACACCCTGCGCCAGGTGGTGTACGTGAAGGGCCGCGGCGACGCGGGTGGGCCGGTTCGTGCTTCCCCGCTCAGAAGGGGGTCAAACCCCCGACGGGCGCGACGCCCGCTATTTCGCCGCGGCCCAGGGCGACGAACGCGCCCCCGATGATCATGACCCTCACACGCGTCTCCCTCCCGGTCGCCCAATCGGGTGTGTCGCACGGCAACTGACGGCGCGTAAGGACCCTGGCCGCCCGATCTCGACCGAGATTCGTCTTTAGACGAAGATGCCGATGTGGGAGCTTCGCATCGACCATGGCCCCGGCAGGGCCTGCGTTGGTTCACGCGCGGTCCCCCCATCCCCGACGCCTGCCGACATGCGGGTAGCGCGTAGTTCAGGCGCGAACATGACGTTTCGCCACGACCGGGTGAAATCTTCTTAATCCGGATGTCGGGAAGTCTTCAGAGTCGCGACATTCAGAATCCATCGGGAAAACACCACCTGACTTCCAGCATCGAATGGAGGCTACCATGAAGAGGATGTCAAAAACCCGCCTGTTCAGCGCAATCGCGGCGAGTTGCATGCTGGCGATCGCGGCGCCGGCCCTCGCCGAAGGCCACGGCGGCGGCGGTGGCGGCCACTTCGGTGGCGGCGGCGGTCATTTCGGCGGTGGCGGCCATTTTGGTGGCGGTGGCGGTCACTTCGCCGGCGGCCACGACTTCGGCGGCCACGACCATGGGCACGGTGGCGGCGATCACTGGCACGGCGGCCACGGCTACGGCTGGGGCTATGGCGGCGCGTTCCTGGGTGGCCTCGGCCTGGGCTACGCCCTCGACCCCTACTACGACGGCGCCTACGACTACGGTCCCGACCAGTGCGTCGGTCCGCAGCAAGTCTGGGATCCGGCCGCCGGACAATACGTGGTTCAGCAAGTCCCCTACGCTTGCTGACCGCTGATCCTCGCCCGCGGCCTCTGATCCGCGGGCTTGCGGTCTACGCGGCGCCGAAAAGGGGCGCCGTGAAAGGCGGGATCAGATCGCGTTGCGGCGGATGAGCAGGTGACAGACCAGCAACACGATCGCCGCCCCGATGAGGGACGTGAGGACATTGTAGAGATCGATGCCCGCTGGCGCCAGATAGCCGAAGAAGGTGAACAGGAAGCCGCCGACAAAGGCGCCGGCGACCCCCAGGACGATATCCATCACCAAGCCGGGGCCGCTCTTGTCGATGACCTTGCCGGCAAGAACGCCGGCGACCAGGCCCACGACGAGCCACGCGAGGATTGACATTGGCGGCGCTCCGTCTGCCCGACGCTGTAAATACAAAAACCGCGAACGGGGCCATGGTTCCGTTTCTGGCCGCCTGGGCGGACTCCGATGATGGTCAACGGCGCCGAGCCGTCCCGACGACCTCCGTCACGGCCTCGACGACGGCCTGCGGCCTGTCGCCGCGGCGGCGAACCGGACTTGACATATTGCAAATGTTCTGCCATTCTCATGGGCTCACTCCTAATCCTGAGAGGCCCCCATGACCGACACCCCCACCCCCGCTCTCCCCGCCCGCTACGCCAACGGGCGCTTTGGTCCCGGCAACCCCGGTCGGCGGACCGGAGCGCGACACCGGGTGTCGCACCGCGCGGCGATGGCGATCCTGCAGGATTTCGAATTGCATAGGGGCGAGGTGCTCGAGATGCTGCGCCGCTCCTATACCCCGGCCTATTTCGCGATCCTGACGCGGCTCCTGGACCGCGAGCTCCGGGTCGAGGCGCCGGCGTTCGATGACTACTCCGAGGAAGAGCTCGCCCGGACGGTCCTCCTGGCCCGCTCGGCCCTCAACGGCCACGCCGACCCTCGCACCGCCCTCATCGAGCTGGACAGCGCGCTGGTGAACCGGGCGAGTCTCGATCCGGCGGCCTCCGCGCACCGTGTCAACGGTCAATAACGGTGGAAACCCCGGCCCAAACCGCCCGCGACGCGCCCAAAACCGCCAGGAACCGCCCGAAACCGCCCTGAATCTCACTCTCGCGCCAATGTCGGGAGGCTGTCTTTCCCTGCGGATCAGCTAAAGGGTGGGCCAAAATCCCTCCCGGAGACGCCGCCTTGATTCGCCGCCTGCCCCACCTCCTGCTCTCCACCATCCTCGCCCTCGCCCCGGCGGCCGCGACCCTCGCGCCGGGCGTGGCCGCCGCCAGGTCGACCGCTTCCGCCGCCACCGTTCCCGAGTCGGCCTACAACGCCCTCAAGTGGCGCAGCATCGGGCCGTATCGCGGCGGCCGCGCGCTTGCGGTGGCCGGGGTCCCCGGCCAGCCGAACGTGTTCTATTTCGGCGCGGCGGCCGGTGGGGTGTGGAAGACCACGGACGCGGGCAACACCTGGAAGCCGGTCTTCGACGCCACCGGGGTCGCCTCCATCGGCGCCATCGCCGTCGCGCCCTCGAACCCCAGCGTGATCTACGTCGGCACCGGCGAGCACGGCCTGCGCGGCGACATGACCTGGGGGGCGGGGGTCTACAAGTCGCTCGACGCCGGCCAGACCTGGGCCTTCGCGGGGCTGAAGGACAGCCGCCAGATCGGCGCCGTCATCATCGATCCGGCCGATCCGAACATCGCCCTGGTGGCCGCCATCGGCCACGCCTTCGGCCCCAACAGCGAGCGCGGCGTCTTTCGCACCACTGACGGCGGCAAGACCTGGACCCGGGTCCTCTACAAGGACGCCGACACCGGGGCGGTCGACGTCGCCTTCGATGCGCACGATTCGAAGATCGTCTGGGCGGCCCTCTGGCAGGTGCGCCGCCAGCCGTGGAACTTCTCCAGCGGCGGTCCCGGCAGCGGCCTGTACAAGTCAACGGACGGCGGCGTCACCTGGACGAAACAGGAAGGCCGCGGCCTCCCCACCGGCCTGCTCGGCCGCATCGACATCGCCCCCTCGGCCGCCGATCCCCACCGCGTCTATGCGATGATCGAGGCCAAGGACGGCGGCCTCTTCCGCTCCGACGATGGCGGCGACACCTGGCGCCTGATCAGCCAGGACGGCCGCATCCGCCAGCGCGCCTGGTACTTCTCCAAGATCTACGCCGACCCCAAATCGGTCGACACCGTCTATGCGCTGAACACCGGCATGCTGCGCTCAGTGGACGGCGGCCAGCACTTCGACCTGGTCTCCGCCACCCACGGCGACCACCACGGCCTGTGGATCGACCCCACCAACCCCGCGAGCCTGGCCAACGTCAACGACGGCGGGGCCTCTATCTCGCTGGATGGCGGCAAGACCTGGTCGACGCAGGACAACCAGCCCACCGCCCAGTTCTACCACGTGGCCACCGACGCCCGCTGGCCCTACTGGGTGTATGGGGCGCAGCAGGACAACTCCAACCTCGCCGTCGCCAGCTTCGACGACGAGGGAGTGATCGGCCCGCGCAGCTGGTACCCGGCCGGCGGCGGCGAGAGCGGCTTCGTGGTCCCCGACCCGCGCGACGCCCAGATCATCTACAGCGACGCCGAGAACCAGTTCGGCCGCTTCAACCGCCACGTGATGCAGGTCCAGAACATCAGCCCGGACCCGATCGACAACTCCGGCCATCCGGCCAGCGAGCTCGACCACCGCTTCAACTGGACCTCGCCGCTGCTGCTCTCGCCGCACGATCCGGACGTGCTCTACGCCGCCTCGGAAGCGGTCTGGAAGAGCACCGACCACGGGATGAGCTGGACGGTCATCAGCCCCGACCTCACCCGCAACGACAAGTCCAAGCAGACCGCCAGCGGCGGGCCGCTGACGAAGGACATCACCAGCGTCGAATACTATGACACCATCTTCGCCCTGGCGGAATCGCCGCGCACCGCCGGGGTGCTGTGGGCCGGCTCCGATGACGGCCTGATCCACATCACGCGCGACGGCGGGGTCACCTGGAGCGACGTGACGCCCAAGGCGATGCCGGCCTGGGGCACGGTCAGCCTGATCGATCCCTCGCCCCACGACGCCGCCGCCGCCTACGTCGCGGTCGACCGCCACCGCCTGGACGACATCGCCCCCTACGCCTTCAAGACCGCCGATGGCGGCAGGACCTGGACGTCCATCGCCGCCGGCCTCCCCATGGGCGCGGTGGTGCACGTGGTGCGGGAGGACCCCGTCCGCCGCGGCCTGCTCTACGCCGGCACGGAGACCGGCGTCTTCGTCTCCTTCGACGACGGGGCCAGCTGGAAACCGCTGCAGTACAACCTGCCGGTGACGCCGGTCCACGACCTCGTCATCAAGGACAACGACCTGGTCGCCGCCACCCACGGCCGCGCCTTCTGGATCCTCGACGACGTCACGCCCCTGCGCCAGGCCGCCGCCGCGGCGGGTGACGGCGTCACCCTCTACGCCCCCGAGCCGGCGGCGCGCCTCTACTATCCCGACCAGATCGAGAGCCGCCGCCCGGTGGGCCAGGACCCGCCGTTCGGGGCCCTGATCGACTATGTCCTCCCCGCCGCGCCCCAGGGCGAGATCACCCTCGACATCGTCGGCGCCGACGGCGCCGTGCTGCGCCACATGTCCAGCACCCGGACGAGCAAGGAGGTGCAGCCGCAGGAGTGGCCCGACGAGATCATCGCCACCGACCTCATCCCCGCCCACGCCGGCATGAACCGCCTCGTCTGGGACCTCAGGATGAACGACCCGGCGCAGATCCCCGGGGCCTTCTACGAGGACCAGGCCCCCCGCGGCCCGATCGTGGCCCCCGGGACCTATCAAGTGCGCCTGACCGTCGGCGGCGTCACCCGCACGGCGCCGATCACCGTCTTCGCTGATCCCCGAGTCCAGGGCGGCGGCCCGGTCATCGCCGCCAAGACCGCCATGGCGGTGGCGACCTGGAAGGACATCGACGCCCTGCATCGCGCGGTCAACGCCATCCGCGAGCGCCGCAAGGCCCTGAAGGCGGCGAACGATCCCGGCGTGCTGGACACCCGCCTGGCCGCCATCGAGGAGCAGCTGATGCAGGTGAACATGAACGGCTCGGAGGCCAACCTCGCCTTCCCCGGCATGCTCAACGAACAGTACGCCGCCTTCGCCGCCAGCCTGGAGGACGCGGACACCCTCCCCACCCGCCAGCAGACCGCGATGTTCGACTCCCTGCACGAGCGGCTGCAGAAGCAGCTGACGGCGCTGGAGGGGCTGAAGTAGGGGCGCGCCCCCTCAGTCACCCTGCGGGTGACAGCTCCCCCGCGAGGGGGAGCAGGACTCTTCTCCTCCCCCTCCATGGGGGAGGTGGCGCGGCGCGCAGCGCCGTGACGGAGGGGGCGCCCCTAACGCAGCGCGCTCAGGATCCCGGGCTTGGTTCCGATGGCCTGGGCCTGGCGGCGGAACACCTGGCCCTTCTCGAAGACGACGACGCCGTCGTAGAAGCCGATCGAGAAGGTCTCGCGGGTGAAGGCGTCAGGCTCCACGGCCCCCAGCGTGTGGTCGGCGTTGAGCTTGTCGACCAGCGACTTGGCGATGTTGATGAAGGTCGTGGGATCGTCGACCGAGCCGCCGAACTTCGGCCAGTAGGCGCACTGCAGGTCCTCCACCATGTAGACGCCGTTCTTCGGCAGCCGCGGGTAGAGGAACTCGAAGCTCGCCTCGATGTGGCGCATCTGGTGGCTGCCGTCGTCGAGCACCACGTCGGGGACCCCGAACTCCTCGATCACGGAGGCCAGGAACACGGGGTCCGACTGGTCGCCGATGCGCACGAAGACCCCGTCGCCCTCGTGGGCCTTGCATCTGGGGTCGATGTCGACGCCGACGATCCGCGCCAGGGGCCCGAACCAGCGCCGCCACATCTGCAGCGAGCCGCCCTGGGCGACGCCGATCTCCAGGAACGTCAGGGTCCGGCCGCGCCAGGGCGCGAAGTGCCGCTCATAGACCGGGAAGTAGTGCTCCCACTTGTGGATGACCTTGCCCTGGTTGGTCAGGAAGTCGGCCCAGAGATCCATGCTCACTTCAGGTCCCAGTCGCCGTCGGCCGCCTCGGTGAAGCCGGCGGCCCGCAGGACGCCGCGCGCCCGGGCGGCGTCCGCCTCGTCGATCATCAGCCGCATGGGGATGATCGCGGTCCACAGGCCGCCGGCGGCGGTGTCGAAGACGGCGCTCTCTATGGTCTCGCCGGCGAGCAGGGCCTGGGCGGCGGAGAGCTTGACCGGGTCGGTGGTGGTCAGGATGGCGAACACGCGGGGTGTCTCGGTGACGGGGCTCAGGCCGGCTGGATGAATTCGATCACGTTGGCCCCGGGGTCCAGCACCCACATCTGCCGGATCTCCCCGCGGCCCCCCATCACCTCCAGCCCCGCCGCCTCCAGCTTCGCCTTCACCGCCGCCAGGTCGCCGACCTTGAAGGCCACGTGGTTGCGCAGGGGACTGAGGTGATCCTCGGCGGGGGCGTGGCCGGCCGGCGCCAGCAGGTGGACCTCCGTCCCGTAGCCGCGCAGCCAGGCGCCGGCGAAACCCAGGTCCGGCCGCTCGATGGGCTCGAACCCCAGCAGGTCCCGCCAGAAGCCCACGGCCGGCTCCAGCTCGGGCACCGTGAACGACAGATGGTGCAGCGCCTCCAGCTCGATCATCCCGGCGTCTCCCAAAGGTTGGCTAACCCTCAGTATGGACCGGGCCGCCCGGCGCGGCCAGACTCGGCCCCAGACTCGCCCCTTGGTCAAGCCGCGCCTGGCGGAACGAGATCAGCCGCCCGGCGGCCTCGTCCCATAGCGCCAGGCCCAGGCAGGCGCGGCTCTGCCACAGCGTCAGGCGCCCGGCCTCACGCAGGGCGGGCTCGTCGCGCATCACCTGCCCCAGGCGGTAGTAGGGGATGCGGCTGCTCAGGTGATGGACGTGGTGCACGCCGATGTTGGCGGTCAGCCAGCGAAGGGGGCCCGGCAGGTCATAGTGGGAGCTGCCGCGGAAGGCCGCGTCGTGGAACTCCCACGCCCCGTCCCGCGCCCAGTGGGTGGCCTCGAACTGGTGCTGCACGAAGAACAGCCACACGCCCATCGATGCGGCCAGCGTCACCACCGGGACATAGATGAGCAGAAACGGCAGGACGCCGAAGGCGATGACCAGCCCGACGATCAGGACGGCGGCGCACAGGTTGGTCGCCATGGCCGACAGCCACGGTCGCCAGCCGCCCCGCATCAACCCCACCGGCAGGCGGTGCTGCACCAGGAAGACGAACGCCGGCCCCAGGCCGAACATCACCAGGGGATGGCGATAGAGGCGGTAGCCCAGCCGTCGCAGCCCCGGCAGGGCCCGGTATTCGGTCACCGTCAGGGTGTCGATGCCGCCGATCGTGCGCCGGTCCAGCGCCCCGGAGGTGGCGTGATGGATGGCGTGCGCCCTCTGCCAGTAGTCGTAGGGCGTCAGGGTCAGAACGCCGATCGCCCGGCCGAGCCAGTCGTTCAGCCGCTTGCCCGGCAGGAAGGCGCCGTGGCCGCAGTCGTGCTGGATCATGAACAGGCGCATCAGGAAGCCGGCCGCGATCGGGACCAGCGCCAGGCCCCACCAGACATGATGGCTGGCCGCGAACCAGGCCACGCCGCACAGGACCGCCAGCGGACCGGCGGTGACCGCGATTTCGATGACCCCCCGGGTGCCGCTGGGGCGGCGGTAGGGGGCGAGGCGACGCGCCAGCGCCAGGGAGGAGGAACGGGCGCTGGAACCGGCGACGACGTCGTCCGGCAGAGAGAGGGTCGACAATACTGTACGGGTCCTGAGCGGCGCGGCGCGCCGGCCGACATCGGCGAGAGACCCCTTAGCTGATAAGCCCCGGTCAACGAAAGGGTTGCCGTCGCAATTGACGTTGCGGCGCCGTCGGCCGAAGGGTGGGCCGGACCGGTCCCGGAGAGTCGACCCCTGTTGAAACCGCCGTCGTTTCCCAGCTCCACGATCGCCCGCAACGCCCTGGTGATCATCGCCGTAATCCTCGGCGTCGGGGCCTTGCGCTGGCTGAGCGGGATCCTCAGCCCTCTGCTGCTGGCTATGTTCCTGGCGGTGATGGTGGACGGCTTCAGCCGTGTGCTCCGCCGGCGCCTGCCCGGCCTTCCGGCGGGAACCGCGGTGCTGGCGGCCATCTTCATCTCCACCCTGACCCTCGCCCTCTGCGCGGTGGTGGTGGCCGAGAACGCCTCGGGGTTCGTGACCACCCTCGGGGGGGCCGAGCCGAAGATCAACCTGGTGATCCGCCAGGTCGCCCACGCCCTGCGCATCCGCAGCCCCGGCACCGTCGACCAGATGCTGCGCCACCTCGATCCGACGCAGTACCTGGGCGTGGTCGCCAACGCCCTGGAGGGCTTCGTCTCCAGCGCCATCCTGGTGTCGATCTACCTGGGGTTCCTGATCGCCTCGCGGCACGCCTTCGAGCGCAAGACGGTGAAGCTGTTCCGCAGCCGCGACGAGCGGCAGGACGCCCTGCGCGTCTTCCTGCGCGTGCGCGACGCAGTGGAGCGCTACCTGTGGATCCAGACCGTCACCGGCCTGATCATCGCCGCCGCCTCGTGGGCGGTCATGGTCGCGGTCGGCCTCGACAACGCGCTGTTCTGGGCCTTCCTGATCTTCATCGTGAACTATGTCCCGATCATCGGCGCGGCCGCGGCCATCGTGCTGCCGGCCCTGTTCGCCCTGGTCCAGTTCGACGGCTACGTGCGCGCGGCCCTCCTGCTGGGGACCCTCTTCGCCATCACCTTCGTGGTCGGCAACATCCTCCTGCCCCGCATGCAGGGCGACAGCCTCAACCTCGATCCCCTGATCGTGCTGTTGTCGCTCGCCTTCTGGGGCGCCCTGTGGGGTCTGACCGGGATGTTCCTCTCCACGCCGCTCACCGTGCTGGCGATGATGATCCTCGCCCAGTTCGAGGGCTCGCGGTGGATCGCCGTCCTGCTCTCGGCCGACGGCGACCCGGAGCGCCTGGGCCGAGGTTTCGAACGCTCGCCCGACGCGGCGGTCCCGATACGCTGAAGGCGCCGCCGGCCGGCTTGTTGTATAGACCCCGCGAATGGACCTCATAAAAACGCCCGGAGGCTCGTCCGACGCCATGGCCCTGGATCAGCACAGCGCTTTGTCCCCGCCGATCACCCTGGAAGCCCTGGCCCCGGCCTTCCTTGCGGCGGCGGGCGGCGGCGAGCCGACCCCCGCCCAGCACGCCTTCCTGGCCAGCGTCCTGGAAGACTACCGGCCGGACGAGCTGCCGGGCATCGGGCCGGACGACCTCGGCGCCGTCCTCGCCGCCTTCTGGGCCCATGGCGAGGCCTTCAAGGGTCCGGCGCCCGCCGCCCGGCTGATCCGCGCCCACGGCGCCAGGCGCGAAGGGGGCGCCCGCGGGCGCGACCTCGGCCTCGACCTGCTGGAGATCGTCCAGCGCGACGCGCCGTTCCTGGTGGACAGCGTGATGGGCGCGGTCGCCGACTGGGGCGGCGAGGTGCAGGCGATGTTCCACCCGCTGGTGAGCCGGGACGGCGCCCGCCTCTCGACCATCCAGGTCTGGCTCGCTCCGGTCGCCGAGGAACGGCGCGCAGGCCTCCTGGACCTGGTCCTGGAGGCCGCGTCCGACGTCCACCTGGCGGTGGCCGACTTTCCGGCGATGCTGGCCCTCCTGGCCCGCGCCACCGGCGAGCTCATCCGCGCCCAGCCCGGCGATCCGGCCGCCCTGAAGGACGATATCGAGTTTCTGCGCTGGATGGAGGACGGCCACTTCGTCTTCCTGGGCGCCCGGATCTACGACTATCCGCGGACCCCCGACGGCGGCTACGCGGCCGAGGAGCCCGCGTTCACGCCCGAGGACTGCCTGGGCGTGCTGCGCGATCAAGGGCGGCTGGTCCTGCGCCGCAACGAGGAGCCGGCGGTGCTGTCGGCGGCGCTCAAGTACCGGATCGAGGCGCCCGAGCCGGTGATCGTCGCCAAGTCGAA
>Ga0209166_10001169_pt1 | contig 22817 bp, 22 predicted proteins | sample Coa_R1_3_FD_187151 | JGI IMG/M metagenome (GOLD analysis project Ga0209166, IMG submission 187151) | Surface soil microbial communities from Centralia Pennsylvania, which are recovering from an underground coalmine fire - Coalmine... | ecosystem: Environmental > Terrestrial > Soil >... | reverse complement strand
AGGCGCAGGCCAGGCACGGCGCGCAGACGTCGCTGGTGTACCAGACCCAGCTCGACAAGGCGCGGCTGCGCGGCGCATTCTGGGCCGCGCTCGACCTCATCCCGAACGCGGTGATCGGGCTCATCGTGCTGCTCGGCGCCATCGCGACCAGCCGCCACACGCTGACCCTCGGCGGCCTGGTCGCGTTCATCACGCTCACCCTGGAGCTGGTCTGGCCGATCGAGGCGATGGGCTACATCCTGGCCAGCGGCCAGGAAGCGGCCACCGCGGCGCAGCGCGTGTACGAGATCCTCGACACTCCGCCAGCCGTTGTCCCCGGGGCGGGCCGGGCCACGGTGGCCGGCCCGGCCCGGCTCCGCTTTGACCGGGTGGAGTTCCGCTACCCGGGCACCGAGCGCCCGGTGCTCCGTGGCGTATCGCTGGACCTGGAGCCCGGCGAGACCCTGGCGCTGACCGGCGCCACCGGGTCCGGCAAGACCACGCTGCTGCACCTGGTCCCGCGGCTCGCCGACCCGGCGGCCGGGTCGATCACCCTGAACGGCACCGACATCCGCGACCTGCCGCTGCCGGTGCTGCGCACCCTGATCGGCAGCGGGTTCGAGGACCCGACGCTGTTCTCGGTGAGCGTCCGGGAGAACGTCACGTTCGGCGCACCCGACGCCACCGACGAGCAGATCGAGCAGGCCCTGGCGATCGCGCACGCCGGCTTCGTGGCCCGGCTGCCCTGGGGCCTGGACACCAGGATCGGCGAACAGGGCATGGCGCTGTCCGGAGGGCAGCGGCAGCGGCTCGCGCTGGCCAGGGCCATCCTGGCCAGGCCGCCGCTGCTCATCCTCGACGACCCGCTGTCCGCGCTGGACGTGCGCACCGAGGAGAAGGTGACCGCCGCCCTGCGCGAGGCGCTCGCCGGGACCACCGCGCTGCTGGTCGCGCACCGCCCGTCCACGGTGCTGCTCGCCGACCGGGTGGCCCTGCTGGCCGGCGGCCGGATCGCCGCGACCGGCACGCACGCGGAACTGCTCGCCACCGAGCCCCGCTACGCCGAGCTTATGGGCGACGCGGCGCCAGCTTCCGAGCACGGCACGTCCGAGGCGGTGGCCCGATGAGACATCTACCGTCGACGCCGCAGGCGCAGGGCCGGGCGCCCGCCAGGGAGGCAGGCAAATGGGCGGCGGTGGCCCGATGACGGAACTGGCCTGGCGCGGGGTTGCCGCGGAGAACGCCGAGGAGGTCAGCGGCAAGTTGTCGGCCCTGCTGCGCCGGCGCGCGCGGCGGCTGCTCACCGCCCTGCTGCGGCCCTACCGGCGGCAGGTGGCCTGGGCGCTGGCGCTGATCGTCTTGGGCAACCTGGCCGCGCTGGCCGGGCCGTGGCTGGTCGGCCTGGCTATCGACCGGGGGATCCCGCCGCTGGTGCACGGCGGCGACCTGGTCCCGCTGGTGGCCGTCATGGCCGCGTTCTTCGTGGCAGTCGCGGTGCAGGCCGTCGCCACCAGAGCGTTCATCCTGGTCATCGGGCGATTCGGTGAGGGGGTCGTCCGGGAACTGCGCCGCCGCCTGTTCGCCCATTTCCAGCGGCTGCCGGTGGCCTTCCACGAGAGGTACACCTCGGGCCGGGTGATCTCCCGGCAGACCTCTGACATCGACTCGATCTCCGACCTGTTCGAGGAGGGCCTCGACTCGCTGGTGTCCGCGGTCTTCTCGCTGCTGCTGGTCGGCGTGGGCATGCTGCTGCTGGACTGGCCGCTGGCCCTGGTGGTGCTGGCCGGGTTCGGCCCGCTGGCCGCGCTCACCCTGTGGTTCCGCCGCGAGTCGGCGATCGCCTACCGGCACAGCCGCGAGGCGATCGCGGACGTGATCGTCGCGTTCGTAGAGACGTTCGGCGGCATCCGCGCGGTACAGGCTTTCCGCCGGGAGCGCCGCAACGAAGAGATCTTTTCAATGCTGAACGGCCGCAACGCCGCGGCCACCTTGCGTTCGATGCGGCTGATCGCGGTGTACTCCCCCGGGATCACCCTGGTCGGCAACCTGGCCACCGGCGCCGTGCTGCTGTACGGGGGGCTGCGCGTGGCGGACGGCGACATCAAGGTGGGCGTGCTCGCCACGTTCCTGCTGTACCTCCAGCGCTTCTTCGACCCACTGCAGGACCTGTCGCAGTTCTACAACACGTTCCAGTCCGCCGGGGCGGCGCTGGAGAAGATCTCCGGCGTCCTGGACGAGCCGCTCGGGGTGCCGGAGCCGGAGGTTCCCGCGGACCTGCCGCCCCGCAGGGGGGCCGGCCGGGAAATCGAGCTGCGCTCGGTGCGGTTCGGGTACCGGGAAGCGATCGTATTGCCGGATATGAACCTGCAGGTTCCGGCCGGCCAGACCGTCGCGCTGGTCGGGGAGACGGGGGCCGGGAAAACGACCGTGGCGCGGCTGGTGGCGCGTTTCTACGACCCTGGCCAGGGCAGCGTGCTGCTCGACGGTACCGACCTGCGGGACCTGCCGGCCGAGCGGCTGCGGTGCGAGGTGGTGCTGATCACCCAGGAGAACTTCCTGTTCACCGGGTCGATCGCGGACAACATCGAGCTGGGCAAGCCCGGCGCCAGCCGGGCGGAGATCACTGCGGCCGCGACCGCGATCGGCGCCGATGCTTTCATCACCGCGCTGCCGGGCGGCTACGAGGCCCAGGTCGGCAAGCGCGGCGGCCGGCTGTCGGCGGGCCAGCGGCAGCTCATCTCGTTCGCCCGGGTCTTCCTGGCGGCGCCGGCCGTGCTCGTGCTCGACGAGGCGACCTCGCTGCTCGACCTGCCCAGCGAACGGGCCGTGCAGACGGCGCTGCGCACGATCCTGGCCGGCCGCACCGCGCTGATCATCGCGCACCGGCTGTCCACGGTGGCGATCGCCGACCGGGTGCTGGTGATGAGCGGCGGTGAGATCGTCGAGGACGGGCCGCCGGATCTGCTGCTGGCCGGCAGCGGCCGGTACTCTGCCCTGCATGCCAGCTGGCGGTCCAGCCTCGGGTAGCGAACGGCCCGGGGGACACCCATCGGGGGACGCCGCGGCCACCGCGGTGGGATCATGATGGCGGGAGATGGTATGGCGATAGACCCGGCCCAGGCCCGGCCCGAGCTGCCCGGCCGCCGGCTCTTGCCCCGGCCGCGCCGCCCCGTGCAGCTGGCACTCGTGGTCCTGATCCTCACCGGGCTCGCGGTCTACGCCTGGGTGGACGCGGCTGCGGCGCCGTTCAGCCGCGGTGCCCTGGTGGGCGTGCTCATCCCCGGGGCAGTGCTGGGGGCCATCGCCTGGGGCAGGCCGCCGGAGCGCATTCTGCCGCCGGGCGAGCTGGACATGATCGGCATGTCGTACTGGGTCATCGCACTCGCGGCGTTCTTCGAGTGGGAGGCGTCCGCCTGGCGGGACAACTCCTGGCCCTGGCATCCCTCGTTCACGGTTCTCGTCGACCCGCTACTGGCCCCGCACCTGATCAAGAGCGTGGCCATCCTGGTGTGGATACTGGCTGGCTGGGCCCTGGTGAGGCGGTGACGATGCCCCCGATCCCGACCCGTGCCATCACCATCGCCGGATTCGCCGCGGCGGTGGTGGCCATGATCGTGCTGGAGATCCTGGCCCGGCGGCCGGGCTCCCGCATTCCCACGGTCGGCCAGTGGCTCGGCTACCTGATGCGGCCGAAGCTCGGCCGGGTGCTGGTGCTGGCCGGCTGGTGGTGGCTTGGCTGGCACTATTTCGCCCGTTAAGCCGGCCGTGCTGGCGCAAGAGGCCGACCGGCCCCGGGAGCTCCCGCCGGCCTACGGCCCGGTGCGCCCAGCGCGCCCCGGTCAGGATGGCGCCACCGTTGCTCTAAGCTGGGCGCGTGGTGGGAAAGCGCAAGCCTGTCAGCCCGGAAGCGGTAACCAAGTACGCCGCCGACGTCGCCTTGGCGCAGCGGTTCGGCGAGCTGTTCGACCAGGCGCGGTCGGCCGAGCAGGTCCTGCGGGACGCGCAGGCCGACGGCGCCAGCCTGGAGGACCTGCACCGGGCCGGCAAGCGCCTCGACAGCGCCCTGACCGACGTGATGCGGGCCGCGTTCGCGGCGCAGCGCGCGGAGATCGGGCCACGGGGTTACGACGACCGGATCTACCGCCGCAAGGCCATGGCCACGGCGCCCGTCCGGGCCTGGACCATGGAGGCGGAGCGACTGCTCACGCTGCGGGAGAGCCACCGGCTGACCGGGATCGTCCGGCTGCCGAGACAGTCGGCAGGACTCCCGGAGAGTTCGGCCGCCCCTGCCAGCGCACAAAGCCATGCTGTAGCTAGATAATTACAAGATGTGACTTTTGGTCCGTCCGAACGGCTCTACTGGAACTCCGGTCACGCGAGCCACACTGAAAGGGAAGAGAACGAGAGCACAACTGACCAGGGGGCAGCCAATGTGCCCACATATGCCTCAGTGCCCGGACGCACAGGCCACCGACCGCGAGGCAGCCCGTGCGGTCGCCAGTCACCCCGAACAGGGCTGGACGCTCCTCTGCAACGGCATTGTGATCTTCGAAGACACCGGCGAGCTGCTCCCCGGCGGCGAGATCATCCAGCCGCACCGCACGGCCGCCCTCAGGTAGGCGCGCCAGCGGGGATCCGGGGGGCGCCCCCGGGCTATCAGCGTCCCGGCCCGGTGACGGAGGACCGGGCCGTAAGCGCGCCGGCCCGCGCAGCTCGGCGAGCCAGGAGCCGACCACGCGGCGGATCGCGCCGCCCTGACCCGCCAGCGAATGGGCCGCACCCGGCAGCAGCACCACCCGGATCCCCTCGGCCGCCTGGGGCACCCCGAACGGGTCGGCGACCCCGTTGACTACCAGCACCTCCGCACCTGCCCCCGCCAGTTCCGCGGCCCGGGAACGCTCCGGGCGGCCGGGCGGATGCAGCGGGAAGGCCAGCGCCAGCACGGCCCGGGCACCCGCGTCGGCGGCTGTGCGGCAGGCCACCCTGGCCCCGTTGCTCCGGCCGCCCTGCACCAGCGGGACCCCCGGGTAGCGCCGCCGCAGCGCGGCGATGATCTGCAGCCACGCGGCGTCCTGGCGGGCGGGCGAGCCCGGCGCGCGGGCGCCCCGCAGCCGGTAGGGCTGCATCACCCGGGCGACGGCCGCGCCTTGGTCCAGCCCGGCCTGCCGGGCCGCCAGCAGATCGGCGCTGTCCGTTCCGCCGCCCGCCCCGTGGGTCAGGACCAGCAGGAACACCGGATCCGCGGTGGCGTCGAGTTCGGCGCTGGCCGGGCCCGCCGCGGTACGGATCTTCACCTCACGCAGGGTAACCGAGGGTTGAGGCTCGCGGTGCCCGGCAATAGGGTGCGGCTCATGGCCAGTAGCTGGCCCGCGTGCTCCTACGAGTCCTGGCGGGCGACCTGCGACACCCTGCACGCACACACCCAGGTGCTGGGCAAGATCGCCGCCGGGCTCGGCCCGCCCGAGCCGCAGCTGCAGCACGCGGCGCTGCGGCTGACCGCGCGGGGCTGGGAAACCGCCCCGCTGCCCGCACCGGACGGCTCCGGCGCCGTGGCCGTCGTGCTCGACCTGCGCGTCCACGAGGCCGTCGTGGAGCACAGCAGCGGCTTCGCCGAGCGCATCCCGCTCACCCCGGACCGGGCGGTCGGGGAGGTGACCCTCGATGTGCTGGCGGCGCTCCGCGCTGTGGCCGGCCACGTGAAGATCGACCCGGCGCCGCAGGAGGTGGCCTGGCGCGTGCCGCTCGATGCCGACCTCGAGCACGCCAGCTACGACCCCGTCCAGGTTGGTGACTACTTCGCCGCGGCGACCCGGGCCGCTATGGTCCTCGCGGCGTTCCGCGCGCCGTATCGGGGCCGGTCCACCCCGGTCAACGCGTGGTGGGGCTCCTTCGACCTCGCGGTGAGCCTGTTCTCCGGCATGCCCGCCGACCCGCCCTCGGACGACTTCATCATGCGCAACGCCATGGACGCGCAGGAGGTCGCGGTCGGCTGGTGGCCCGGGGACCCCCGCTACCCCAAGGCGGCGTTCTACGCCTACACGCACCCGGCCCCCGAGGGCTTCCCCGGCATGGCCGTGGCCCCGCCGCCCGCGCGCTGGGACGGCACCCTGGGGGAATTCGTGCTGGACTGGGACGACGTCCGCGCGGCCGCCGACCCGCACGCTACGGCGCTGGAATTCGCGCGGTCGGTGTTCCGGAACGTGTGCACGGTGTGCGACTGGGATCCGGCCCTCGCCGCGAGCGCCGACTCGATCCCGCCGCCCGTTGGCTGAGCCGGGCAGCGCCAGGTCCATGGGCTAGCCGCACCCGCGGGCGAGCCGCACCCCGCGGGCTAGAGCTGGCCCACGTCGGTGACCCGGAGGACCGCGGTGCCGGCCGCGTCCGAGGCGGCCAGGTCGACCTCGGCGCTGATGCCCCAGTCGTGGTCCCCTGCCGGGTCGTCGAAAATCTGCCGCACCGTCCACCGGCCGGGCTGCTCGTCGATGATCAGCAGCGCGGGGCCGCGGGCGTCGGCGCCGGTGCCGATCTCGTCGTGCTCGGCGAAGTACCCCTCCAGGGCCGCCGCCCACGCGGCGGCGTCCCAGCCGGCCCCGGCGTCCAGCTCGCCCAGGTCCTCGTACCGCTCCAGGGCGGCGAGCTCGACCCGGCGGAACAGCGCGTTGCGGACCAGCACCCGGAAGGCGCGCCGGTTGCCGGTCACCGGCGGCGGCCGTTCGTCCAGCGGGGCCGCCTGCTCCTCGGCGGGGCTGCGCAGCCGCTCCCACTCGTCGATGAGGCTGGAGTCGGTCTGCCGGACCAGTTCCCCGAGCCATTCGATCAGGTCGGTGAGCTCCTCGGTCCTGGCTTCCTCCGGGACCGTCTGCCGCAGCGCCTTGTAGGCGCCGGCCAGGTATCGCAGCACCAGGCCCTCGCTGCGGGACAGCCCGTAGTAGCCGACGTACTCGGTGAACGTCATCGACCGCTCGTACATGTCCCGGGCAACCGACTTGGGCGACAGCTCGTGATCGGCGACCCATGGGTGACCGCGCCGGTACATGTCGTAGGCGGCGCCCAGCAGGTCGGCGAGCGGCATCGGGTAGGTGACGTCCTCGAGCAACTCCATCCGCTCGTCGTACTCGATGCCGTCCGCCTTCATCTGCGCCACCGCCTCGCCCCGCGCCTTGTACAGCTGCGCGCCCAGCAGTTCGCGCGGGTCGTCCAGGGTGGCCTCGATCACCGACACCACGTCCAGCGCGTACCCGGGCGAGTCCCGGTCCAGCAGCCCGATGGCGGCCAGCGCCAGCGGCGACAGCGGCTGGTTCAGCGCGAAGTCGTCTTGCAGGTCCACGGTCAGCCGCCAGCGGCGGCCCTGCTCGTCCGGCTCGGCGAGCCGCTCCACCACGCCGCCGGCCAGCAGCGCGCGGTAGATGGCGAAGGCGCGCCGGATGTGCCGGCGCTTCGCGGCCGGCGTCTCATCGTTATCGGTGAGCAGGTGCCGCATGCCCGCAAACGCGTCCCCCGGGCGGCCGATGACGCCCAGCAGCATGGCATGGCTGACCACGAAGCTCGACTGCAGCGGCTCGGGCTCGGCCGCGACCAGCCGCTCGAACGTCGGCTTGCCCCAGGAGACGAAACGGTCCGGTGGCTTCTTGCGGACCACCTTGCGGCGCTTCTTCGGGTCGTCGCCGGCCTTGGCCAGCGCCCGCTCGTTCTCCACCACATGCTCGGGGGCCTGCACGACCACGCCGCCGGCCGAGTCGAAGCCGGCCCGGCCCGCCCGCCCGGCGATCTGGTGGAACTCGCGTGCCTGGAGCAGCCGGGCCCTGGTCCCGTCGTATTTGGACAGCGCGGTGAACAGCACCGTGCGGATCGGCACGTTGATGCCCACACCGAGGGTGTCCGTGCCGCAGATCACCTTCAGCAGGCCCGCCTGGGTCAGCGTCTCCACCAGCCGCCGGTATCGGGGCAGCATGCCCGCGTGGTGCACCCCGATCCCGTGCCGGACCAGCCGCGACAGGGTCTTGCCGAAGCCTGCGGTGAAGCGGAAGTCGCCGATCAGGTCCGCGATGGCTTCCTTCTCCGCGCGGGTGCACACGTTGATGCTCATCAGCGCCTGCGCCTGCTCCACCGCCGCGGCCCTGGTGAAGTGCACCACGTAGACCGGCGCCTGGTGGGTTTCCAGCAGTTCGGTGAGCGTCTCGTGCAGCGGGGTGAGCACGTAGGAGAAGACCAGCGGAACCGGGCGCTCCGCGGAGCGGACCACCGCGGTGGGCCGCCCCGTGCGCCGGGTCAGGTCCCGCTCGAACCGGCTCACGTCACCGAGCGTGGCCGACATCAGCACGAACTGCACCTGTGGCAGTTCGATCAGCGGCACCTGCCAGGCCCAGCCCCGCGCCGGTTCGGCGTAGAAGTGGAACTCGTCCATCACCACCTGGCCCACGTCGGCCGCCGTGCCCTCGCGGAGCGCGATGTTGGCCAGCACCTCCGCGGTGCAGCAGATCACCGGGGCGGTGGCGTTGACGCTCGCGTCGCCGGTCATCATGCCGACGCTGGCGGGCCCGAGCAGGTCGCACAGCGCGAAGAACTTCTCCGACACCAGCGCTTTGATCGGCGCGGTGTAGAAGCTGCGCACCCCCTGCGCCATGGCGGCGAAATGCGCGCCGACCGCGATCAGGCTCTTCCCGGACCCGGTCGGCGTGCTCACGATCACGTTCGCCCCGGAGACCACCTCGATCAGGGCCTCTTCCTGATGCGGGTACAGCGTGTACCCCTGGTCCCCGGCCCAGCGGGTGAAGGCATCGAACACCGCGTCCGGGCCGGCCTGCGCCGGAAGCTGGTCAATGAGCGTCATGGTCCTTCCATCGTGCCCGCCGTGTGCGGTTGCCCGCCGCCGGGTGTCGATTCCGGCGGCCGCTATTCGTGAACAACTCAGAGAGCCGGTATGGTCCCGGCCCAGACGAAAGGAACACCCCATGAAGCAGTACCTGCTCGCCGTGTACAGCGCCGAGGGCGGCCCGGACGTCCCCTCGGCCGAGGAGATGCAGCGGGCATACCAGGCGGTCGACGCCTTCAACAGCGAGGTCCAGGCGGCAGGTGCCTGGGTGTTCGCCGGCGGCCTGCACCCGTCGTCCACCGCCACGGTGGTCCGCACCCAGGGCGGCAAGGTCATCACCACCGATGGGCCATACGCGGAGACCAAGGAGCAGATCGGCGGCTTCTGGGTGATCAAGGCCGCCGACCTGGATGCGGCACTGGACTGGGCGGCCAAGGGCTCACAGGCCTGCGGCTGGCCGGTGGAGGTCCGCCCGTTCCAGGAGGAGCCGGAGTAGGCGTGCCGGACGCAGTGAAGGGGGAAGGGGAGGCGGGTGGGGCCGCCATTGAGCGCGCGTACCGGGAGAGCTACGGGCGCGCCGTCGCTACTTTGGTCCGCGTCTTCGGCGACATCGACCTCGCCGAGGAGGCGGTCGCGGAGGCCTTTGCCGTGGCGGCGCAGCGATGGCCAGCCGCCGGGGTACCCCCCAACTCCGGCGGCTGGATCGTCACCACGGCCCGCAACAAGGCGCTGGACCGCCTGCGGCGGGAGTCGTCCCGTTCCGGCCGCGAGGCGGAGGCCGCCCGCATGCTCGCCGGCGCCGAGCCGCCGGAGGTGGGACCCGTGCCCGATGACCGCTTGCGGTTGATGTTCACCTGCTGCCACCCGGCGCTCGCCGCCGAGGCCCAGCTCGCCCTGACACTGCGGCTCATCGCCGGGCTGCAGACACCCGAGATCGCCCGCGCCTTCCTCGTGCCCGAGGCCACAGTGGCGCAGCGGCTGGTCCGGGCCAAGCGGAAGATTCGTGACGCCGGGATCCCCTACCGGGTGCCGGGGGACGCGGAACTGCCCGACCGGCTCCCGTTCGTGCTGGCGGTTATCTACCTGGTCTTCAACGAGGGGTACACCGCCTCGGCCGGCCGGGAGCTTATCCGCGGCGACCTGTGCGACGAGGCAATCCGCCTGGCCCGGCTGATGGCCGGGCTGATGCCGGACGAGCCCGAGGCCGTGGGCCTGCTGGCGCTGCTGCTGCTGACCGGGGCCCGCCGCGCCGCCCGCACCGGCCCCGACGGCACCCTGGTGCTGCTCGGCGATCAGGACCGCGGCCGCTGGGACCGGGCCCTGATCGCCGAAGGCCAGGACCTGGTCCGAGCGTGCCTGCGCCGCAACCGTCCCGGGCCCTACCAGCTGCAGGCCGCGATCAACGCGGTGCACAGCGACGCCGCCGTCGCGGCGAACACCGACTGGGGCCAGATCCTCGCCCTGTATGACCAGCTCATGGTGGTGGCCCCGACGCCCGTGGTGGCCCTCAACCGGTGCGTGGCGGTCGCCGAGGTCGATGGCCCGGCCGCCGCGCTCGGCCAGCTGGACCAGCTCGACCTGGATGGCTATCACCTGTTCCAGGCGACCCGCGCCGACCTGCTGCGCAGGCTCGGCCGGCCGGACGAGGCCCGGGCGGCCTACGACACGGCCATCGCCGGTGCCGCCAACGGCGCGGAGCGGGCGTTCCTCCAGCGGCGCCGGGACAGCCTCTGAACACGGCCGCCTTCGTGCTGAACCCCGCCCGGGTCCGCGGCGCGGCCCGGGTCGCCGCCCGGTGCGCGCAGGCGGCCACGGCCGCCGGCTGGGACTGGCTGCTGCTTGAAACCACCGTCGGCGACCCGGGCACCGAACTGGCCCGCCAGGCGGTCGCCGCCGGCGCCCGGCTGGTGTTCGCCGTCGGCGGCGACGGCACGGTACGGGCCTGCGCCCAGGCCCTGGCGGGCACCGCAGTCCCGCTGGCCATCGTGCCGCGCGGCACCGCGAACCTGGCCGCGCGCGCCCTGGGCCTCCCCGCCCGGCTGGACGCGGCGCTGAGCTGCGGGTTCGGTGGGCACCAGCGCCGCATCGACCTCGCCACCACCGGCGCGATCACGTTCGTCACGATGGCCGGGATCGGCACCGACGCGGCCGTGGTCGGCGCGACGCCCGCCGGGCTCAAGAGCAGGGCCGGGTGGCTCGCCTACGCCGCGGCCGGCGCCTGGCACGCGCAGGGCCGCCGCGCGGCGTTCGCCGTCAGCCTCGACGGCGCACCGCTGGCCTGCCAGGCGCGGTCGGTGGTGGTCGGCAACGCCGGGATACTGCCCGGCGGGTTCGTGCTGCTGCCGGATGCCCGGCTCGACGACGGCCAGCTGGATGTGGGCGTGCTCGCGCCTACCTCGCCGCTCGGCTGGGCGCGAGTGGCGCACCGGGTGCTGACCGCGAGCCGCCGCGACGACCGGGATCTCACTCGCTACCGGGCCCGCCGGGTGGAGATCCGCGCCGACCGGGACTTGCCCCGCCAGGTCGACGGCGAGGTGATCGGCCCCGGGCGGGTGCTGACGGTGACGGTGTGGCCGGCTGCCCTGCTGGTCCGGGTGCCCGGACCGGCGCCGGTCCGGGTGGCGGAGCGGAGACTGGCCCCGCAACCATAGAGATCCCGGCCGGCCGCCATGGCTACGCCGCCCGCGACGGGGTACATAAGGGGCCAGCGCGCTTCGGTTCCCCCTCGCCCGGACCGGATGTGGTCTGTGCTCGCCATCGCCACGCTCGTCACCTGGCTCGTCGCCGGCGCCGCCGGGATCTATATGTTCGCCACCTGGCTCTCCCACGGCGGCCCGGGCGATCAGCGCACCCGCAGAGACGGGCTGCCCCCGCCGGTGATCTTCAGCCATCTCGGTTTCGGTGCGCTCGGCCTAGTGGCCTGGGTTAGCTACCTGGCGACCGGCTGGGACTGGCTGGCATGGACCGGCGTGGGGCTGCTGATGCCCGGCATCGGGCTCGGCATCTGCACCGTGACCCTGTGGGCGCCCTACCCCGCCCCGCCCGGCCCGGGCGGCAGCGGCCCGGTTACCGGGATGCTCGCCGCGCCACCGGAGAACGCGATCGGTGAACGGCTCACCGACGAGGCGCTCACCCGGGCGCTGTCCACCGAAGCGCAGGCCAGCAGGCTCATCAACGACATGCTGGCCGGGCTGCCGCAGCAGCAGCCCGCGCGCAAGTCCCGGCGCCACCTCGAGCCGCTGATCCCGGCCGGCCACGGCATCGCCGCGGTGGCCACGTTCGTGCTCGCGGTGCTCAGCGCGATCAGCGCACGCTGACCTGGCCCCATGAGCCGGCTATCGTCGCGGCCGTGGAGCGGGTCGAGGTGGCGGTCGTCGGGGCCGGCCTGATCGGGTCGGCGACGGCCCGCGCGCTGGCCGCCCGCGGCGTGCCGGTGCTGCTGTTCGAGCAGTTCGGCCTGGGCCATGACCGCGGCTCGTCCCACGGCGCCACGCGGATCTTCCGGTACTCCTACCCGGACGAGTGTTATGTCCGGATGGCGGTGCTCGCGGGCGAGACGTGGGCCCGGCTGGCCGCGGACGCGGGCGAGGAACTGCTCGTGCGCACCGGCGGGCTGGACGCCGGGCCCGGCGCCCTGGACTGCGCGGCCGCGCTGGCCGGGTGCGGCGTGGCGCATGACTGGCTCACCGGCGGCCAGGTCCGGGACCGGTTCCCGGGGATCGGGACCCGCCCAGGCGAGCGGATGCTGTTCCAGCCGGACTCCGGCGTGTGCCTGGCCGGCCGCACGGTCGCGGCGCTGCAGCGGCTGGCCCGGCGCGACGGCGCCGGGATCCGGGCCGGGACCCCCGTGCTGGGCATCGAGCCCGGCGGCGGGCAGGTGGCGCTGCACACCGCGGCGGGCGAGCTGACCGCGCGGGTGGCGGTGGTCACCGCCGGCCCCTGGGCGCAGGGCCTGCTAGCCGGCGCGCTCCCCCAGGTGCCCCAGCTGACCGCCACGGTGCAGCAGATCCGGTACTTCGCGCCGCAGGACCCGGCCGCCCCGTGGCCGACGCTGATCGAATGGCCGCATTCCGGGCTGTCCTGGTACGCGGTGCCAGCGGCGGGCAGCGCCCCCGGGGTGAAGGTGGCCGCGCACATCCCCGGCCCGCCGGTGGACCCCCGGGACGGCCCGTTCACCGAGCTTGACCCGGCGCTGGAGGAGGCGGCGGCGCGCTACGTGCGGGACCGCCTGCCGGGCCTGGACCCGGCCGGGCTCGCCGCGGAGACCTGCCTGTACACGATGACCGCCGACGAGGACTTCGTGCTCGACCGGGACGGCCCGCTCGTGGTCGGCGGGGGATGCAGCGGGCACGCGTTCAAGTTCGGCCCGCTGCTCGGCGAGTTCCTGGCCGGCCTGGCACTCGGCGAGGACATCCCGGTCCCCCGTGAGCGGTTCGCGCTGCGCCGCCCATCCCTCACGTCCCCCTGACCCCCCGCCCACTTCGGCAAGGAGTGAACGCTTCGCTGCTTGCGAGGACTGACTACGCGGCGTGAGCGCGGCCGGCTCAGCTCCAAGTTTCCGCGCGGCCGGCCGATCGTCACTTCCCCACTGGATAGCTCCCGAAAGCGTAAGCGGCCGCAGGGAAAGCTGCGGCAGGCGACTGGCGAAACGGAATCGTGGCGCGCGCTGAGCCGTTCAGGGCAAAATGGCCGGGTGACATCCGCGCGGGCCACAATGTCCGGAATGCTTCCGCTGCGCGATACCGATCCGCGCGAGGTGGGTGCATACCGGCTGCTCGGCCGCCTTGGGGAAGGCGGGCAGGGGGTCGTGTTCCTGGCTGTCGGTCCTGCTGGAAGCCGGGCGGCGGTCAAGCTTCTGCCGCCAACCACGGACCCACAGGTCCGGAGCCGCTTTCTGAAGGAGGTCGCCGCAGCGCAGCGGGTCGCCCGGTTCTGCACTGCGCAAGTTCTGGATGCGGGAATCTTCGAACGGCGACCGTTCATTGTCAGTGAATACGTCAGCGGGCCATCGCTGGTAGAGGTCATCGAGCAACTCGGGCCCCGCAGCGGCGCAGCGCTCGAGCGCATCGCCGTCGTGACGCTGACCGCGCTAGGCGCAGTGCATGCCGCCGGCATGGTGCACCGCGACTTCAAACCGGGCAATGTCCTGCTCGGGCCCGACGGGCCAGTGGTGATCGACTTCGGGCTGGCGGCCGTTCCAGGCATGACCACCACGGGCCCTTCTGGCCAGGTTGCCGTTGGAACTCCGGCGTTCATGGCTCCTGAGCAGCTAGCCGGGACTCGAGTGACCGCGGCGGCGGACATGTGGTCGTGGGGCGTCACGATGGCATTCACGGGTACCGGCGAGTTGCCCTTTAAGGGCGAGTCGTTGACAGCCACGGCATACGCCATTCTTCATTCCGAGCCAAATGTGGGCAGGCTTCCCGCACCCCTTGGCTCGCTGGTCCATCGCTGTCTCAACAAGGACCCAGCCGTCAGGCCGTCAGCCCGCGGCGCGCTCAGCGAGCTGGTAGCCGCCGGAGCGCGGCTCATGGGCCCGATGCCACCGATGGTGTCCGCTCTCGACACGGACGAGAAGACAGCTAGCTCAGAGCAGGTGCCTACGGCGCCGCATGGGCCGCGGGCCGGCAGCGGCGATGGCCTGATCGGTGGCGGCCTGGCGTCCAGGCTACGGTGGAGGAGGCGCGAAAATGGCCGCGCCTCGTGGCGCTGGCGGGCGGCTGCGCTGTTGACCCTGATCCTGCTGGTTGCCGGTGCTGGCGGCCTTGCGTTCACTCTTTCCCGGCGGGGCGCATCGCTGCAGCGGCCCACGGGCAGCCACGCCCGGGTCAGCCGACTCGCCCCCGAGGCTGCGGCGAGAGAGCAGGCGATCACCTGGATACTGCACCAGGTCAGCCCCGCCGCGGTCGTGTCATGCGATACCCAGGTATGCGGGGACCTAGCCAACAGCGGCTTTCCGTCCTCGAACCTGTTGTGGCTCGGGCCTGCGTCGAATGACCCCCTCGGCTCCGACCTGGTGGTGGCCTCGGCCACGGTCCGGAACCAGTTTGGCAGTCGTCTGGCCGTCTACGCTCCGGCCATCCTCGCGAGCTTCGGCACGGGAAACGCCAGGATCGACATCAGGTGGGTCTATCCCGGCGGCGCCAGGGCGTACCGGGCCACGCTACCCGTGGCGCTGCGCGTCAGGAAAGCTGCCGACGCCCAACTGCTGACCAACAGCCGAATCAGGCTCTCCGCCAGAGCCAAGTCACAGCTCCTCAGCGGCCAGATTGACCCTCGGCTGCCGCTGCTCATCGTCATGATGGCCCACGGCCATCCGTTGCGCGTTGTGGACTTTGCCAGCCAGTCACCTGGCGGCGGACCTGCCAGCCTCGCGCGGTGGGTGGACTTGGCGACGACCGTCCGGAAGACGCATCTCACGCGTGCGGCATATCTCAGCTGGATGCAGTCGTTCATCAGCGCGCAGCGAGCCGAGTACCACCCTGCCTGGGTCCAACAGGTCACGCTGCATAATGGCCAGGCCGTGCTGAGGATCGGGTATGGCGCGCCGAGCCCGCTTAGTTAGCCGGGATCCGGGGCGGGTACTGGCTGATGGCCGACCAGGGACAAAGCAGTCCAGCGGATGGCGGGCCGCGTGGCCGGGGCGGCCTTGCGCTCCCCTCCTCACTGCGCAAGGACGCCGCCGACCCGCAGCGCGCCGGGCTGGCCTCACCGCTTCGGGTGACCGGTGCCCATTCAGACTCCGCGCCCGGGTCACCGTCCTGACTCCACTGGATCCCGGCAGCCGGGTGGATCCCGGCAGCTGACCAGCCCAGGTACCTCTAGGAAGAAACAAGAAACTATCTGCTACTTTAGGAACTCTAGACCAGCATGGCTAGGAAGTAAAGAGCCTATTGAGGATGGAGCAAGAAGAGGGGCGCAGATCCATGCAGGTCACGATCCGCATGAGGGGGTAGACTCTTCTATCTTCTTCGGACGAGGATGGTCACGTGGCCGGGTGGCGGGGCTAGCACCGGCTCGCGGGAAGGACGGTCACATGGCCGGTGATGACTGGCGGCGGCTCGCCGATTACGTCGTCGCACGCCGGGTCGAGCTAGGCATGCGGGACAGGCGGGCCTTTGCCGAGGCGACCGGGGTGACCGAGCGGACGCTGGGGAAGCTCGAGAACGGCCAGCGCGTTTCCCCCAGCACCCTCGGTATGGTCGAGAACCGGCTCGGCTGGGCCCCGGGTTCATGCCGACGGATAGCGGCAGGCGGGGAGCCTAACGTGGGGTCGCCGGACCTCGGGCATGCCGGGTATGAAGACCCGACGCTGTGGCACATCGCGAGCACCCCCGGGCTGCCCCCCGACGTGGTTCGCGGCCTGGTCGCCCTTGCCCGGAACTGGCGGCAGGGCAACGACGGCACAGACGAGCAAGCCCCACGACGCGCTTGACCGTCGGCCGCCCCCGGGCGCTCGCCACGCGGCTACACTGCCGCGGGTGGTGGCCAGGTTCGACAGCCTCCGCACCGAGCGCCTGCTGATGCGGCGCTGGCGGGACGCCGACCGGCGGCCATTCGCCGCGATGAACGCAGACCCCGGGGTCATGCGCCACTTCCCGGCCCCTCTCGACCGCGCGGAGAGCGACGATTACATCGACCGTATGGAGGCCCTGTTCCAGCGGCAGGGGTTCGGGCTATGGGCCCTGGAGGAGGCCGGTTCGGGGCGGTTCCTCGGGTTCACCGGGCTGAACCCGATGCCTGCCGGCGTCCCCGGCGCGGGCGGTCTGGAGGTGGGCTGGCGACTGGCCGCGCACGCGTGGCACCAGGGCTTCGCCACCGAGGCCGCCACCGCGGCGCTGGACGTGGGCTTCCGCGGTGCCGGGCTGGACGAGATCTGGTCCATGACGGCCGTGCTCAACGAGCCGTCCCAGGCCGTCATGCGCCGCCTCGGCATGACGCGGCACGCGTACTTCGACCACCCTAGGATCGAGCCGGGCCATCCGCTGCGCCCGCACGTGGTCTACCGGATCGCCCGCCCGGCGGACCGCCCCGCGAACCGCCCGGCGACCCCTCCGGCGACAGAATGAGAACGACTGCGCATAGGTTCTTGGCCCACAGCCCTTTTGTGCGCCATAGTGTCGGGCCATGAGCGAAACGTTGCCGGTGTTCCCCCTCGGCACCGTGCTCTTTCCCGGGCTACTGCTGCCGCTGCACATCTTCGAGGAGCGCTACCGGCAGCTCATGCGCGACCTGCTCGACGGGCCGGAACCGCGGCGGTTCGGCGTGATCGCGATCCGCCAGGGCCGCGAGACCGGGGTGGACGGCATCCGGGCGCTGCACGAGATCGGCTGCATCGCCACCCTGCGCCAGGTCAAGGCGCTGGACGACGGCCGGTACGACATTGTCACGGTCGGCACGCACCGGTTCCGGCTGGCCGGCCTGGACGACTCCGGGCCGTACCTGCGGGGCCAGGTGGACCTCCTCGCCGAGGAGGCGGGTGAGGCAGCCCCGGCGGCCCAGGCGGTGCGGCTGGTCCGGGACTCCTTCCGCACCTACCTGAACGCCCTCGCCGAGCGCGGGGTCACCCAGATCAGCGCACCCGAACTGCCCGACGACCCGGTCACGCTGTCCTACCTGGTCGCCGCGTCGATGATCATCGACCTCAGCGACCGGCAGACACTGCTGGCCGAACCGGACGCGCTGCGCCGGCTGGCGGCCGAGCGCGCGCTGCTGTCGCGGGAGCTGACCATGCTGCGGACGCTTACCGCCACACCTGCCCCGGACCTGAGGAACTCCCCTTACAGCGCCAACTGAGCGCCTCCTATTGAGACACGTTCGCCTGCGGCCCTGCGCGACGATGGTGACCGGCGCGAACCGCAAAGGAGTCCGATGATCTTCATCACCGCCAAGTTCCAGGTTCTGCCCGAGCATGCCGACGCCTGGCCCGAGATCTCCGCGGAGTTCACCGAGGCGACCCGCGCCGAGCCGGGCTGCCTGTGGTTCGACTGGTCCAGAAGCCTGGCGGACCCGGCCGAGTACGTGCTGGTCGAGGCGTTCCGCGACGGTGATGCTGGCAACGCGCACGTGCGGTCCGACCACTTCAAGAAGGCCCAGCAGACGCTGCCGCCGCACCTCGCGCGCACCCCCCAGATCGTCAACGTGACCGTTCCGCAGGACGGCTGGTCCCTGCTGGGCGAGCTGGCGGTGCCCGAAGGCCGTTGACCGGCGCTTTCGCTGCCCACGGCGGCGCCCCGCGAGACCCGCTACCGCGGCGCCGCGGGCCCGGCGAGCCCGGGCCGGGTCAGCCGCCGCCCAGCCGGGGTCAGCCGTCGCTCAGTCCGCCCCGGGCAGCACCCGCGCCTCGATCCGCTCCTCGCGCGCCTTGTCGCCGTCGCGGGTGACCCGGTACGCGCCCTTGCCCTTGACCTCGCTCAGCGCCTCGATCATCTGGGTGCCGCGGTACAGCAGGCCGGTCCCATCGTCGGTGGCATAGCCGTCCGGCAGCGTCCCATCGGCAATCAGGCGCTGGTAGAGCGGCCGGCGCTGCGCCTCGGAGTCGTAGTGCACGCCGTTGGAGTACGGCAGGAAGGCCAGGCCGTTGGTCACCGGCCGCAGGTCCGGGCCGAACGAGTCCGTGGTCCCGCCGACGTGCCAGCAGATCGAGCCCGCGGACACCCCGGAGAGCACCACGCCTGCCTCCCAGGCCTGGCGGAGGCTCTCGTCCAGGCCGTGCAGCCGCCACAGCGCGAGCAGGTTCGCCACGCTGCCGCCGCCGACCCAGACCACGTCCTGCGCCAGCAGCAGCCCGGTCATGTCGCCGGTGTTCGGCATGGAGAACAGGCTGAGGTGTGACACCTCGATGCCCTGGGACTGGCCCGCGCCGCTGAGCCAGGCCTGGAACCAGCGCTGGTCGCCGCCGGCCGTGCCGATGTGGCACAGCCGTGGCGCGCGGCCGGTGACCCCGGACAGTTCGATGGCGTGCAGCACCAGCGGGCTGAACTCGATCTCGGTGCGGCGGCCGCGGCGGACGCCGCCGGAGGTGGCGAGGATGGTGGGCGTGTCGGCGGGCATGGCAGGAAAGCCTACGCGAGGGGGCCGCGCCCCCGGTCAGGGCAGCAGCCGGTCCCAGCTGACCGTCTGCTCCAGCATGTCGGGGTACCGGCGCTGTGCATAGCGCGCGTACCCGTCGATGTGCTCACGCATCCGCTCTTCCGCCGCAGCGGTGTCGTGCCGGGAGATCGCCGCGTAGATCTCCTCGTGGGACCGCAGGATCGCGGCCCGGCGGTCGCCCGGGTCGTCGATGCCGATCGCCGTGCCGTCGAGGATGCCGAGCAGTGCGTCCACGATGTAGGCGTACAGGACGTTGCCGGACCCCCAGGCGATCACATCGTGGAACCGCCGGCTGGATTCACGGAACCAGTCCTTGTTGTCGATGTTCTCCCGCATCCGCGTGACGCTCGCGTCCAGTTCGGCGAGCGAGTCCATATCGATACGCTCCGCCGCCAGGCGGCTGATCAGCGGCTCAAGCGCCGCGCGGGCCTCGACGACCATCTGGTACGGCGCCTTGTTCAGCTGCATCAGCAGTTGCAGGGTGCTGGCCAGGTGGGTGGCGGCCGGGTTCATCAGGATCGGCCCGCCGCCCGGTCCCGGCTTGAGCGCGATGACGCCCTGGAACTCCAGCAGCCGCAGCGCCTCTCGCAGCGTGCCTCGGCCGGTCTCGTAGGTCTCCAGCATGGCCCGCTCCGGCGGGAGCAGGTCCCCCGGGCGCAGCCCCGCGCGCCCGATGTCGCGCACGATCCGCTGCGCCACGAGCATCGCGGCCTTCGGCGGCCGGCTGCTGGTCATCGGGGAACCACGGCTGTCCGGCGCGGAACCGGGTCGCTGCGCCGCCACCGCTCCTCCCTGGAACGGGATCGGGACCAGGTGAAGAGGCGCCGCTCATCGCGCCTTCAACGTTATGAAACATAGTCATTGATTGGCGCACGGAAAGCAATCGCGTACCCCGGCAGCCGCGGCCACCTCCGCGCAGGCAGGCAGGGCCAGGGGCGGGCACCACCAACAGCCGGGGGCCGTCCGCCGGTGAGCGGACGGGCCAGCGCCGGGCGGCGGGCGGGCGGCCGGTCAGACGAAGATCCGCCGGGTGACCACGCCGGAGCCGAGGTCGTGGCCGTCCCACAGCGCGAACCGATCCCCCGCCGAAAGGTAGTCGCACGCGTCGTCCCCCAGCACCACGAACGTCACGGTGATGCCGGAGCCGCGCACGCTCGGGGCGTCGTCCCCGGTGAACAGGTTGTCGTCGGCGGAAAACAGGGTTTCGTCCCGGGTGACCAGCGAGCTGAACAGCTTGCTGACGTGGGTTTCCCGGTGCTCGGCCTTGATCACCATCCGGGAGGTGCCGGCCGGCAGCACGGGATGGGCGGGCGGCCCGGCCGCCTCGGCGTCCTGGGGCAGCAGGCTGACCAGGGCCTGGTACTTGTAGCGCTTCATCTCATCACCTGTTGCTCTCGCACCGCCACGAGCGCCCAGGCCGGCGCCGTGGCTCCGGGTTGTGTGCGGCCGCCGCGGCGGCGGGCCAGTGCCGCGGCGGTCATGGTGAGGGCGGTGAGCGCCCATGCGGCCGTCGCGGGCCACCCGGCCGCCGCGCCGGCGTGCTGGATAAGCGGCAATTTCGCGGCGGTGCCGGGCACCTGGCCGGCCATGGAGTACATACCCAGCGGGAACCCGAAGACCCGGGCGCCCGTACCATAACGCGGCCGGGGCGGGGACGCGGTCGCGGCCGGCGCCCGGGTGCCACGTTTCCCCGGCACAAGCCACGCCTCGCTGGCCGTGCTTTGAACGCCAGATGACACCTTGCTGGCCGGGTCCCGATGCTCCGGCGCTGGACCTCCCGCGAGCGCAGCACGCAGAATCGGTGCCTGAGGCCAGGCGCGCCCGGTGGCGCGCCAGGGCACGACCGGGAAGGCGGTGGCATGAACGGACTCAAGGCCGAGGTGGAGCCGGCCGAGGTGGGCCTGGACGCGGGGCGGCTGCGGCGGATCGACCGCCACTTCGCCCGGTACGTGGACGACGGCCGCCTGCCCGGCTGGCTGGTCGCGGTGAGCAGGCGCGGCCGCCTGGCGCACGTGTCCTGGTACGGGTCGCGTGACCTCGAGGCCGGTCTGCCGGTGGAGCCGGGCACGCTGTGGCGCATCTTCTCGATGACCAAGCCGGTCACCTCGGTCGCAGCGCTGATGCTTTACGAGGAGGGCGCGTTCGAGCTCAGCGACCCGGTCAGCGCGTTCATCCCCGCCTTCGCCGGGGCCCGGGTCTTCACCGGCGGATCGGACCAGCGGCAGGTCACCGTCCCGGTCACCGAACCGGTGCGGATCTGGCATCTGCTGACCCACACCGCCGGCCTCACCTACGGGTTCCTCCGGGTGCACCCGGTGGACGCGCTATACCGGGCGGCTGGTTTCGAATGGGCCGCGCCGGCGGGCATGGACCTGGCCCAGGCATGCGACGCGTGGGCAAGCTTCCCGCTGCTGTTCCAGCCGGGCGCGGAGTGGAACTACTCGGTGGCGACCGACGTCCTCGGCCGAGTCGTCGAGGTCGCCTCCGGGCAGCGCCTCGACGAGTTCTTCCGCACCCGGATCCTCGGGCCGCTGGGCATGACCGACACGGCCTTCCACGTCGGCGGCGGCGACGCCGGCCGGCTGGCCGCGCTGTACATGCCGGCCAGCGGCGGCACGGTCACCAGGCTGGACAGCCTGGGCCGGCTGGCCCGCGAGCCGGTGACAATGCACAGCGGGGGCGGCGGCCTGGTCGCCACGGCAGGCGACTACCACCGCTTCCTGCACATGCTGCTGGACACCGACGGCAGCCCGGCGGGCGAACTGGACGGCGCCCGGCTGCTCAGCCCGAGCACGGTCCGCTACATGGGCCGCAACCACCTGCCCGGCGGCCTGGATCTGGAGACGTTCGGCCGGCCGATGTACGCGGAGTCCACGTTCGCCGGGGCGGGCTTCGGCCTCGGCTTCGGCGTGGTCATTGACCCGGTGCTGAGCCGGGTGGTGTGCTCGGAGGGCGAGCTGACCTGGGGCGGCGCGGCAAGCACCGCGTTCTGGATCGATCAGCGCGAGGAGCTTGCCGTGTCGTTCTACACGCAGCTGCTGCCGTCCAGCACCTACCGGATCCGGCCGCAGTTGCGCCAGCTCGTCTACCAGGCAGTGACCGGCTAGCCGGGCCGGCGGTGCACGATTTTTTGTGCGTTACGCAGTTCGGGGGAACCAGATGCCCAGGATCGTTGTAGCAGGCGGGGGGCTCGCCGGCCTGTCGGCCGGGATGATGCTCACCCGGGACGGCTGCGAGGTGACCGTCCTGGAGCGTGACAACGACGCGCTGCCCGGCTCACCGGGCAGCGCCTGGCAGGACTGGGACCGCCGCGGCATCGCGCAGTTCCGCCAGCCTCATTACATGCACGCGGCGGGCTGCCAGGTGCTGGCCACCTTGCTGCCCGAGGTCAAGGACGCGCTGCTGAGCGCGGGCGGGACCGCGTTCAACACGCTGGCGCTGTTGCCCCCGTTCATCGAGGACCGGGAACCGCGGGACGGCGACGACCGGTTCGCCACGGTCACCGCCCGGCGGCCGGTGATCGAGTACGCGGTCGCCAGCTGTGCGCAGGGCCAGGTGGACGTCCGCCGCGGCATCGCGGTCACCGAACTCCTCACCGGGCAGCCCGCCGCCCCGGGTGTCCCGCACGTGACCGGTGTGCGCACCTCCGACGGCGAGGAACTCACCTGCGACCTGGTCATCGACGCGATGGGGCGGCGCAGCGAACTGCCCCGCTGGCTGGCGGCCCTGGGCGCCCGGCCGGTGGCCGAGGAGGCGGAGGACTCCGGATTCGCCTACTACACGCGGTACTTCCGGTCGCCGACAGGTCAGCCGCCACCCTTCATCACCGGCCTGCTGACCCCCTTCGACAGCTTCTCCTTGCTCACCCTCCCCGGCGACGCCGGGACCTGGTCGGTGACCATCTTCATCTCCTCCCACGACCAGGCGCTGAAGG
>Ga0209166_10001168_pt1 | contig 22829 bp, 16 predicted proteins | sample Coa_R1_3_FD_187151 | JGI IMG/M metagenome (GOLD analysis project Ga0209166, IMG submission 187151) | Surface soil microbial communities from Centralia Pennsylvania, which are recovering from an underground coalmine fire - Coalmine... | ecosystem: Environmental > Terrestrial > Soil >... | reverse complement strand
AGCTGGTGCGCGAAGCGGCGGAGCGCCAACACGTGGATCCGGCGCTGGTGCGCGCGGTGATCGAGACGGAGTCGGGCTGGAATGCGACGGCGAAATCGCGCAAGGGCGCGCTCGGGCTGATGCAACTGATTCCGACCACCGCGGTGCGCTTTGGCGTAAATGACGCGTTCAGCCCGCAACAGAATGTGGATGCCGGGGTTCGATATCTGAAGACGTTGCTAGAACGATACAATGGCAACCTGGATTTGGCGCTGGCGGCGTACAATGCTGGAGAGGGTGCGGTGGACCGCGCGCACGGGATTCCGGCGTTTCGCGAGACCCGCGAATACGTACAGAAAGTTCAGAATGCTTATTTCCGGCCAGGTTCGGGACGCATGGAGACGCTGTGGAGCAATCCGCACGCGATCCGCAAGGACGCCGATCCCAGCGGCCGAATCATTTTCACCAACGATTGATGCTTTCGGATGGGCTGGGGAATCGCTCCACGGTTGCGGGGCGCGTAAGGCGGGGATGTTGGCAGGCCAAAATTTTTTGCACAGGAGGTTCGCCCGCGTTTCGCCGGTTTTCCTTGTAGCCGGACTTACCTTCGTCTCTGCACCGTTGTCCTTCGCCAACATTTCGGGCGCGCCGCCAAAAGTGGCTGTGCCCCGGTCCGCCGCAGCCGAAAGCGGAGATCCTTCCAACCGACGCGAAGCCGCTGCTGCGCAATTTACCCGCGCGGAGAATTTACGGGCCGAGTTAAACAGCAAGCCTGCCGAAGAGCGCACGCTTTCCGAGTACAAGCAAACCGTGGCCAGCTATCGCCGGGTGTATCTGATCACGCCGCACGCGGCGGAAGTGCCGGACGCGTTGCTGGCGGTGGCGGAACTGTACTCCGAAATGGGCGACCGATTCGGGCGCAGCTACTACCAGCTTTCCGCGGATTCCTACAAATTCCTGGTGCACGAATACCCCACCAACCATTACGGACAGGACGCCATGTTGCGCACGGCGCGGCTGCAGAAAGAGCAGTTGGGCGATGCGGCCGGCGCAAAGACAACCTTTGAAGAATTCCTGAAGAAGTATCCGCACTCGACGCGCAAGCGCGAGGCCCAGGAATCGCTGGCGGAACTGGCTTTGCTGCGGAGCGGCGAGGAAGCGGCAAGCGCCAGGAATGAACCTGCCGCCGCAGAGGCGGATGCCGAGTCCGCGCGAAGAGTTCCCGCGGATGCTGCCAGCGTGTTCGCGGCCGGCGATTCCGGCAAAGTGCCACGGCTGCGGCGCATCGGCACCAGCGCTTCCGCGGATGGCACGCGGGTGACTATCGATCTGGAAGATCTGGTGCAATATTCCTCGGCGCGCATTCGCAACCCGGACCGGATTTTCTTTGATTTGCATGCGGCCCGGCTAACTCCGGAACTGGCGCGGCAGAATATCCATGTGGAAGGCGATCTGCTTTCCGCGGTGCGCGTCGCGCAAAACCAGGCCGGCGTGGTCCGGGTAGTCCTGAATATTAACGGGGTGAAGGATTACACCGCTTCCCTGCTGACCAATCCGCCGCAACTGGTAATCGATTTGTATCCGGACACGCGCGGTGCGAGCGTGCGTGCGGCGAAAGCCAAACGCGGAGCGGCACAGCGAATCGAAGAAGCCAACGTGGATTCGGCAGCCGCACGCGACGAGCGTGCAGGCGTGCAATCCGTCTCAACGGCGGCCACTCGCGTGGAACCCTTTGGACCTCCGGCGGCAGGAGGCGGGCCGGTTTCCGCGGCATCGACCGAAACGAGTTCGCCGATACCAGCGCCGCGCAATTCGAGCCTGGTTCCCAATGCGCGCGGCGGGAAGCGCGGACAAAATGCGAAGTCACTTGGCGCGAAGCCGGATTTGATCCGGCCGGCCAGCGCGGCACTGCCCACGCGCGACGGGCAGTCCACGCTGACGCGTACGCTGGGGCTGAAAATCGGCCGCATCGTGATCGACGCCGGACATGGCGGGCACGACACTGGAACGATTGGCCCGACCGGCTTGATGGAAAAAGACATTTGCCTCGATGTGGCCCTGCGCCTGGGAAAGATTATTCGACAGCGCTTGCCCGGCGCGGAGGTGGTGTACACCCGCTCGGACGACACGTTTATTCCGCTAGAAGAACGCACGCGGGTGGCTAACGAAGCGAAGGCCGACCTGTTTATTTCCATCCACGCGAATTCGAGCCATGACCATGCGGCGCGCGGCATCGAAACGTATTATTTGAACCTGAAGGGCTCGCCGGACGCCATGGAAGTGGCCGCGCGCGAAAATTCCACCGCGCAGGAGAGCATTCACGATCTGGAAGACATCGTAAAGAAGATTGCGCGCAGCGAAAAGATCGACGAGTCGCGGGAATTTGCCGCGGACATTCAGGAATCGCTGGCCAAGCGCATCCAAAAGCTGAACAAAACCGTGAAAGACCGCGGCGTGCGCAAGGCGCCATTCGTGGTGCTGGTGGGCGCGGATATGCCTTCGATCCTTACCGAGATTTCGTTCCTCAGCAATCCGGCCGACGAACGGCTGTTGAAAAACCCGGAGCATCGCCAGCGCGTTGCGGAGGGTTTGTACCAAGGCATGGCCAATTACCTGCAGAGCCTGAACAGCATGACCATGAATGTTCCGGGAAAATCTCCCGCTGCCAGCTCCGTAAGTGCCTCAGTTGAACAATCGCGGAACCAACGCTAGTCTATCGGTGTCAAACAAATGCCTGGGATGCGCCGTAAACTATCTTTTGCCTGCTTATTCGCTCTCCTGAGCGCCGCGAACGGTTACGCCCAGCAAGGCCAGCCCGCAGCGCAACAGGTTTTACCCGATAGCTTTGCGAGCTGGCACACAAGCGGATGCGACGTGAATGGGCAAGGCCCGGCGTTCTCGCAAGAAGTGGGTCAGCGCGACTTCCGCCGCTGCGAATTCACGTCTGGAAAGCAAAGCGCCGCGATATGGGCGGCCCGCTATCGCGACCCCAGCAGCGCTTACGAAATCTATACTTCCCTGCTGCGGCCGAATATGCAGCCTTCGACGGTGGGAAGATTCACCGCCGTTGACGACAAGGGGCTGGTAATGCTGGTGGGCGACATTGTTGTGGGCGTGGATCAGCCGCGTAACGTATCCACGAAAGATTTGCAGGAGCTTACCGCCATCGTGGCGGCGCGATCGGACAAGACGCCAGTGCCGCCGATTCGCGCGTATTTGCCCGAGGAAGATCTGGTGAATGCGACGCAGCGTTATGCGCTTGGCCCGTCCGCATTTCGCGCAGCGGCGGAATCTGTGGGCAAGCCGGAGATTGCGGCGCTGACGGATGCGGCAGGCTTCGCGCAGGGTGCGGAGGCGATGCTGGCGCAATATCGCAAGGGGCGGGATTCAGGCGTGCTGCTGCTGCTCGACTATCCGACTCCGCAGCTTGCGGAATTGCACATGCGGCATCTGGAGACGGCGGTAGCGGAGGCAGCAAAACAGGCTGGCACCAAGATCGAGCGCAGAGGATCACTGCTATCCATGGTGATTGCGCCGAGTTCGCCGGTCTACGCGGATAGTTTGCGAAATGCGGTGAAGTACGAGACGCAAGTGACCTGGAACGAGGCGAGCCAGACGGCCACCGATCCGCCGTGGGCGGTGGTGTTGTACCGGATTTTTGTTGGCACTGGAGTTTTCATGGTTTTGGCGGTGGCGTTTGGCGTGGCGTTTGGCGGTTTCCGCATCTTCATCAAAAGAATGCTGCCCGGCAAAGTGTTTGACCGGCCGGAGCAGATGGAAGTGCTGCAGTTGGGACTCTCCGGAAACAAGATCGACACCCGCGATTTATATTGAGCAGGTTGGTTGGGGCGCTGACGTGCCACGGTAAGTGATCGGTGTGTGTTAGCGCTGAGATCCTTCGGCTACCTTCGCCGTGTCGCGGGAGGATGACCAGCGCGCGTGCGGTAGCCTCCTGGCCTAGCCTTCACAGCTAACATCGTGGCAAGCAGGGGCGCAGCGTTCTGCCCCCTACGAGGCGGCTCCGATGGAGCCCGGCCGCGCAGCGATCACCCCTACTTACGAGAAGTAACGCAATTGTCTGGTGGGCGTCTAATCAGGGTCGGTGTCCTGAAATTTTGTGACAACTGCTCGCGTACCTTAGGTGAGTGCCAAACGAAGTGGGGCGCAACGATGTTTTGCTTGCAAGTTATTAGCAATAGGACAGTTAGGCGTAACCTTGTGGCGCTCGCACTGATTAGCGCCGCGATGGCGGCAGGCGGGTGCGGCAGGGGCTCCAGCCACCCGCAGGCGGCTGCGGCGCCGCAAGCCATGCTAGTGCAGATCAAGATCGCCGAAGCGCAGAGCATTCCGGATACCAGCGAATATCTGTCCGTACTGAAGTCGCGGCATTCCGCCAACATCAATCCGCAGGTGGAAGGATACATTACCAAGATTTATGTGACTTCGGGCGAGCATGTACACGCCGGGGCGCCGCTGATCCAGATCGATCCGTTAAAGCAGCAGGCGGCGGTGAGCGGCCAGGAAGCGGCGCGGGCGGCGCAGGAAGCGACGCTGCGTTACGCGCAGATACAGCTGGACCGCGCGCGCAAGTTGTACGCGGTGGGCGTGGTACCGAAGCAGGACGTGGACAACGCGCAGACGGCGTACGACGCGGCGGTGTCGCAACTGAAGTCACTGAGCGACCAGGTGAATCAGCAGGAAGTGGAACTGCACTACTACCGGGTAGCGGCGCCGATGAGCGGAACGGTGGGCGACATTCCGGTGCGGGTGGGGGATCGTGTGGCGGTGACCACGCTGCTGACGACCGTGGATGAGGCGGGGCCATTGGAGGCGTACATTTACGTTCCCGCGGACCGGGCACGAAATTTGAAGCTGGGCTTGCAGGTGCACCTCACCGACGACGCCGGAACCGAATTGGCAGATTCGCGGATCACGTTCCTTTCGCCACAGGTGGATACGGAAACGCAAACGGTGCTGGCGAAAGCGATGTTGGAGAATCCACGGGGATTGCGGGTGGCGCAGCAAGTGCGCGCGCAGGTGGTGTGGTCGACGCATGCGGGAACGGTGATTCCGATCCTGGCAGTGACGCGCATCAGCGGACAATTTTTTGCGTTTTTGGCGGTGAAGGAAGGCAACGGAACGGTGGCGCGGCAGAAGCTGCTGAAGATTGGCGACACTTTGGGAAACGATTATGCAGTGCTGGAGGGCATCAAGCCAGGGGACCACATCATTCTCTCGGGATTGCAGTTCCTGCAGGATGGGATGCCGGTGATGGAGCAGGCGCAGCAAGCGGCACCGGCGACCCGTGACCGGTAATTGGTGACCGGTGAAAGGCATTCTTCGTCAGGCTAGTTGCGAACCTGATGGGGCGAATTCCAGCGGTAAATTAGGGTGATGCTTGGTTGATTTTTTCATACGGCGACCGGTGTTTGCGACGGTCTGCGCGCTGCTGATTATTCTGGGCGGCGCGATTTCCATTCCTACATTGCCGATTGCCCAGTTCCCCAACCTGGCGCCGCCGCAGGTGGTGGTGAGCAGCTTTTATATCGGCGCCAACGCGCAGACGGTGGAGTCGGCGGTAACCATTCCTCTGGAACAGGCCATCAACGGCGTGCAGGGCATGAGGTACATGACCTCGACCAGCGGAAACGACGGCTCCAGCAACATCATCGTGACCTTCGATATTACGCGCGACGTGGACCTGGCATCGGTGGACGTGCAGAACCGGGTGAGCCAAGCGCTGGGGCGTTTGCCAAACGAAGTGAAGAATACCGGGATTATCGTCAACAAACAGGCCAGCGGATTTGTGTTCGGGGGCGGCGTGTACGCGGAGCACGGCGAATACGATAGCCTGTTCCTGAGCAATTACATGGATGTGTATGTTCGCGACGCGATCAAGCGCGTGCCGGGAGTAGCGGACGCGGTGATTTTTGGCGAGCGCAAATACGCCATGCGAATTTGGCTGGACCCCTCGAAAATGGCGCAGCGCGGGCTGACCGCTACGAATATCCTGGCAGCGTTACAGGAGCAGAACGTACAGGTGGCGGCCGGCGAAATCGGGCAGCCGCCCACGCCCAGCGGGCAGTCTTACCAGATCAGCGTCCGCGCTATTGGGCGGCTGAGCGAGGCGTCGGAGTTCGACAATATTATTTTGAAAACCGGGACCGACGGAACGCTGGTACGGGTAAAAGACGTGGGCCGCGCGGAACTGGGAGCGGAAAATTACGGATCGAGGCTGCGCTTTAACGGGCACGAAGCGGTGGGCATGGGCGTCACGCAATTGCCGGGGGCCAACGCGCTCGACGTGGACAAGGCGGCGAAGGCGGAGTTTCTGCGGCTGTCCAAAAACTTTCCACCGGGGATGAAATACGCGATCGCTTTCGACACCACCAACGTGGTGAGCGAATCGATCCGCGACGTGATGATCACGCTGCTGCAGGCTATAGCGCTGGTTATTGCGGTCATATTTTTGTTTTTGCAGGACTGGCGCAGCACGTTCATTCCGGCGATCACGATTCCGGTTTCGCTGGTGGGGACATTTATCTTCATCAAGGCTTTCGGATTTTCCATCAACACGCTGACGCTGTTTGGAATCACGCTGGCGACGGGTCTGGTGGTGGATGACGCCATCGTGGTCATCGAGAACGTGGAACGGCACATCGCCGAGGGCATTACCGAGCCGCACAACGCGGCTTCGGTGGCGATGAAAGAAGTGGCGGGAGCGGTGATTGCGACGTCATTGGTATTGGTGGCGGTATTTGTGCCGGTGGCGTTGTTTCCCGGGACCACGGGGATCTTGTTCCGGCAGTTTGCGCTGACGATTGCGTTCTCCGTGGCGATTTCGGCTTTCAACGCACTGACCCTGACACCGGCGCTTTCGGCGATTTTTCTGGGACATCACCGGGAGCGAGTGCAAGGGCGCTTTTTCCGGGGTTTCAACCGGCTGGTAACGGGGGGGACCAACCTTTATCAAACTGCTGTGCGGCATGTGCTGGGCGGCTGGAGATATGTGGCGTTTGTGGCCTTTTTGCTGGCGCTGGGCGGCACCTATTGGCTATACCAGAAAGTGCCGCGTGGATTTATTCCCGAAGACGATGAAGGCTACCTGATTGTGGTGGTGCAGGCGCCGCAGGGAGCTTCGCTGGAGTACACGCTGGGGGCGGTGAGCAAGATTGAAAGCGCAGCAGCAAAGATTCCGGACGTAGAAGGCATTTTTTCCATCGGCGGCTTCAGCTTCTCGGGATCGGCGCCCAATCGGGCCATCGTGTTCATTCCATTGAAGCCGTTTCGCGAACGCGCGGGCACGCAGCATACCGCGGCGGCGGTGCTGAACCGCTTGCGCGGACCGCTGATGGCCATACCGGAAGCGCTGGTGATCCCGTTCAATCCCCCGCCGATTCAAGGGCTGGGGCAGTTTGGCGGATTCCAGTTTGTGCTGGAGGATCAAGGGCGCAATACGCTGCAAGCGATTGCGGACACGGCCAACCAGATGGCGGCGCAAAGCCGGACTAGCCCGGATCTTACCGGACTCTTCTCCAGCTTCACGGCCAACGATCCGCAATACCTGGTGCATATTGACCGCGAGAAGGCCAAGAGCCTGCTAGTGCCACTCAATCAGATCACCAACGCACTGCAGGTATACATGGGCTCGGTGTATGTGAATGATTTTGATTTCAACAACCGGGCATACCGCGTCTATGTGCAGGCGGACCAGAAGTTCCGCTCGAACGCCAAGGACATCGGGCAGTATTACTTGCGCTCCGACGCAGGCAAGATGATACCGCTGGACAACCTGATTACGGTTGAACAGACCGCGAATCCGCAGGTGATCAGCCATTACAATTTGTTCCGCTCGGCGGAGATCGACGGGTCGGCGGCGCCTGGGCGCAGCTCCGGCGAAGCGATGGCGGCTATGGAGGCGCTGGCAAAGAAGGTGCTGCCCAATGGCATGACGTACGAATGGACGGGGCTGTCGTTGGAAGAAATGGAATCCGGTGGCAAGGCCGCGATGCTCTTTGGGTTGGGTCTTACCTTCGTGTATCTGACGCTGGCGGCGCAGTACGAGAGCTTTGTGTTGCCGTTCATCGTGCTGCTGGCGGTGCCGGTGGCGCTGCTGGGGGCGATTGGCGGGCAGGCCCTGCGCGGACTGCAGAACGATGTGTACTGCCAGATCGGGCTGGTGATGCTGATCGGACTGTCCAGCAAGAACGCGATTTTGATTGTGGAATTTGCCGAGCAGTTGCGGGAAAAAGGAATGAGCATCGTGGATGCAGCGATCGAAGCCGCGCGCATCCGGCTACGGCCGATTCTGATGACTTCGCTGGCTTTCATTCTGGGCGTGGTACCACTGGTGATCGCGCGGGGCGCCGGGGCTGCGGGGCGAGTTTCGGTAGGGACGACAGTATTTGGCGGGATGATTGCCGCCACCACGCTAAACCTGATCTTCATTCCGGTGCTGTACGTGCTGGTGCGCAGCCTGGTGCCCAGCGGGAGGACGCACACCGCGGTTGTGAGTGAACCTGCCGATTAAGGCCGGATTTCGCCAGCGGGGAATCTTGCGGAAGTTTCTAACCAACTTTAGGGTGCGGCGCGGAAGGCAGCCGGTTGTAACGGGTGTGTCAACGAACGGTCATTTCCTTGTCGCGGGCGGCGGGGCGTAGGTTTTCGCGGTAAAGTCATTGGTATTTGGGATGGTGGCAGCCGATTGTGGCGCAAAAGCGCTCGGGTTGCATACTTTTAGCAGAATTTTTACAGGCCGGAGGCAGTCTATTGTACGTGCGGGCGCAATGACACTTGGTCCCGAGGCAAATGGCGTTGCAGGATAGCCGTTGCGGCGAGGCGGGCGGCAGGGTCCGCGGTTGTAGGAGGAGCGATGATACCCCCTTGGCGTAAAGCCCATGTCACAGCTCTGTACCTGGTGCTTGGATTGGTCGATTGCGGGAGCGGCTTTGCGCAGAGCGCGCCGGCGAGCGCAACACCCGGCAACCAGGACCTTAGCGGCAAGATCGACGTCCTGACGCGATCGCTGGAGCAAACGCAGAGCGAGCTGGCGCAATCGCGAACGGAGATCGAGCAGTTGCGGGCCATGCTGGGAGAAGTGCTGAAGCGCATGGATGGCGGCACAGGGGCGTCGCAACCGGGCGCGAACGGGCAAGCCAGCGTCGCGCCGGGGGGACGGACATCCACCGACGTGCCGCAGACGGCGCAGATTTCGCAGGATGACTGGGACATGTTGAATGCGAGAGTCGAAGAACAGCACCAGACAAAAGTGGAAAGCAACTCCAAGTTCCGGCTGAAGCTCTCCGGGATTGCATTGTTTAACGCGTTCGACACCAGCGGCAGGACGGACAACCTGGATGTGCCGTCGATTGGCATTCCGCGGTTTGCGGGTGTTCCCGATGGCGGACTGGGCGCAACGGTGCGGCAGTCCATCATCGGCCTGACCGGAATTGGGCCGGAAATTTTCGGCGCACGGACCAGCGCTGACCTGCAAATGGGTTTTTACGGCGGGCTGCCAAGCGGATACAGCGCGACCACTTCAGGCATTGCGAGTTTGCGGATCGCGCGGATGCGCTTCGATTGGGAACACACATCGGTGACCGCGGGGCTGGACACGCCGTTTTTCTCGCCGAACACACCGACGACCTACATGTCCGTGGCCGTGCCGGGATTCGCGGCGGCGGGCAATTTATGGACCTGGGCGCCCACCATTCGAGTGCAGGAGAGATTCGGGGGAGCGGGAACACCCTTGATGTTGGAAGCCGGACTGCTCGATCCATCCTCGAACATCAACTACAACACGAACAACAATTTGAGGGCGGCCAGCCCATCGGAAAGCTCGCGCATTCCGACCTACGCGGTGCGCATGTCGTACAACAGAAAATCGGAAGAGCGCCCGGCAACCGTGGGGGTGGCAGCGGTATATTCAGCCCAGGAATTCGCCGGCGGCTTGCGGACGGGAGGGTGGGCCGTTACCACCGATTGGAGACTTGGAGTACTCCCGCGAACCGAGCTGAGCGGGCAGTTTTTCGCCGGCCGGGACCTTGACGGTTTTGGCGGCGTCCCGGAAGACCCCTATCCGGTGCAAAACCAGTTTCTTTATGCGTCGCTTACAGCGCGCCTGCTGGCCGATGTCGGGATGATCGGAGGCTGGACCCAGCTGAAATACAAATGGAACACGCGAAACGAATTTAACGTGGCGGCAGGCACTGGAGGCCGCAACTCGGCAGGCCTTCGCCAAGCGCTCGGGGCCAGCTTCCCTGCCCCGTTCCTTCCAGCGCGGAATGAAATGATGTTCGCCAACTATATTTTTCGGCCGCGCTCGGATCTGGTGTTTTCCGCGGAGTACAGGCGCATACGAACCTACGAAATCAATGGGGGACCGGATATTGCGAGCCAAATCGGGCTGGCATTAGGGTTCCTATTTTAGAGACTATGAGAGCACTTCGACTTACATTGGCGATCATGGCGTTATGGGGCCCGACGGCCGGATGGACCGCTACGACATCGCACGGGGCGCCCCGCAAGGGAGCGGCGGGAGTAAGTGGCGAAGCCGTGGTCACCGTGCGCAGCGGCGCGCGGCAGAAAGACGCCTCGGGGGTGGTGGTGTGGCTGGTACCGCAGAATGTGCTGCAGCCGGTGCGGGGCGCAGCCGAGCGCCCACGTTACCGGCTGGTGCAGCGCAACAAGCGATTCGAGCCCGGGCTACTGGTGGTTCCGGTGGGCAGCGTGGTGGATTTTCCAAATGCGGACCCCTGGTTTCACAATGTTTTTTCGCTGTACCGGGGAAAGCGCTTCGATCTGGGGTTGTATCAAGCCGGAGCGCAAAGGTCGGTTCGATTTGATCGCATCGGACCCTCGTATCTTTTCTGCAACATCCATCCGGAGATGACAGGAGTGGTGCTGGCAATAGATTCGGAGCTTTTCGGTGTCACCGACAAGGGGGGCCACTACTCGATCGCGGGAGTGGCGCCTGGGAAATACACCATGCATGTGTGGTACGAGAACGCCGCGGCGGCGTCACTGCAGGCCATGCAGCGGCAAGTGACCATTGAAAACGAAGATCAAGATCTGCCGACCGTTGCGCTGCAAGCGATCAAACGACTCCCGGCAGAACACAAAAACAAATACGGGCAGGACTACGATCCGGAAGCGCTGAAGACCGATTATTAGGCCGCGGTAGACGGGTGAATTGTGACGAACACGTTCAAGCCAACCGAAAAGGAAGCAAAGTCTATGGAAACCGTGCTGGTGGTGGAAGACAGCAGAGCCATGCAAAGAACGCTGCAGCGTTTGCTGGAAGCGGACTCGCTGCAGGTACAGATCGCGTCGGACGGAATCGCGGGACTGGAGACGTTTCGCAAGCAGCCGCCCAGCGCGGTATTGCTGGACTTGAAGCTGCCAGGACTTTCGGGGAAAGAACTGTGCCGGGAGTTCAAGACCATTGCGGCTTCGGTGCCGATCGTGGTGCTGAGCGCTAATGCGGAAGTCGAGGACAAGGTGCTGTTGCTGGAGTTGGGCGCGGATGACTATGTCACCAAGCCGTTCAGCCCACGAGAGCTGCTGGCGCGGGTGCGCCGGGCCATGCGGCGAGGGAGCGCAAGCGCCAGGACCCAAAGCATCGCCAGTGTTCCGGCAAAACATGTGAGTCACGAAGTGCTGGAATTCGGCGGCGCGCGAGTGGATTTCACCAGCATGGAAGCGTCGCTGGCGGGGAAGGCGGTGACCCTGACGGCGCAAGAGTTCAAGCTGCTGAAATTTCTAGCCGGATCGCCAGGGAGAGTGCTTTCGCGCGACGAGCTGTTGAATGAAGTATGGGGCTACCAGAATTATCCTTCGACGCGCACGGTGGACAATCATATTTTGCGGCTGCGGCAAAAGCTCGAACCGGACTCGGCCAACCCAAGGTTTTTCCAAACCGTGCATGGCGCCGGTTACAAATTTGTGCCGGAAGCGAACGGAAAGCCATAAACCGCGGCATTCGTACAAAAAACAATGGAACTGAAATGACCCATTTTCGACTGCGCACTCAGCTTTTGGTAGCCACGCTGCTGATCATCTGCGGCTTGACGGGAGCGCTGCTGCTGATTATCCGGCACACGGTAAGCGTGGAAACGGAACGGCAGGTGCGCGACGGTACGGAAGCATCGGTGCGCGCGTTTGAAAGCGTGCAGCGGCAAAGGGAACAGCAGCTCTCGAGAACGGCGGCGATGCTGGCGGATTTACCGATCGTCAAAGCGCAAATGACCACCGAGCATGCGCTAACCATTCAGGATGCCTCCACCGCCTGGTGGAAGCTGGCTGGGAGCGACCTGTTCATTCTGGCGCTGCCGGATCGGCGGGTGGTGGCATTCCATGCGACCAAGAGCGGTTGGCCCGTGGAAGCGGCGGAGCGGGATGTGAAGCGGTCGGTGGAGCAAGGCGAGGAAGCATCGTGGTGGTATGACAACGGGCGGCTGTACGAAGTTTTTCTCCGCACAATCACGGCGGGAGCGGGAGCTAATTCGCAAGAACTGGGTTTTCTGGCGATCGGCTATCAAGTGGATTCGAGCGTCGCGGAACATTTGGCTCTGGTGGCGGGAAATCAGATTGCGCTGGCGACCGGAGACCGGCTGATTGCTTCGACGCTGCCGGCGAAAGACGAAGCGGCAATGCAGCGGTGGTTAAGCCGACCGAATGCGGAAGCGCAGCCGGAGGAGCTGGAGTTGGCGCTCGATACCGGCCACTATGCGTTTTCCTCGGTCCTGCTGCATGGAGCGCTGCCCTCACCCGTGCGCTGCTACGTGATGATGCCGCTGGGGCCGGTGAACAGCTTCATGAGCCGGTTGAATCGGACGATCTTCGTGCTGGGAGCATCGGCGGTTTTGTTTGGTGCGCTGCTATTCGGGTTTGTTTCGCGCACCATAACCAAGCCGCTGGACAATCTGGTTTCCGGGGTTCGCGCGTTGGCCGCCGGAAACTACACATATTCGATCACGCCGGAGGGCACCACGGAAGTCGCTGAACTGAGCCGGGCGTTCGCGAAGATGCGCGGCGAGTTGCTGGATTCGCAGCGGCAGCAGATCGATACGGAAAGAATCGCGGCGCTGGGGCGCGCGGCGAGCTCCATTTCCCACGATCTGCGGCATTACCTTGCGGCGGTGGTGGCCAACGCGGAGTTTCTTTACGAAGCGGACGAGTTAAAGCTGGACAAGAGCGAAATCTACGAGGAAATCAAGACGGCTTCGACGCAGATGACCGACTTGATCGATTCGCTGCGGGAGCTGGCGCACCAGCGCAGCACGATCTCGCCGGAACCGGCTGACCTGAAGCAGGTCATCCATCGCGCGATTGAAGCGGTGCATGCCCGTCCAGAATTTCGGGGGCGCGCGATTACGTTGCACACGGACAGCGAACTGGAAGGAATGTTCGATCCGCGCAAGCTGGAGCGCGCTTTCTTCAATCTGGTGCTGAATGCATGCGAAGCGACACCTGGAGACGAAAGTCCGGTGGGAATAAATGTGCGGAGCCGAAACGACGCATTTGAAATCCGGGTGAGCGATCGGGGCACGGGAGTACCGGAAAACATCCGTGGGCGCGTGTTCGATCCTTTTGTGAGCTCGGGCAAGCCCAATGGAACTGGGCTGGGGCTGGCTATTGTCAGCAAGATCGTCAGCGACCATGGCGGCTCGGTAACCGTCGAGAGCACGTCGGAATCCGGCACGGTGATGCTGGTGAAGCTTCCGCGGGCGGCTAGTCCGGTAGCCTGGCCCACCAACTCTACGCTGGCGTAGAAATCAAGGCAAATTTTGGAGGCGCGAGGCGGAATCGAACCGCCGATAAAGGTTTTGCAGACCTTTGCCTTACCACTTGGCGACCGCGCCCCAGTGCACGAAGCTTGAACAAGCTCCGCGCAAACTCTTCAACGGCTGTTAAGTCGCGCTGGCGGCTTTGGCGTTGGATGCAGTTTCATTGACGATCGGCGAGCCGATCAGGTTACCCCATTCGGTCCAGGAGCCATCGTAGTTGCGGACATTGTTGTAGCCCAGCAAATACTTGAGCACGAACCAGGTGTGGGAGCTGCGCTCGCCGATGCGGCAATAGGCGATGACTTCGTCGCTGCCGGTGACGCCTTTGTTCTGGTACAGGGCCGCAAGCGCGTCCGCGGATTTGAAGGTGCCGTCCTCGTTGGCGGCCTGGGCCCAAGGAATATTGGCGGCATTGGGAATGTGGCCGGCCCGCTGGGCCGTTTCGGTCATACCCGGCGGCGCGATAATCTTCCCGGTGAATTCATCTACGGAGCGAACGTCCACGAGTTGGCCGCGCTTTTTCCCCTGTACCATGGCCAGCACGTCGTCACGGAAGGCGCGCAGGGATTCGTTGATAGCGGAGACGCGATAGGTTGCGGGCGAAACGTTGGCGGCTTCTTCGGTCAGCGGACGCTTCTCTTCCAGCCACTTTTTCCGGCCGCCATTGATCAGCTTCACATTCTGGTGGCCGTAATACTTCAGCTGCCAGAAGGCGTATGCAGCGAACCAGTTATTGTTGTCGCCGTAGAGCAGGACGGTGGTGTCATTGGAGATGCCGGAGTCGGCGAGAAGTTTCTCGAGAGCGGAGCGCTCGATGAGGTCGCGGCGGACATTGTCCTGCAGTTGGGTTTGCCAGTTCCAGCCGACCGCGCCGGGGATGTGGCCTTGGTCGTACGCGGTAGTGTCCACGTCCACTTCGACGAGGCGGGTGTTGGGGGCGTTCAGGTTCTGGGCCACCCACTCGGTGGTAACCAATACTTCGGGATGCTTGTATTCGGCCATTTCCATTTCTCCTTTTCACCAATTGAAACTGAAATCCTTGCGCGCAAAAATAAAAACCCACCGGCCAACTCTCTGGCGGTGGGCTGAAAAATCCGGGCTGAACTTTGCTTCTACGTGCCCAGCATACCCGCGCCAGAAGACGCACACATACAGCACAGACAGCAGCAACAGGTCCGCGCGGTCTTCCGTGGGTAAGCTTGCATGCAAAAAGGATACATAGAACGGCCGATTTGCGCAATAGGACGGCGACTATCTGGGCGCGCCGATGGTGTAGGCCAGCACGATTTGCGACAGGACATAACGATAACGCGCGTCGGTGTCGGTGATATCGGCTTCAGTCTTGCCCAATTCGGCCTGGCTGAATTCGACGATCGAGCTGAGGCCCAGGTTGTAACGTTGCTGGGCCAAATCCAGGGCCAGATTGGCTTGCTCGCGTAATTGCTGGGTGACCGTAAGGCGGGCGAAGGCCTGGTTGGCGTCCTGCCAGGAGATGCGCACGTCGCGGGCGACATTGTTGCGGAGGTCGATCAGCCGTTGCCGCATGGCCTCGGTCTGCAGGTCGGCGGTTTGCGCGCGAGCGTTGTACAGGAAGCCATTGAAGATGGGGATGTTGATGTTGACGCCGACCGCGCCGTACCAGTTTTGAATCTGGGGATCGCGAACGGGCGAAATGCCGGCGACGCCCAGGGCGCTTACCGTGGGGCGCCACAAGTCATGCTCCGCGCTGCTGTTTTTTTGCGCGGATTGCACTTGAAACTGCAAGGAGGCGACTTCTGGGCGCTGCTGCAGGGCCTCGGCGATTAACGGAAGGACATCGACCGGTGGCGGGCTGATTGGTTCTCCGGAATCCGTAGCGTCGAAACTCTGTTCGTCGGGATAGCCGAGCAGGGCAGAAAGCGCGGCGAGCGAGGTCTGGTAATTGTTTTGCGATTCGAGGAGCAGGAGCTTGGCGCGGGACAGGTCGACGTTGGCGAAACTCAAGTCCAGGTCGGACCGCAACTTGGCCTGGGTCAGCGCGCTGACGCGATCGACCAGAGTCTGGCGAGCCTTTACGGTCTGCTCCGCCACTTTGACCAATTCGCGAGTCTCCAGGGTGTTGTAAAACGCCTGGTCCACGGCCAGGGTGATATCGGCAGTGGTAGCCGCCGCGTTTTTGTCTTCGGCTTTAGCCTGAAACTGCGAACTGGAAAGTAAGCTGGTGGTACGACCGAAATCGGTAAGTAACTGAGTGACGGTTGCACCGGCGGCGGCGCGCGGAAATACCGTGGGGTTGTTGAGAGCGCCGGCGGCGATGCGGCTTCCGACCTCGGAGTCCACCGCGGTAACGCTGAGGTAGGCGGTGGGAAGAAGGGCGGATCGGGCTTGCCGCACATACTGTTGGGCTTCCAGTGCGCGCAACCGGCCGACGGTGATTTGCGGATTGTTGCGCAAGGCGGTGGCTTCCGCCTGTTTCAATGTCAAGGAAGTGGTGGAAGGCGCCGGAGCCTGGGCGGAGGACGCTTGCGGCTGGGCCACCGGCATTTGCGGTTGCGCTTGGGCCCAGCAGCTGGTTGTACCGAGGGAAAGAAGAAGCAGCGCCGCCCATCGACTCACGAGTGCACCTCTTGCAGACGTTGTTCCTTTCGGCGATGGACGATCAGATACGCAGCGGGGACCAGGTAGACCGTCACCACCACGGATACCAGCAGGCCGCCGATAATGGCGCGGGCCAATGGGGCGTAGGCCTCGGAGCCCGTGCCTAGTTTCATGGCCATGGGAATGAGACCGAGCATGGTGGCTAGCGAGGTCATCAGGATTGGACGTAGACGCAACCTTGAAGCCAAGGATACCGCCTCCTTCAGCGGCCTGCCCTCATGATGCATGTGCCGCGCAAACTCGACGATCAAGATGCTGTTGGATACCACGATGCCGACCATCATGACCACGCCCATCAAGGACATGACGTTCAGGGTGGTGCCGGTAGCCAGCAAAAAGAGCAATACCCCGGCAAGGCCGGGAGGCACAGCCAGCAAGATGATGAAAGGATCCTCCCAGGAAGCGAACTGAGCCACGAGCACGAGATAAACCAGGACGACCGAGAGAATCAGCCCGATGCCGAAACTCTTGAAGGATTGGCGCATGCCTTGCACTGAGCCGCGCAGGTTTACGCGGACGCCCTCGGGGAGTTTCGTTTTCTTGATGATGCGTTCGATCTGGCCGGTGATGGTGCCGAGATCCTCATTCTTGGGGGAAACGTAGACGTCGACTACGCGAAACAATTGGTAATGGTCGACTTCGGTGGGCGATGGAACGGTGGTGATCTTAACCACCGTGTCGAGATACGTGGCATCGCTGCTTTTTACCCCGCGCAGAGGAATCTGTTTCAAATCCATTACCGACTTCACTTGATCTTCGGGATATTGCACGGTCAGCATGTACGGGTTGCCGCTCTTGGGATCGATCCAATAGTTGGGAGCGATCATGCCGTTGGAGGTGAGCGCGGTGATCACGTTGTCTACGATTTCCTTTTGCGAGAGACCCAGCAAGCTGGCCTTCTCGCGGTCAATGTCCAGTTGCAAGGCGGGATAATCGATGTCCTGCGGGATCAAGACATCGCTGACCCCGCTGAGCTGACGCGTAGGACCAGCGATCTGGGTGGCCACAGCGTAGATCTGTTTCAGGCTGTTGCCGCTAACCTGCACGTCGATGGGCGCCGGCAGCCCCAGGTTCAAAACGGCGTCCACTAATCCTCCCGACTGAAAATAGGTGGTGAGCTGCGGAAGCTTCTGGTTGAGCTGCGCGCGCACCCGGTTCATATATTCATAGCTGCCGGTCTTGTGGCCTTCCTTAAGACTGGCCTGCACGAAAGCGGTGTGCGGAGCGGAGTTTGGCGTATAGATAGCGGAAAAATCGGGCGTGACGCCGATATTGGACACGATCATCGACAATTCCGAAGGTGGGACGACCTGCCGGATGATGTCTTCCACCTGCCGGACGTAATTTTCGGTCAGCTCGACCCGGGTCCCGGATGGAGCTTTCACGTTGATGACGAATTGCCCCGGATCCGTGCGCGGGAAAAAGGCTACACCCAAAAACGGATACAGCGAGAAAGACAAGAGAGACACACCGACAAGCCCGATGAGCGTTGCCGCCGGACGCAGGAGCGACTTGCTCAGAGTGCGATCGTAGCCCGCCAGCATTTTCTCGAACTGCACGTTGAAACGCTTTGCGATGGAGCCGAGCCGCGAACCAATACTGCCCTCTCCAACCTCTTCGTCCGCTTGATGCTTCTTGATCAGCTTGGCGCAAAATAGAGGTACGACGGTCATGGCCACGAAATAGGAAGCGAACAAGGACAGGATGACAGCCAGCGCCAGCGCCACGAACAGGAAGCGGCTGACTCCATACAGAAAGACCACCGGGAAAAATACGATGGCGGTGGTCAGGGTGGCGGCTAAAACGGCCAAGGATACTTCCTGGCCGCCTTTTTCGGCGGCCGCAGCCGGCTCTTCGCCCATTTCGAGGTGGCGGAAGATGTTCTCCAGCACGATAACGGAGTTGTCGATGAGGCGGGAGAATGCCAGGGCTAAGCCGCCGAGCACCATGGTATTCACCGTCCCGCCGCCCGCGCTGATGGCCAGAAAAGCGGCCAGGGCGGACAGAGGAATGGAAAGAAAAACCGCGGCGGTGGCCCGCAGGCTGCCCAGGAACAAGAGAATCATGAGCCCGGTCAGCACCAAACCGATGGCGCCTTCGTGCATGAGGTTATCGATGGCCGTTTTGACGAAGATGGATTGGTCAAAGACGGCCCGGGTAACCAACTGTTTCGGGACGTCCACCAGGTTTTTGAGAGCTTCTTTGATGCCGTCGACGACGGCAATGGTGTTGGTGTCGCCGCCCTGTTTCAAAATCGGGAGGTACACGGAGGGCTGGCCGTCAACCAGCACAATGTTGGTCTGGATAGCTTGGGCATCCACGGCTTTCCCGACGTCGGCCACCAACACGGAAGATTGCCCCACGGTTTTCAGCGGCATGCTGTTGATGGCGCTGGCGGAAGGCACCTGACTGTTGGAGTAGAGGTTGTAATCGTAGGGCCCGATCTTTACGTCCCCGGCAGGCAAAATCAGGTTGCTTTCGTTCACTTCGCGAACGACATCCATAGGGCTTAGCTGATGGGCCTGCAATTTCATGGGATCGACGTAGACCATGATCTGCCGGTAGCGGCCGCCAAAGGGCTGGGGCACCGAGGCGCCCGGCACGTTGGCAATCTGGTTACGCACGTTGTATTGGCCGATGTCGTGCAGTTCAGTCTCGTTCAGCCCCTGGCCCTTCAGAGTGATCAGGCAAACCGGCAAGCTGGAGGCGTCGAACTTAAGAACGACCGGCGGCAGGGTGCCCGGTGGCAGGCGCCGCAGGTCGGCCATAGCGAGGTTCGACACGGTGCTTAGATCGGCGTCGGCGTTGGTGCCCGGCTGAAAATAAATTTTGACCAGGCTTACGCCAGGCAACGATCGCGATTCGATGTGATCGATGCCGCTGGCCAGCGTAAACCAGCGCTCAAACGGATTGGTGATATTGGTTTCAATCTGCTGCGGAGGCATCCCGGAGTAGAAGGTAGCTACGACAACAACGGGAATGTTGATCGGGGGAAAAAGGTCGACCGGCATGCGCACCAGCGTCACCGTTCCCACGATGGCGATTACCAGGCAAGCGACGATAATAAAGAATGGGTAGCGTATCGAGAATCCAGACATCAGCTGCCACTTCCCGTTCCCGCCGCCGCGCCACTTACGTCTTTGGGCTGAATCTTTTCTCCGTTGTGGTATTCGCTGCGATTGCCGATGATGACCCGGTCGCTCTCGCTCAACCCGGAGAGAATCTCTACGCGGGTGCTGTCCTCCACGCCGAGCCGCACCTTACGTTCTTCCACGATGTTGTCCGGACTGACCGCCAGCACCGTCGTGTCGTCGCCGTTTCGGCTGACTGCCTCCAGCGGGACGGTCAAGGCATTCTTTTTTTCCCGCAGGGACAAGCGCGTCTCGGTGTACATTCCCGGGATCAGACGGCCCGCGCGATTATCGAAGTCGATTTCCGTCTCCATGGTGCGTGTTTGGCGATCCAGCGAATCGGCGAATCGCGAGACCTTTCCCTCGAATTCCTGGCCCAGCGCCTGCACCTGGACCTTTACCGGGTCACCCAGATGAATTTCCGCCGCCGCCGATTCGGGTATGGGCAGGACCAATCGCAATTTGGAGGTCTGCGCCAGGCGTACCACCGGGATCGCCTGTGTGCTCGACGAGGTACCCGCCGCAACCAGGGCCCCGGTATCCGCATACCGGTTGGTGATCACCCCGGCAAAAGGGGCGGATATCCGGGTGTAACTGGAGAGCGCCGTGTACTGCTTCTGGTTGGCTTGCGCCACTTCCAGCTGCTGCTTGGCCGAGGCGATCTCCGCTTCGGCACTGGCCGTTTGCCCCTCGGTTTCCAGATCTTTCGCCTCGCTATCATCCACTTCCTGCTGGGCCACTAAACCGGCGCGCGAATCCGCGGCTTGCTTTAATCGGGCATAGGCGGAATGCGCGGCGGCATGCGACGACTTGGCCCGCTGCAGATCGCCCTGGGCCTTGCGAACCTGTTCCTGTGCGGCGCGCACCGCGGCCTCCGTACCGGTCAACTGCGCGGCCAGCTCCGGCACTTCCAGCACGGCCAGCGTTTGGCCTTCCTTCACGTGGTCGCCCACGTCGACATAGATTTCACGGATGTATCCTGCCACTTTGGCGTGAACGTCCACGTCCTGAAAGGGCTTGAACTCGCCGGCGATGGCCAGCGTGCTGCCCACGTTATGGCGCTGCACATGCGCGACGGCGGCGGGTGGAATATCCGCATCGGCGACCACCGGAGGTAGCCCTCCTGTTTCGGTCGAGCCTCGCCCCAGCCAAAGCCAGGCCAGCAGCCCGGCGACCAGCAAGCCGCCAAGCGAAACCATCCACTTTTTATTCATCATCAATGTCATCCTGAGCGATGCGCGGTCGCCGGCGAGCGTAGCGCCGGGGTCCGCGGAAGATCATTAAGAAATATCACAAAGCAGCCAAGGCTGCGTCCCTGCCGATTCGTATGTTTACTCAGCGGAAATAGCGGAGGGGTTATCCTGCGGGCGGCGGGCGAAACCAGATGCTGTCGCAAAGCGGCAGCGACAAATGGCCAACCGGATCGCCGGCCGGAAGCAATGCACCTTCACGGGATGGCGCGAACCGTTCCGCCGTGTGACTCACAATGGCATCCATCGCGGGTATCAAGGGCTGGGCGGCCTCGAAGGTACAGCGCCGCAATTCAGAACCCGCCAAGGTAGCGCGATAGCTCAGCGTATGCTGAACACTGAACTCCTGCGAAATACTGAGAATGGTAAAAAACGGGTTATAGAGTAGAACAGCGATGAGCAGCAAGCAAAAAAGCGCTTGCCGTCCGCCAATCCGCATCTCAAAACCGCGTGTCATCGCACCCACACTACCACCATAGTAAGATGCCGCATTGCCGTCAAGCGATGCCTGACCAACTGACCCCTGCGCGATACTCGCGAAACCATGGAGCCGAGGGCGAGAGTTGAACTCGCGACCTGCCGATTACGAAATGAGCCGTTTTGCTCTATCTCGTTGGTTCTTCGTATCCGGCATTCTACCAGTTTCTCTCTCTTTCGCCCTCTTTCGCCAGTCCAATATGCACCACAATATGCAACGGGAATTATGATAGAATCCTCTACCATGGAAAAGCGCTTCTCGACGCGCCAAGCGGCCAGCAAGCTAGGCGTTGCCATCTTAACCCTGCAACGGCACATAAAAGCCGAGACAATCGACGCGCCGCCCGTCGAGGAGTTTGGTGTGCGACTCTGGACCGCCCGCGATATTGCCAAAGCCCGGAAAGTTCTGAAGGCCACAAGGCCGGGGAGGAAAAAGAAGAGAGTCTAGGCCAAGTAAAGCGGGACGCGCTCGGACGGCAATCCGAACACGCCCCTGAACAAGTCAACCTAACTAGGAGGCTGATATGTCTACAGGCAGTGTAATTTATTTCCCCAAGCGGTCGAAGCGCACTCCACGAAAAAAGCAAAACCCAGGGAAGCCGAAACCAAAGGCCACTGTCTTAGAGTGGATTCGGAACGGCTACCAATTCCCCGGTAAGCCTGCCTCTGGCGGCGCGCAATGAGCAAACCGCTCGCAGTAGGCGCGCACGTCACCGTCCAGCTTTACGATGGCCGTGTTTTCGATGCCGTCGTGAAGGCGATCCATGAAACCTGCGCGGGCCGCAAGGTTGCCGTTTCCCACCAAGCGATGTCTTGGAGACTCGACGCGGGTCAGATTCTCCGGATTCGCACCGCGCGGGATGCCGAATGGTCGCAAAGCGTATTGGGTGTCAACGACAAGGTTTTGACGCCAGAGCAGGGCGCCGAATGGCTTAAGAAGGACCGCATTCAGCGCGCTCGCAATGTCTCCGAAGCCCGCCGACTGCGCGGCCCGGTGAGGTGGTAAATGACAAAAACTCACCGCTTAATCACACGAACTAAGGGTTCTTCCCCGCAAAGCCGTGGAGCGCGGCAACGCGAAGCGATGGCCAAGCAGCAAAACGCGGGGCTGATTCTTCCCGTCAACTTCTTGCTGACCTGCGACGACAATACGCTCGCATCACACGAACTGGCGCTCTTAGCAGAGCTCTCGGATCGTCGCGCCGACCTGCATGTACTTCTGGACCGCATCATCGACACGTCGAGTCAAGTTTCCGTGGTCAGATGGTTCAGAAAGACCGACCGGCAAGCCCTCAAACACGCGATTGAAAACGAGGAAAGCCCTCTCGAACGGGCGCAGCGCATAGTGCGTGACGGCCAGCGAACGGAAGAGGAATTGATCCCGTTGCCCGCGTTGGAGCCTGGTGCCGCGCATCTTGCCGCCTCGCTGCGCTATCAGAAGCGCAATCGCGCGGAAGGAAAGTGCATCTGCTGCCCCGAACCGCTGGCCCACAATTCCGTGACGTTCTGCGAGAAACATCTGCGAGCGCAACGCCTGCGGTACAAGCCGAAAAATGCCAAGGGCGCGC
>Ga0209166_10001167_pt1 | contig 22856 bp, 15 predicted proteins | sample Coa_R1_3_FD_187151 | JGI IMG/M metagenome (GOLD analysis project Ga0209166, IMG submission 187151) | Surface soil microbial communities from Centralia Pennsylvania, which are recovering from an underground coalmine fire - Coalmine... | ecosystem: Environmental > Terrestrial > Soil >... | reverse complement strand
GAAGTAGGAAGTTGTACTTCTAACTTCATACTTCATACTTCATACTTCTGACTTTCTTCGCGGGGAATCATTTATTATCTCCACCATGAGGCAGATAGCCGACTGGGCCCTCGACACCGCCGCGCAGCGTGGCGCCACCTACTCTGACGCGCGCATCGTAGACGAACGCCACCGCATCCTTTCCACCAAGAATGGCAAAGTGGGTAATGCCTCCGACTCCGAGTCGCTGGGCATCGGGGTGCGTGTGATCGCCCACGGAAGCTGGGGGTTTGCCGCCAGCGATTCCCTGGAACGAAAAGCTGTAGAAGCTGCTGCCGCGCAGGCCGTAGCCATTGCCGAAGCATCGGCACGGGTGAAGGCTGGTGAGCTTCGTTTGGCGCCAGAAAAGCCTGCCGTTGCCGACTGGACTGCTGAATACAAGATCGATCCCTTCACCATCTCCGTTGACCAGAACATTGATCTGCTGCTCAAGATTGACCGCGAGCTGCTTTCGGTCAAGGGCGTGACCCTGGCCGAGACCAATCTGCAATTTCGCCGCTACGACCAGTGGTTCTATTCTTCCGAAGGCGCAGATATCCACCAGTTGCGTTTCATCACCGGCGCGGGCTACGCCGCTTTTTCTTTTCAGGGAAACGAGATCCAGAAGCGCTCGTATCCCAACTCCTTCGGTGGCCAGTACCAGAACAAGGGCTATGAGTTAATAGAAGAGTTGAAGCTTGTGGAGAACGCCCGCCGTATCGGTGAAGAATCCGTGGCTCTGCATCAGGCGGCGCAATGTCCGCAGGGAAGCGCGACCATCATTCTCGATTCCTCCCAGCTCGGGCTGCAAATCCACGAATCTGTCGGCCATCCCATCGAGCTCGACCGCGTGCTGGGCATGGAGGCCAACTTTGCCGGCACCTCGTTCCTTACTCTCGATAAGCTGCGTAACCTGCGCTATGGCAGCGACCTGGTCAACGTAGTCGCCGATGCTACCGTGCAGCACGGCCCCGGCCTGGGAACGTTCGCCTACGACGACGAAGGTGTGGCCGCGCAGTGTACCCCGATCATCAGCAACGGCGAGTTCACCGGATATCTTTCCTCGCGCGAAACCGCGCACACCATCGGAGCCAGCCGCAGCGGCGGCACCATGCGCGCCGAAGGCTGGAACCGCCTGCCCATCATTCGCATGACCAACATCAGCATCCTTCCCGGCGAGAAGCCGTTGACGCTGCAGCAGCTCATTGCCGATACCGATGACGGCATCTTCGTGCAGACAAACCGTTCCTGGTCCATTGACGACAAGCGCTACAACTTCCAGTTCGGTTGCGAAATCGGCTGGGAGATCAAGCAGGGCAAGCTGGGCAAGATGATCAAAAATCCCTCTTACTCCGGAATCACCACCGAGTTCTGGAATTCCATGGATGCCATCTGCTCTCGCGACCAATGGATGCTATGGGGCACTCCAAACTGCGGCAAAGGCCAGCCCATGCAAACTATGGGTACGGGACACGGGGCCGCACCGGCAAGGTTCAGGAATATAAAGATAGGTAGCGCATACAAAGGAAACTGATCAGGTCACAAGAGCAACAAGACATGTATCAGGGCGCGATTGGACCCCGGATTATTCATTACTGGAACGATAGTGACGATGAAACCACACACAAGCCCGGTAGGGCGGCATTAGGTAGCCCAGGGCGGAAGCCCTGGGTGAGTTAGGAAATCGATCCGAGCCCCGGAAGGGCGACACAAAAAGCTGATTGCTAAATTCAATGCTGACTAAAGATCAATCCCACGACATCTTTTCCCGGATAAAAAAATTCTCAACCGCTGACGAGGTTGAAGTCTACATCTCCGGCGGCCGCAGTGCGCTCACTCGCTTTGCCAACAACTTCATCCACCAGAATGTTGCCGATGAAAACCACGCTGTCTCAGTCCGCACTGTCTTCAACGGCCGTACCGCGCGCGCGACCACTAACAAACTCGATGAAGACAGCCTGCGCCGCGTGGTGCAATCGGCCGAAAGCCTGAGCAAAGTCCAGCATCCTAACCCCGATCTGCCGCCCATGACGGAAGGGAAAGAGCCCGTAACCCTCGTTCCCAGCCGTTGGTTTGAGGAAACCCGCGCCGTGGGGCCTATGCAGCGGGCTGAAGGCGTGGGCAAAATTGTTGGGATCGCAAAACGCGAGAAGCTGGTCACCGCGGGGATATTCTCCGTCTCCGAGTACGTGGAGGGGCTCTTCAACTCGCGCGGCCTGACGCGATTTCATCAGCAGACCTCTTCGGAAATCTCCATCACCATGCTGGGCGATGATTCCTCCGGCTGGCAGAAGGCCAACTCGCCTGACGTGCGCAATCTCAACCCGGTCGCCTTGGCCGAAGTTGCGGCGCGCAAGGCCCGGCAATCCGCCGCGCCGCGCGAGCTCGCTCCCGGCAAATACACCGTTATCCTCGAACCTGCCGCCGTGCTCGACCTGGTGGGCTTCATGTTCTACGATTTTGCCGGCCTGGCATTGCTCGATCAGCGCTCATTCCTGAACAATCGCATGGGCAGCAAGCTCTTTGGCGACAACATTACCATTCACGATAACGTCAGCCACCCTCTGCAATCAGGCTCGCCCTTTGATGGTGAAGGCGTGCCTCGCCAGCCCGTGACGTTGGTGGAAAAAGGCGTCGCTAAAAATCTTGTCTATGCCCGCGCCACCGCGGAGAAGATGAAAAAATCTGAGCTGGCCGGCAAAGTCGGTGAAGTTCGCCCCACCGGCCACGGCTTCTTGCTTCCTAACGAGGTCGGTGAGGCGCCGCTGAATGTGGTCTTCGCGCCGCCGGAGACGAGGGACGCAAAAACTGTGGACGAGATGGTAGCTTCCACCGAACGCGGCGTATGGGTCACACGGCTGTGGTATATCCGCGAAGTGGAGCCCTACGAAAAAATCCTCACCGGCATGACCCGCGACGGCACCTTCTACGTTGAAAACGGAAAGCTGCAGTACGGCATCCGCAACTTCCGTTTTAATCAGAGCCTGGTGGAACTTTTGAGCAAAGTAGATGCGCTCAGCATCCCCGTCCGCGCCAGCGGGGAAGAGTCGTTCGACATGGTGGTGCCGGCAATGAAGGTAAGGGATTTCAATTTTACGGAAGTGACGAAATTCTAGAAGAAGCTCTTGGCTTCTGAATGCTATGTAAGGCATTCATTATCGTCAGGTTCCCGGCAGATGACAGAAAATACCGTCACCGCCCGGATTGTTTATTGAAGTGCACGACAATGGCAGCAAGACTTTACACCAGCGCTGGGAAACGCGGCGGAGAATTTTAGCCCACCACGAAGCGGTGGGTAGGCTGGAAAGAAGAGCCTGAACCTTGGAGGGGCGACACTGACATCTGATATCTAAGAGCGAAAAAGCCAAGAGCTAAGAATGGCTGCCCGTTTGCAGAACTTTGGGAGAGACTGATGGCAGTTATTGTTCAAAGGTACCAAGGAGGGAACTTCGGCGTACAATCTTTGCAGTTCTGGAAGTCAAAAAGGAAATTCCGGCTGAATAACGATCGCTTGCAGGCTCTTATTCTCTTTCGATATAGTTACATTCTGACCCTTACAATTCAGCGGCAACAAATTTTCATCTATGAGTTGAGTCCGCATAGGACAGGAGCCTGGAAGATGAGCAGATTCGTCCCCGCATCGCCCCGAACTTGCCCGGGGACATGTATCTCTGCCTTGTGGTTGTTGGCCACCGTGCTGTTTTCTGTTTCGCTCTCCTGGGCCGCGAACCCAGTGGTGACCAACACAAATGATTCCGGCGCGGGCTCGCTGCGGCAGGCAATTCTTGATGTCAATGCCAATCCTGCCTTTGACCTCGATCACCTTTAATATTCCTGGAGGAGGAGTACAGACCATCACACTGGCTTCGGCTCTTCCGGCAATCACGAATCCCGTTTTTGTTGACGGAACCAGCCAGCCCGGCTGGACCGCTGGTACTCCGGTGATTGAAATTAATGGCACCAATGCAGGAGCCAGCGTAGACGGGATTTCAATTGCTGGAGGGAATACGACGGTGCGCGGGCTGGTAATCAACCGCTTCTCCAGACACGGGATTGCGCTGGTGCAAAATGGCGGCGATACCATTACGGCAAATTTTATTGGCATCAATGCGGCCGGTAATGCGGCCCTGGGCAATGGGGCGGATGGCATCTTTGCAGGTACAGCTAATAACACAATCGGTGGGGCCGGTGCGGCAACGCGCAACATTATTTCCGGAAACGGCAGCTCCGGCATTGAAATTAACGGCGCATCCTCAGGCGGGAACGTGATAGAAGGCAACTATATTGGTCTCAATGCCGCTGGCACAGCCGCGATCCCCAATGTTGGCAGTGGCATATCTGTCTTTGCTGTCACCAGCGACAACACCATTGGCGGAACGGCGGCAGGTGCAGGCAATGTCATTTCCGGTAATGCTGGCGTCGGTATACTGATTTTTGGATCCGGCGCCAACAGCAATCTTGTACAGGGCAATTTAATCGGCACCAATGCAGCCGGCACCGCTTCCGTCGGCAACGGACAGAGTGGAATACTTCTTCTCAACGGAACTGCCAGCAACCTTATTGGAGGGGAGACTGCTGCGGCACGCAATGTCATCTCTGGAAACCAGACTTTTGGCGTTCAAATCAGCGATACGGGCACCAATGCGAACCTAGTAGAAGGCAATTACATTGGCACCGATGTCACCGGCGGAACCGCTATCCCGAACAAGTCGAATGGAGTGGAGATCCAGGGAGGCGCGCAGACCAACACCGTAGGAGGCACAAGCGCCGGGGACGGCAACGTGATTTCCGGCAACACTGGGGCGGGGGTTGGCTTCAGCGATTCGGCGACCAGCAGTAATCTCGTGTATGGGAACTTCATTGGCACTAATGCGGCCGGTAATAGCGCGGTTCCTAACAACATTGGCGTGCTGTTCGTCAACAATTCAGGCGGCAATGTGGTTGGAGGGCCCGAACCTGGTGCGGCACGCAATATCATCTCCGGAAACACAACAGCAGGAGTCAGTATGAATACCGTGCCGGGCAACGTGATCGCAGGCAACTATATCGGCACCGATATCACTGGAACCTCCGCGCTCAGCAACAATGTTGGCGTGTTCCTCGGCCCCAACGAGACACTCGACAGCGTAATTGGTGGCACAGCCCAGGAGCGGGCAATGTGATCTCTGGGAATAGCGTAGCCGGCATCGAAATGTCCGGCGCTGGCCCCAATAACTTTGTGGAAGGCAATTTTATCGGTACGAATGCCGCAGGCAGTGCCGCTCTTGCCAACGGGATTGGAGTCTACATGACGGGCGCGGCATTCCAAAACATCATTGGCGGCATTACCCCTGCAACCAGAAACGTCATATCGGGCAACAGCAATGCTGGCATACTTTTCGCAAGTTTGAGCAGTTCGAATGCCGTGGAAGGAGATCTCATTGGGACCGATGCATCTGGGACATCTGCCGTTGGAAATAGTGATGGCATATCGATGACCAACGCCAGCAACGCCATTGGAGGTACAGTTGCGGGAGCGAGCAACGTTATCTCCGGCAATGTCCGGGGCATTGCCATCATTAATGCGAATGCAAGCATCGTTCAGGGCAATTTGATTGGAACGGATATCACCGGAACTGCAGCGGTCGGCAACCAAATCGGCGTCTACATCGCCTCAGGCGCAGGTAGCAACCTGATTGGAGGCACGACAGCGAGTGCCGCCAATGTCATCTCCGGCAACACTTCTTATGGTGTCAACATCACTGGCACAGGTACGACAGCAAACCTCGTGCAAGGCAATCTTATTGGCACCGATGTTCATGGGACAGCTCCGCTGGCCAACCTAGTCGATGGCGTAAAAATTGATTCGTGCGCCGTGAACAACTCTATTGGCGGAACCGGCGCAGGCGCAGGCAACAGTATTGCTTATAATCCGAAGGGTGTGGTCGTCGTGGGCATCGCCTCCACCGGTAACGCAATCGAAAGCAACTCCATCTTTTCCAATACCGCATTGGGAATTGATCTCAATGATGATGGCGTCACGCCCAACACTCCAGGCGGTCCGCATGCGGGCCCGAATGATTTGCAGAACTATCCGGTGCTCACAGGAGTTGTGTTTGGTGGTAACAATGTCACCATCCATGGGACTTTGAACAGCGCGGCTAACGCCGCCTTCCGGCTGGAGTTTTTCAGCAATCCGGCATGCGATCCGTCGGGACACGGGCAGGGGAGATCATTTCTCGGTTTCCAGAATGTCAGCACCGATGCTAGCGGCAATGTAAGTTTTAACGCGGGCTTTTCGGCAACAAATGCACAGGTAACCGCAACCGCAACCGATCCCGCAGGCAATACATCAGAGTTTTCTGCTTGTGGGCAGCCAGACTATGCCCTCACGAACGTGACCGGAAGCAATCTGCGCGTCCGCCTCGGTAAACCTTTTACCTTCGTTGTGGCCAGCTTCACTGATACCGATCCCAGTGGCAGCGCCGGCCAGTTCTCTACAACCACCATCAATTGGGGTGATGGAACCGCGTCCACCTCGGCGCAAATCGTCCCGCTCGGCAGCCAGAACTATAACGTGATCGGCACCCACACCTACGCCAAAGTCGGCGCTTGGACCGTAACCGTGACAATTAACGACTCCGGCGGAGCAACGGCAACCGCGACCAGCAAAGTGCGGCTGTGGCCCAAGCCGTTGTCATACTAGTTTAGAGGCTGCTTCATAACTGTGCTTGTGAAGACTTGTGTCAAGGCACAAGTTTAAAGCCCCTGCAAGCTGTTGTCTTCATTCCAAAACTGTTTTTATGCATTGAAGCGATGAAGGGGACTGGCGAAGGAACTTGGACTGGGCGGACAGTGGACAGTGAGGCGGATTTCGCCGCTAAGAGCTAATAGCTAACGATTACGAGCTGCTATTGCGATATCCCCACTGCCACCCCCGTCGCCGGCTGGTGCGGGGTTTGCGGTTTGGTATCGACAAAGAAGTTGCTGCTGTACAGGTTGTGGTACATACGTCCGGCAATCTCGGCGGCTTTGGGGCCGAAGGTGGGGCGTCCGCCGCGCAGGAAGACTACGATTACAACCTTCCCGTGATCGGTGTTGGCGTAAGAGGCGAACCAGCCGAAGCGTGTTCCATCTTTTGAACAGGTCCCGGTCTTTCCCAGAATCTCTTCCTCGTCAAAGTTGTAACGCACACTGCGCGCGGTGCCATACGCAACGGCTCCCGCCATGCCTTCCGAGACATCGGGAATCAGGTCATTGATTTCGAGCTGGCGCTTTACCTTGGGCACAAAATTGGTGATCTCATCGGGTGACTGCGGATGCTGCAGGTAATACAAGGTACCGCCATTGGCCACGGCGACCATCATGGCGCCAAGCTGCAGCGGTGTCATGGAAATGGTCTCACCGTAGGAGCACATTTTAGCTACACCGCCATCTTTCGTTCCCGGCGCAACGGTGGGGAACTGGCCCAGGTGCTCGCCTTCGATGTTATAGCCGGCCAGCTCGCCCATGCCGAACGTGTGGGCGTATTCGCTGACCCGCTTGAAGCCGAGTCTGCGTCCCAGCGCTTCGAAATAAGCATTGTTAGAGTGCGCCAGGGCGTCGGTCAGGTTCATGCGCGTGCGGCGTCCCAATCGGATCTCATCATCTTTGGTGATCAGGCCTTCTTTCAGCGCCGCCAGAGCGACCGCAACTTTGAATGTGGAGCAGGGCTGCGCTCCCTCTGAGAGCGCCAGCTTCTGGTTCACCATCGCCAGAATGCGTCCCGAGGCCGGATCAATGGCTACTACCGATCCATTCATATTGCCCAGCGCATCGATGGCAGCGGCGCGGACCGATAGGTCTTCTCCGTCCGTGATGTCGCCTGCGGTCACGTCGTCGGCAAAGGAGCTGGTATAGAAGCGCTCGTAATAGTGATGGCGTCTGCGATGGCGCAGATGGGTCATGCGCTTTTGCGCGCCCGTGCTTTCGCTGACCTGCGATTTGGGCTTTCCAGGAGTGGACGTCGTAGAGAGTCCGTACGCGGAAGACATGAGGAGAACAAGCAGAGATGCAAGCCCGACTTCAAATTTGTGACTACTGTGGCGCCCCACCATAAAGGTGAATTCCCATCTTTTGTTGCTAAGGTTGCGGTGATACTACGTGAGTTGCTGATGAGAATTCAATAGGAAAAACCCCTGAGTCCACAAAACAGCAACTCTCACTCAGTAAGTTGGATGATCCTTGGCAAAGCAGAGTTGCAGCTTGTTTGAGGGACAGTTTCAAGTTTCGAGTTTCGAGTTGCGGGATGGTCCAAAAAAACCAGCGTTTTGATCCGCGTATTTGCTGCGGAGAAGCGATTTCCGACCGGAGGACTTGCTGCCGGCGCCTCACATAGTTCTCGGGTTGGACCTTAGTCGCGACTCGAATCGGAGCGCCAAAGCATTTTCCGTCTGGAAAGCAACCTCCGGGGGTACCCCCTTGCTTGCAAGGGTCGATTGCCCAAAAACCGTTTCAAGCTTCGCGTTGCGACAGGTGACGCCCGTTACATCGAGTAGTCCGTTCGGTGTTAAGTTATTGAAATTAAGTGAGTTATTGAGGGGGGATCTGGAAGTAGTTAAACATCGGGTAAATTTGCAGTCTCATGCACCACAAACTTGCCGGAAGGGTTTTTCTATTCGTGATGCGTGAGGTAGAAGAAATTACCCCGGGATCCCACTCACGGCGGTTAACATTGCTGACTTTGCCGGCTGGGCCGAAGATACCCTGGATCCTGCAAAATTCTAAACATTTGGTAACACTTTTGAAGAACAATATCCGAGGATAAACTTACAAATGGTAGCTACATCCGTAACCGCAGCTCGCCAACCCTGGTGGATGAAGCTTCTGTGGGTGTTGTTGGTCTTCGCGACCCTTGTCTGGATAGCCTCTCGTTTTGTTATCGTTGATAGCCAACAGGGCCGAAACCAGGTTTCCGCCGCCGTCACATTGCGCTTGCTGAATGAAGCGCAGCAAAGATACGCCGCCGGGCACGCCTCGGGTTTTGCGTGTCAGTTGCAGCAACTCAAGCCAGCAGGTACTGGATGGGAACATCCCTACGGGGATGAGTCCGGCTACGAGTATGATCCAGTCGAATTCATCGACCTGACAACCGGTGAGCATTCCGGTTATCTATTCTCGATCAGCTCATGCCAGGCCGACGCAAGCGGAAGAATCATGCAGTACACCATTACTACAGCACCGCGCGAGCGTGGCAAGACCGGTTACTGGGCCTTCTGCACCGATCAGAGCCGTGTGATTTGGATCGACCACGATGGTTTCGCGACTAAGTGCCTGCTCGAACATCAAAACGGATTTAGTCCGCCACCCAATACCTAACCCTTCTCGACTCGGGCATTCAGCCTTGATCCGGCCACTGCCATGCCACCTCCCCTTTTGCCTACTGCTCGCCCCGCTTGCGGATAAACGCCGGCACGTCCAGGTCGTCCTGTGGAAAGTTGCTGGTTACATTGCTCTTAACCTGGTCGAGTGAGGGCGTCTCCCGCGTAGGCGTTGCCGGGGTGCGCTGCAGTGCCGGGGCAAAGGCATTCCTTGCCGGCGCCTGAAGCTGCGGCTCCGGGGTGACGCGTTGCGGCTGCGGCAGCTCGGTGGGTCTGGTTGGTGTAAAAGAAGAAGCGCTGCGCGCGCTGGAGATAGCGACGGCTGCAGCCGTAGCGGAGCGCTCACGCTGCTGTTGCTGGACGTCGCGGAAGCCGGTGGCGATCACGGTAATCTTGACCTCTTCCTTCATCTTCTCGTCCAGCACAGCGCCAAAGATGATGTTGGCGTCCTCGTGGGCCGCGCTCTGAATAATGGTGGAAGCCTCATTGACTTCCGCCAGCCGTAGCGAACTTGATCCGGTAACGTTAATCAGGATGCCGCGCGCTCCGTCAATGGCGCCGGCTTCAAGCAGCGGGGAAGCGATCGCCGCCTGTGCCGCCTGGATAGCCCGGCGCTCACCTCTGGCTGTAGCGGTGCCCATGACGGCAAAGCCCATGCCTGCCATGATGGCTTTCACGTCGGCAAAGTCGCGGTTAATGATCCCCGGTATGGTGATGATGTCTGAAATGCCCTGGACGGCCTGGCGCAAAATGTCATCGGCAACCCGGAACGACTCGAAAAAGCCGGCGTTCTGTGCCACGGCCAGCAGCTTTTCGTTGGGGATCACGATCATCGTGTCCACGCATTCGATAAGCTCGGCCAATCCTTTTTCCGCCTGCTGCATACGGCGCTTGCCCTCAAAGGCAAAAGGCTTGGTTACAACGCCCACGGTGAGCGCGCCCATTTCGCTGGCAAGGGAGGCAATGATCGGTGCAGCGCCAGTTCCGGTGCCGCCGCCAAGACCGGCGGTGACAAAGATCATGTCCGCGCCTTCGAGGGCCTCAATGATCTTATCGGCATCTTCCAAAGCGCCCTTGCGGCCCACGTCGGGATTAGCGCCCGCGCCCAAGCCATTGGTGAGCTTTACGCCAAGCTGGATCTTGATGGGCGCGCGCGACATCTGCAGCGCCTGCATGTCGGTGTTGGCGGTCACGAACTCCACGCCCTCGAGCTTGGCGTCAATCATGCGGTTGACGGCATTGCCGCCGCCGCCGCCGACACCAATGACTTTGATCTTGGCGTTGTTGCGAATTTCTTCGTTGAACTGTATGCGGATATCGCTGGTTTTCGATTTTTGTTCCGTCATGTTCACCTTCTAGTTTTGGTCAGAGTTCGTGGTGCTTCCCATCAGAGACGTAGCAAGCTACGTCTCTACGAAAAGCATGTTACGTTTCTACAAGTCGTCAACGTGGCTGTAGTTTAACGTGAGTAACATAAAAGTTGATACGAAAAGTTAAACAACCCAATTAGTTTTCCACAGCCAAAGCTCTTGATCCAACAACTGAGAACCAAGAACTGCTACATAGACGCTCGCGCCAAAAACGAACGGATGCGGGCTGAAAGTCCGCCCTCATCGTCGTGGCGTACATGGCGCGAGCGGTTGCCGTAGTAAATCATTCCCAGCACCGCGGCGAACTCAGGCTCAGCCAGCTCGGCCGGCAGCTTGGCCATGGGCATGGGCTTGCCAACGCGCACCGGCTTGCGCAACAGGTTCTCGCAAATTTCCTCCAGGCCGTTGAGCCGGGCAGCGCCGCCGGTGAGCACAAGGCCGGTGGCGCAGAACTCCAGCGCCCGCGACTGGCGTAGATTCTCGCGCACGTGCTCAAAGAGTTCCCCGGCACGCGGCTCCAGGATCTCAGCCAGGAAGCGTTGCGGCATCAGCCGTGAAGGACGGTCACCCACGGCGGGCACCTCGATTTCATTACCCTCGGGAACGCGGGTGACCACCGCGCAACCGTAGCCGCGCTTGATTTTTTCGGCGTCGGCGAGCGGCGTGCGCAGGCCCACGGCAACGTCGTTGGTAAAGTGATCGCCGCCAATAGGGATCACCGCCGTGTGCACTACAATGCCTTCGTGATAGACGATCAACTCGCTCGATCCGGCGCCGATATCCAAGAGGCAAACACCCAGCTCGCGCTCATCCGGCTTGAGGACGCATTCCGCGCACGCCAGCGGCTCGAAGACCGTATCATTCACGTGAACGCCGGCGCGGTTCAGGGCGGTGACTACGTTTTGGGTGACACTGGCGATGGAGGTGATGATGTGGATCTGCACCTCGAGCCTCGTGCCCAGCATGCCTACGGGATCGCGGATGCTGTTCTGGTCGTCCACGATGAACTGCTGCGGCAGCAGGTGCATGGTCTGCCACTCGGCAGGCAGAGGGATGGTGCGGGCCTTTTCTACCGCCTGGCGAATATCGTCGCGGTTGATCTCACGGGCCCGTGTCCCCAAACTCACACCGCCGCGGCTGTTGACCCCACGCACGTGAGTTCCGCCCACGCCCACCACGGCAGAATCCACGGTCACCCCGGCGGCGGCTTCCGCTTTTTCCATGGAATGCTGCACGCTGGCGGCGGCCTTTTCCAAATCGATGATGGCGCCCTTGCGCGAGCCACGGGAGTCGCTGAGGCCGTGTCCGAGATAACGGATTCCGCCCTCGGTACTTTCGGCCACCAGGGTGCAGGTCTTTGAACTGCCGACGTCAATGGCTGTAATCAGGTTCTGCTTTTGTTTACCCATACCACAAAATTTATTTAAGGCCGAAACAGAGACGTAGCAAGCTACGTCTCTACGATAATTTTTTAATGGCGCCGCTTGTGTGGGTTGCGCGCGGCGTGCTGCGCGGCAACGGGCTTTGGCGCCGGCTTCCTGGGTGCTGCCGGGTTTCCGGTTGTGGAATCAGTATGCTCACGATTGCCTGCGGTATCGGGATTGACGATGACCTGGCGATCGTAGCGAAGGTCCACCGATTCCAGTTTGCTGAACTGCTGGCGCCACTCTTCCACATGCGCCAGATAAAGCTTGTAGCGTTCGAGATATTGGCTGCTGCCCAGGTGGATCAGCACGGCGTTTTCTGAGTCGGCAACCGTAATTTTGACGTCTTCGGGATCGGAGAGGTCTACCTCGCTGATGGAGCTGGAATAGTGCGCGCCCTCCGAATCCAGGTCGTGCACCAGTTCGCCGTAAATCCTCATGCGCGCCGCCCGGGTGGAGAGCGGGTCGGAATCCTGCATGCCGGTAATCACCGGGAAGGAATATCGGGCGGAAGAGTGCGGAGACAACTCGAGCATTACGCCGCTGGAATCCATGAGCGAGACCTTGGAGCCGATGCGCACGAACGCCACCGGCGTGCGCTCATGAAGTTCGATCTTAAGACGGTTGGGCAGCAGACGCATGACCGTGGCGGATTCGACCCAGGGAATCTCTTCCAACTGTTTTTTCCTGTCGGCAAGCGGGATAAAGAAGATGTTGCGGCCAATGTCGCCGCCCATGATCTCCATGACCTGGCTATGAGAGACGTTCTGCGTGCCGGTGACTTCAATGTTATCGCTGGAATCAACGCGAAAGCGCCAGGAGCCGGTGCCGTAGAAGTAAGCGGTTGCCAGCGCGGCGCCCAGCGAGCCGGCAAGCAGAAGTCCGATGGAGGCTTGCTTGAGCCGACTGGCAGTTTTCCGGGGAAGCGCTCCGCGGCGCACCGGGATGCGCTTTTGCCCGCGCAGGAAGGCAGACTCTTCGTCGTTTTCGAGATCAACCACCCGGCTGTCGAGTTCTTTATCAACGTTTTCTTCTTCCCGGGCCGCAACTGCAGGCCGCCGGGTCCGACTTTCACGCTCGGGAATATAGAAGTCGTCGTCTCGAGGCATGTCTCTGTTCCACTATAACTTTTTTTGGAGAGAATGCAGAAGGGAATTTTCCACAGGTCTCTAGTTAACCATGGAGGATTGAGTCATTGAGTAATCGGGGTAATTGATTGAGCTTTAGATTGACAATTACGCAATTGCACAATTACTCAATTCTGAAATGATTCAATGATCCGATGACCCAATGACTCAATTGCCAACGGCTTCCTGCTGTTTGATGTTCGCTGCGAGCCGTTCCAGAATCTGCGGACCGAGCTGGGAGATATTGCCCGCACCGAGGGTAAGAATCATGTCGCCATCACGGGCTTGCGCGACTACCGCTTCGGTTGCGTCGGCAAACGAGGGGATATACCAAACTTTTTTCCCTGAGCGTTGCACGATGGCGCGCGCCAGGCTTTCGCCGGTAATGCCTTCGATGGGCTGCTCGCTGGCAGCGTAGATATCGAGGATGTGGAGAGTATCGGCGTCATCGAAGGCGCCGGTGAATTCCTCCATTAACTGCTGGGTGCGAGTGTAGCGGTGAGGCTGAAAGATGACGTGGATTCTTTTATGGCCGCATTGCCGCGCAGCCGCCAGGGTGGCGCGGATCTCCGTTGGGTGATGACCATAGTCATCCACCACGCTGATGCCATTCACTTTGCCTTTGAGCTGAAAGCGGCGGTCTACGCCACGGAATTTTTCCAGTCCAGTGCGAATGTGCTCGAGGCCGATCTCCAGACCAATACCTACGGCCACAGCCGCGGTGGCATTGAGGATGTTGTGCGCTCCGGGGACATGGAGAGAAAAGTCGCCCAGTGGTTTCCCCTGGTAACGCACACCGAAACGGCCCATGTTTTTTTTGTCGGGCGCGGTTTCAGGGTTCACGATTTGAAAGTCCGATCCGTCGCGGGCGCCATAGGTCACGACGCGCCGCCGGATTTTTGGCAGCAGTCCTCGCAGGCGCTCATCGTCATTGCATATCACCAGCATGCCGTAGAAAGGCACACGGTCCATGAAATCGATGAAGGTTTGCTCAACATCCTGCATATCGCGGTAGCAATCCATGTGCTCGCGGTCAATGTTGGTGACGACCGAGAGTATGGGCGAGAGTTTGAGAAAGCTGCGGTCGCTCTCATCGGCTTCGGCAACCAGATAGTGCGATTTGCCCAGACGGGCGTTGGAATCTATGGCATCCACGCGGCCACCGACGATAATGGTAGGGTCAAGTCCGCCGGCTGCGAGCACAGCCGCAACCATGGATGTAGTGGTAGTTTTTCCATGCATGCCGGCAATGGCGATGCCGTACTTGAGCCGCATCAGCTCGGCAAGCATCTCCGCGCGCTGGATCACCGGCACATGCCGCTGCCGCGCCGCCGCGACCTCCGGGTTATGTTCGTTGACAGCCGAGCTGGTAACGACAACTTCCGCGCCTGCGGCGTTTTCCGCGCGATGTCCTTCAAAAATGGTTGCGCCCAGGCGGGCCAGACGCTGGGTCACAGGGGAGAGCTTCAAGTCGGAGCCGGAGACTTTGTATCCCAGGGTAAGCAGGACCTCGGCGATGCCGCTCATGCCGATGCCGCCAATACCCACGAAATGTATGCGCTGTATCTTTGCGAACATGAGACGCCGCAGAGAAAACGATAGCAGATTTTGATTATGGCGGTTTAGGAATTACTGTGGCCGAAGCCTATAGTTGTAGCGTCAGAAAAGACCAAACCATTCCTACAATTGGTCTAGAGTAATTCCATAATTGGTGTATCCCGCGCGCACCGGAGCTAAAGCCCAAAAACAATCAAAAAGGCATTCAACCCACGGCTGAAAGACGTGCTCTTCTACGGTGGATGGATACAGCAATTGTGGAATTGCTATAGCGCGAAGAATCCCGAGGATAACTACGCGACCATACCGTTGCGAGGCTTTCTCTTGATAAACCGTACCTGGCCCTGAGAATGAAGGGGGGTGGGGGTTACTAAGTAACCTCTGAGGGGTGAACAGAACTGTGCCTGGACCGCCTTGGAGGCAGGAAGGCGAGGAACAAGTTTTCAAAGACCGCGGGGCAAAGCGCCCAAATCGATCATGCCAAGCAATTACACAGAAGGCAAGGATTTGATACCAGAGTTCAATTTTTAGCAGAGTTCAGTTGGTTGTTCACACGACAGCCGACGAGACGCTGGCGCTACGGGATACAGCAATTGAAGAACTGCTCTAGCATAAACTTTGTCATCCCGAGCGGAGCCCCGGCCTGCCGGGGCGCAGTCGAGGGACCTGGGGTTTTGCCGGCGCGACCAGGACTACAGCCGCATCATCGCGGCGCAGAAGAAACCCTAGGTCCCTCGACTGCGCCGCGAAGCGCGGCTCCGCTCGAGATGACAAATTGGTTCTTGGTCTTCTGCTTTTAGAGCAGTTTAGAAAATAGTATGCCGATGCAACTGTTTAATTACTGGAGTACAGCTTTCGGCCACAGTAATTCCTAAAATGCCATAGCCCTGGCGGGCTTTTCAGGGTTGAGCAGGGATATTGGACGGGCATTAATCAGCCCGGAGGGAAAACGAGCATTCAGCAATCAGCACTCAGCCCGTAAGCGGATTCGAAAACTTACAGGAATCATGAGATCAGTCGTAAGTTGGCGCAGAGGCACTGATCTATTTCGGCGATGAATCCAGCACTTCACGTATTTTCTGCATGAGGGCGCGGGTGGAGAAGGGTTTCTGCAGGAAGGCGCTGTCGGCGGCAAAGACGCCGCGGTGTTCCACGGCATCATCAGAGTAGCCTGACATATAAAGCACCTTCAGCTTCGGATATCTGGCCATGAGAAGCTGGGCCAGTTCGCCGCCATTCATGCTTTTCAGCACTACGTCGGTAAGCAACAAATCGGGCCGCTCGGGATTGTTTTCACACATGCGCAGGGCATCTTCTCCTTGAGCTGCCTGCAGAACTTTGTATCCATTCTTCAGCAGGATATGGCTCACCAGTTCGCGCACGCCGTCTTCGTCTTCTACCAGAAGCACGGTTTCGGTGCCTTTGGGAATCTCCGGGTCTGCAGGGCGCGGGGCAATTTTTGCCGCGGGCTCGCCGACCTGGGGCAGATGAATTTTGAAGGAGGCGCCTTTGCCGACTTCACTATCAACCCAGATGTGACCGCCGCTCTGCTGCACGATGCCGTATACGGTGGAAAGCCCCAGACCGGTGCCCTGGCCGGAGGGCTTGGTGGTGAAGAAAGGCTCAAAGATGCGGGAGCAGGTGGCGCGGTCCATGCCAACGCCGGTATCGCTGACCGTTATCCTCACGTAATCGCCGGGAGCAACATCACGGTGCTCCCGCATATTTTTTTCATCCAGGTGAACGTTGGCCAGCTCAATGCAAAGCTTGCCGCCATGGGGCATGGCATCGCGCGCATTCACGGCCAGATTCATGATGACTTGCTCGATCTGTCCGGGGTCTGCTTTTACCCGGCCTAAATCAGGCTGGAATTTAGTGCGCAGCTCAACGTCTTCGCCCAGCAGCCGGCCCAGAAAATTTTCCATGTTCGAGATTACCGTGTTCAGCTCAAGCACCTTGGGCGCGAGCACCTGTTGGCGGCTGAAGGCGAGCAATTGTACGGTCAATTCGGTCGCGCGATCGGCTGCCTTGCGAATCTCTTCCACCTCGTCGCGCAGATGAGCCGACTTGACCTCTTCCAGCAGCAACTCAGTGTTGCCCCGTATCACCGTCAGCAGGTTGTTGAAATCGTGCGCGATCCCGCCGCCCAGCCTTCCTACTGCTTCCATGCGCTGCGATTGCCGCAACTGCTCTTCGATGGCCAGACGTTCGGTCACGTCTTCAGCGATAATCTCAAACCCGGTGGCGTGGTCCTGGCGATCGAGCACCGCCCGTCCGCTCAGCCGCACGGTGATCTGGCGTCCATCTTTGCGCCGCCATTTCACCTCCACGCTCTCGACTTGCTGGGTCTGGCGGTACTGCTGAACCAGGCGGGCATGCTCTTCCGGATTCACAAAGACATCAGGAACCAGGTTCAACGCCAGCACATCCTCGGCCCTCTCATAACCCAGCATGGAGACCAGGGCCGGATTCACGTCGGTGAATTTGTTGTCCACGCTGGTGAGATAAATTCCGTAGACGGCGCTTTGCACCAGGGTGCGATAGCGCGCCTCAGAAGAGCGCAGCGCCTGTTCGTTGCGCTTGATTTCGATAGCATTGGCGATTTGCTGCGAAACGAAGCTTAGAATCTGTTTTTCTTTCTCGCCGTAGCGCACGTTGGGCTCGTAGGTTTGCAGGACCAGCACCCCAAAAGTTTCATTGCCTTTTTTCAAAGGCACGCCCATCCAATCGAGCGAAGGCTCGCCAATGCGGTCTACCTCGCCTTTTGCTTCCAGCTCCTCCAGTACCTCCATGGTTGCCAACAACGGCTCCCCGGTACGCAGCACATATTCGGTGACCCCCCGCCTGCGGGTCCTGGGTGGTGGCGGCGGGTCATATTCGTCGACGAAGTACGGGAAACTTACGAGATCGCTGGCCGGGTCGTAATATGCGATGTAGCAATTTCTGGCGTACATGAGTTCACTCAAAATGGCGTGGATAGAGGTGTAGAGCTGCTGCAGGTCGGAGGAAAGACGTGCCGTTTCTGCGATGCGATAGAGCGACGATTGCAACTGCTGCGCTCGTTTGCGTTCGGTGATATCGAAGCCGGTGCCCAGTCCGGCCAGGGTTCCTCCCAGGACAATGACCCCGGCGGCAAAGTCAATCCAGCGCACCTCGCCGTCTTTGCGCACGATCTTGATCTCGTAACGCGTGGGAATATTTTTCTTGCCCGCCTGACGGTCCATGCCGCGCTGCCGGATCATATCGCGCATATCAGGATGGGTTACGTCCCAGAAGTTCATGTGCAAGAGCTCCTGACGGGTGTAGCCGGTAATGGCCTCGGTGGCTGGATTTACGTAGATGAACCGATCGTCCTTATAGATGAAGATGGCGGAGGCCGCGGTCTCAGCCATCACGCGGAATTGGGTCTCGCTTTCGCGCAGCCTGACTTCCGCCTTCCTGCGCTCGCTGATGTCACGATAGATGGCATAGAGCGCGGTTTGGCCGGGGGCAAGGATGATGGGAGCAATCAGCAGCGAAACATCCAGCGGGCTGCCGTCTTTGCGGCGCCGCTGGCTCTCGATGAACGAGGGCCCAGTCTCGGTGGCGCGCCTGATGAGATCGAGCGCTTCTTTTTTCTTTTCCGCCGATACCACCAGCTCGTAGATGATTTTGCCGTTCGCCTCTTCGGCGGTGTAGCCGAACATGCGGGAGAATTCGCGGTTGATGCGCAAAATCCTGCCGGTGGCGTCAATCACGGCAATGCCTTCAGGCGCGCTCTCAAATAACTGCTCCAGATAGGCCTTTTGCACCTGCAGATTCTGCTCAGCCTGGCGGCGTTCGGTGGTGTCAAAACCGGTGAGCAAAACGGCCTTGCTTCCGCCGAATTCGATGGCATTGGCGGTGAAATCGAGCCAGCGGACCTCGCCATCTTTACGGATGATCTTAAGCTCATAGCGCGTGGGCAGCGGTATTTTTCCGGCCTGGCGCTGCCAGCCGCGCTGCTGCACCATCTCACGCACATCGGGGTGGGCGACTTCCCAGAAGTTCATCTGCAGCAGCTCCTGGCGGGTGTAGCCGGTGAGGGTTTCGCAGGCAGGATTCACATAAATAAACTTGTCGTTCTGATAAATGGAGATCGAGGAAGCCGCGGTTTCCGCCATGGCGCGAAATTGGGCTTCACTTTCGCGCGAGGCCTGTTCGGCCTGCCGGCGCGGGGTGAGATCGTGGACAACGCTGAGCAGGCACTCACGTCCATGGTAGTTGACCACGCTGGTATTGGCTTCTACCGGGAATGAATTCCCGTTTCGGGTCAGATGGGTATATTCGCGGCTGACTCCGCCCGCCGATTCCATAATACGTTTTTGCAGAAATGCATGTTCCGCCGGTGGATGCAGATCCAGGGGAGTCATGGAAAGAAGTTCTTCGCGCGAGTAACCGTATTTGCGGACAGCAGCGTCGTTGCAGTCAAGAAAGCGTTGCGTCTGGCGGTCAATGACGAAAACGGCATCGGCAATCTGGTTGAAAAGACCGCGATAGAGGGTTTCCGCTTCGGGCAAGGTGCGCACAGGCGCCGGGATGGATCCGGCGATACCGGCTGGAATGTCAGACTGCGACCTACGCCCAGGATTGGCCACAAAGGCCTCCTCATCTCCTGTCCGTTGGGGGGCGGCGTCAGGGGCTGGCTACCTCGCACAGGTGTTTATACTCCGAAAAAGCGACAAATGGCAATGGCGATTGTGTGTTGCCGTGGGCTTAGATTTTGATGCTAAACACGAGCCCAAAGGACCTTGGGTCATTGGGATCTTTGGAGTTATTGGACAAAACGCCTTTATTTCGAGGGGAGGTCTGTTGCGAAAAGGGACAGCTTTCGTGCCCGAGCGGCAGCACTCCGCTGCTTCCCATAGCTTCGGGTTCAGCGTCATACGGGCCGGTGGGGCCTCCGCTTCGAGCCTTGGCGCTCATCTGCTCGATTTCAATTTCTACCAACGTGGTGGCATTAAGTTGCTCCAGAGTTGGAGCCTCATAATCTTGGCCGGGGGTACGTCCCTGGAAATATCGGCCAATCATGGCCTCAAATACCGCACGCTTTTTCTCTTCCGATTGCAGCAGGCGTCCGCGGCCAAAACACACCACGCTGCGGTAGTTCATGGAGTGATTCATTGCCGTCCGCGAATAGACGAGGCCTTGTACCTGGGTTACACAGATACAAGCGGGATTACCTGCAGCGAGGTGTTGCAAAGTGCGGCTGGCGGTTGCTCCGTGCAGGTAGAGCTGCCCCGGATTTGCGGGATCATAATGATAGGAAAACGGGATCACATACGGCTGCCCATCCTGCACAAAGCCAACGTGCGCCACTGTGCCTGCAGCAAGGATGTCGCCCGCCTCGCTGGTCACAGAGCGGTCGGGATGCCGGCGAATGCGGGAGCGTTCGCCGGTTGCCGGTGCGGTATGTGTATTCGATGCCACGGTTGTGCTCTGTCCTAAGAATTTCCTAAACAGCAACCGCGTGCGGGGCCGGTTGATAAGTGCCTGGTACGGAGCGGAAGGCAATTGCGATCCGGTTCCAACTGTTGATGGTCGTGACTAACAGCGTCAGGTCCATCAGTTCGGCTTCGCTGAAGTATTTGCAGGTCTCTTCATAAAGCTCATCGGGAACATGGGTTTCATGGACCAGCGTCACTGCCTCAGCCCACGCCAGGGCCGCCCGCTCGCGATCGGAGTAGAACGGCGCTTCGCGCCAGGCATTCAGCAGATACAAACGCTGCTCGGTCTCGCCGCCGGCGCGGGCATCTTTGCTGTGCATGTCGAGGCAATAAGCGCATCCGTTGATCTGCGAGACTCGCATCTTGATCAACTCACGCAGCGGTTTTTCGATGCTGCTGTGCGCGAGATAAGCTTCCAATCCCAGCATGGCCTTATAGGCTCCGGGGGTGGCTTTGGTTACGTCCAGTCTGGGTTTCATATTCATTTCTCCTTTGATCCAGTTACAAATAAGTTCGGGTAACAGCTTACGGATGAGTTGTTGCTCCGTGGTTAAGATTGGATCCTGGTTCATGAGTTCCTGTAGCCCTCCCTCTGCAGGCGCAGCCGGATGAATCTTGTGCTCTTCTTTACTGCTGTTCTTTCCACGCTTGAATAACTGGTCAGTGTCGCGCAGAAAGCGGTGTGAGCAAAGGGCCACTTTCGCCATAGATGAAGGGGCCACTTTTTGTGGTCTAATGATGACCATGAGCCGGGTTTCTTCCGCCGCGGTGGCCGCCGCGCTTGCGCCCGATTCCAAATCACCGGAATCTCTTTATCGCCAGCTTTACGACAAGTTGCGCAGCGCTATTCTCACCGGACGCTTCAGCGCCGGCCAGCAGATGCCTTCTACCCGAATCCTGGCCGCCGACCTGGAGGTTTCGCGCAACACCGTTCTCAACGCCTTCGAGCAATTGATCGCCGAAGGTTATCTTGAAGGAGCGGTCGGATCAGGAACCTATGTTGCGCGCGCTCTGCCGGAAGAGATGTTGCGGGCAACAGCTACGCATGCGGGTGCGAGCGCATCAGGCAAGCGGCGGCGCTGGTCCCGCCAGGGAGCGCGCCTGGCGACGTATACCACCGGCAGAATCCGGCAAGCGGTAGTGCCCAAGCCTTTTCAGTCTGGCGTTCCGGCACTCGACGCATTTCCCTCTGACTTGTGGGCGCGGCTGCTGAACCGGTATTGGCGAAAACAGCCCGGTGAGCTGCTCGGCTATGGAGATTCCGGTGGCTACATGCCGCTGCGCCGCGCCATCGCTTCTTATCTCGCCGTGGCGCGCGCGGTGCGCTGCGAGCCGGAGCAGGTCATCGTAGTTTCCGGAGCGCAGCAAGCCCTGGACCTGACCGCGCGTCTGCTGCTTGAGCCGGGCGATGCAGTTTGGTTTGAAGATCCCGGATATTTGGGCGCGCGAGCGACCATGAACGCCGTGGGAGCGAGGCTTGTTCCCATCGCTGTGGACGAAGCCGGGCTGAGTGTTCGCCGAGGCATTGCGCGGCAGCCAGGCGCACGCATGGTTTACGTTACTCCATCGCACCAGTTTCCTTCAGGCGTGACCATGACATTAGGGCGGCGATTGGAACTGCTGAGTTGGGCGCAAAAAGCGGGTGCGTGGATTTTGGAAGACGACTATGACAGCGAGTATCGTTATGCCAGCCGTCCGCTGGCTTCCATGCAGGGACTGGACCGCAGCGGACGCGTGATCTATTTTGGGACTTTCAGCAAGGTGCTGTTTCCGGCGCTACGGCTGGGATACTTGGTTGTGCCCCCGGATTTAGTCGAGGGCTTCCTGGTGGCCAAAGCGGTGACCGACCGGCAATCTCCGACCGTGGAGCAGGCAGTGTTGGCAGAGTTTATCAACGAAGGCCATTTCGGCCGGCACATCCGCAGAATGCGCGCGCTTTATCTGGAGCGGGTTGGGGTGCTGGTGGCGTCGGTTGAAAAAGAGTTGAAGGGTTTTTTGGAGATGCGTCTGCCGGAAGCCGGCATGCACACCATCGGCCGATTGCAAAAGGGAAGTAATGATCGCGAGCTTGCCCGCCGGGCCGCAGCCGCCGGAGTTACAACCATGCCGCTCTCCGCTTTTTATCTGGGCAGCAGCAAGCCCGGTCTGATCCTGGGTTACTCCGGATACGATAACAAAGCGATCCGGGAAGGCGTGCGAAAACTTGCCCAGGTGCTGGTTGGTTAACTATTTCTTGTGCCCGCTCTTGGGCGCCGGCGTGGCTTCTGTCGGCGGTGCGCTGCCGCTCAGGACTGCTTGAGCCTGGGCTGGCAACTTATCCGCATTGGCCAGCAGAAGGCTCACCTGCCAGAGCTGGTCGTCTGACAAAGATCCCTTAAAGCCGGGCATGCCTGTCAGCCGGATTCCGTTGGCGGCCTTCCAGTAAGTCTCCTGCGCGGGATCGTCGGTCACTCCCTTGCCATGAAACAGTTGTGGAGGCTTGGGGAACATCCCCTTGGCAATGGCGGTGGGCTGCTGGCCGGGGAGCCCGTGGCATACGACGCAATTTTGCTGGTAA
>Ga0209166_10001166_pt1 | contig 22859 bp, 22 predicted proteins | sample Coa_R1_3_FD_187151 | JGI IMG/M metagenome (GOLD analysis project Ga0209166, IMG submission 187151) | Surface soil microbial communities from Centralia Pennsylvania, which are recovering from an underground coalmine fire - Coalmine... | ecosystem: Environmental > Terrestrial > Soil >... | reverse complement strand
TGAGGGACGCTGGGGTTCGTGGCAACTCCCTCGAGACCGCTAGAGGAGCGGCACTGTCCAGCGAGGTGCCTGGAGCTGCAATCCCGATCAGCTATGCCGTATCTCTACTCACGCAAAATGGCGTTGCGTATCACATTGCGCAGAATGGCGGAAGCAGCGCGGATCCTCGCGCAAAGCAGTAACTGCGATCATGCCTCGCTTAGTAATGAAGATCGAAATTCAAAAGGTGCCAGTGCACCAGGAACCAGAAAAGGCCGACGCAGCCGATCGCCAGCAAGGTGTTCCAAATCCTGTACCAAACCCATTGCGTCGAGTCGGCCCAGGACTTTATGGCGCAAATGACGGTCAGGAGCGCCCCGACTCCGCCGAGGACACCTATCACTTGAAGTAAATGCAATTTGAAATCGCCACCGGATCCGAGCTCCAGCTTCTGCAGAAGAGTGAAGATCCAGAGGAAGCTGAGCAGATAAATCAGGTCAATAATGCAGGCGATCTTCGCCCAACGGCGCCACTTCCGGGCAGCGGGATCCAGCATTAGCGACACCTTGTAGTGCTTCCGGAGAATTGCCGAGACCGGCCAAAAGAGAATCGTGAGAGCCACCATGCCAATGCCCAAACACATGACCAAGTAGTTGAAGGCTTGTTTATCAAGAGCGGAGTCCACTTCTTGGAGAACCATGAAAGGATAGTCGAGGTAGCCGATTCGGAGGCCGTCTTTGTCTTTTACGAAAGCGAGCTTTTCCGGGCCGTCGATGCTCTTGAAAAGCATGGGGGCAGTCTCGCGGAAATGGCGCGGCTGCCCGTTTTCCTTCTTAAAGAGACCGTCTAGGTAAATGGTGTTGTCCTTGGGGTCGGCCACAATCTTTGCTTCACCCAGCACGGTGGTCAAGGCCAGGATATTTGTTTCAAAGCGGCGGCTGATTTTGTAGGGGCCCGCGACGCTTTGCGCGTCTTCCTTCGCCGTGGCTAGCGTAGGTTCGTTCGAGGGAGGAGCTGGAAAATAGCGGTCCATAAACTTGATGTACAAATCGCCGCGCGAGTCGCCGTGTTCTGGCCGCCCGGCGCTGTTGTAAGACACAAACAGACCCACGTTGGAATCCAGAATCAGGAACAAATCGCTGTGGAACTGCTCCGTGTCGCCGCCATGCGAAATGACGCGGTGGCCATTCAGGTTTTGCTCGTAAAAGCCCAGGCACATGGCGTTCATGCCGGCGGGCCAACCCTCCTGCCGCCCGTGCATTTGAATCGCAGTCTCCGGCTTGAGAATTTGCGCGTCGCCGTAGCGGCCGTTTTGCAAATGCATGATCATCCAGTGGGCCATGGATTCCGCGGAAGCGGAGAGCGATCCAGCCGGAGCCACTTCCACCCACTCGAAGTGCTTAGGCTTACCTGAACCAAGATCGTAACCGTTGGACATGAATGGCTTTAGGGGTTCAGGGAGAGGCTGGCGGAAGGTTGCGCGCGTCATATTAAGCGGCTTGAAAAAGTGTTCGTCGAGGTAATCGTTGAAATCCTGTCCGGAGACACGCTGGACCGCATACGCTGCGACCGTTGTGGCGTAGTTGGAATAGGCGGGAATTGTGCCAGGCGCAAAAATCTCCTTGGGCAAATGCGACGGCAGATATTGCGACATGGGAGTTAAATATTTTTCCTCGCCGACGAACAGGTCCTTGATAGTTTCCTCGAAGCCGGAACGATGGGTCATGATGTCCCGCAGAGTCGTCGGCTTGCCAAAGGTTGGAGGAATCTTGAAGTCGAGGTATTGATTCACATCCGCATCGAGGTTGAGCTTGCCTTGTTCCACTTGTTGCATAACGGCGGTCCAGGTGAACGTTTTAGAGATCGAGCCGGGGCGGAAGAGCGTGTCTTGCGGAGACACGGGCGTCTTCTTTTCGACGTCGGAGTAGCCGTAGCCCTTTTCGAAAAGAACTTTGCCGTCTTTCACCACCGCGATAACCGCGCCTGCGATGTCGGCTTTTTCAATTTGCTGCGGGACGAGCCCGTCAAGAAACGCGGAGAGATCTGCTGCACTCAATTCCTGACCATGCACCGCTGTAGCTGCGGGCGCATTCACTGCGGCCGCTGCGCTTGACGGCGCGCTTTTCGCCGCAGGAGAGCTCTTGGGCGCGGCGGCCTTTTGTTCTTGCGCGAAAAGTTGCGCGCTTATCAAACCGCATCCCGCCAAAACTAGAGTCATAATGCGCGCAAACCGTGAACGCGAATTCGTCATTTCTCTCTCCATGGAGCCGATTTCTTAAATGCACACCCAAAGTGAAACGTTTGGTGCATTACTGCAATGGAATCACGATGGCCGACACTCTAGGCGGGAGACATATCGCTGTCAAGCCACAATTATTGGAAGAAGTTTGCGCTGGCCGATTACAACGCTTGTTACAGAATGCCCGTGCACAGAAGCAGTAACCGTGTTCGCCGGCGAATTGCAGGACAGCGTTCGCGCTTACTTTCTGACTTCCTGAAGGGCGGGAACCAGCTCGGGGATATCGATGCGAATCACCGTGCCTTCGCTCAGCCGGCTCTGGATATCGAGTTGAAAATCAGCTCCGTAGAGCACACGCAGGCGCTCGCGCACGTTGCTCAGCCCGATTCCCTCCACGTAGACGTGCGGCAGTTTTTCTTCTGAAATTCCCACGCCATTGTCTTCAATCTCGATGCTCAAGCGGCCGTCGCGGCCGACCGTGCGCAGTTCGATTTTTCCGCCGCCAATTTTCGGCGCCAGCCCGTGCTTCAAGCAATTCTCGACGATCGGCTGCAACAGCATGCTCGGGACGAACGCCTCCATCGCCGCATCGTCAATATGCTTCACGATTTCCAGGTTTTCGCGGCCAAAGCGGGCCACTTCGATGTCCAGATAGTCGTCAATAAATTGCAATTCCTCGCGAAGCGGCACAAACGTTTCATGTTTGCGCAGCAGCCTGCGAAGGATGTTGCTTAGCTTCAGCACCACGCCACGGGCAGCGTCCGGATCAAAGCGAATCAGTGCCGTCACGGTATTCAACGTGTTGAAGAGAAAATGTGGATTGATTTGCCGTGAGAGCGCATCCATGCGCGCCTTCAGCAAGAGCTGCTGGTGCCGCTCAAGATTCATCTCGTTGCGCGTGTTATTCCAGATTTTCAGCGGCGATGCCACGGACATCAGCGTGGCGATGACCGTGAGGATGAGCCACCAGTCCCACTTGGCATGGATAGCGAAGAGCCATTTCGGCTTGTGCGTCGCTAACACCAACGCGACGCGGCCCACTTCCAGGCCGACGCAGGTCGCCAGCGGCGCCATCTCCCACGACAATTCGGCTTTCCGGAGCAAGCGCACCGTGGCCTTTGGAATGTTCAAAAAGGTGAATGGCCCAAAGTTCCACAGGTCTTCTTTGTTGGGAATGGCTTGGCGAATCAACCCGCCGAGCAACCCCGCCGTGGACGCCGCGGGCATGGCGAGCCACTCGTGTCCTACAAGAGCCGGGATCGTGATAATGGCGCCTCCGATGGGACCTACCACGCGCCCGCCCAGTAAGCCCATGAGGAACGCACCTTCAAGCGACAAATCTGCGAAGGAATAGCTTTGACCGCCAATCAAGCGAAGAGTCACGCCCAAAATGAGCGGCGCCACCATAAAGAGCATCAATTTCAGTTTCTGATCCGGGTCGCGCTGCTCGGTGAATATCACGCGCCGAAAGCTGCCCCAGCGGACGAGGAGTGCGGCAACGGAGGAAGCTACCGCCACCTTCAGCAGCAACGTGAACAGGAATTCTCGAACTGTCGTGGCGGAATCCATGCTGTGGTCCGTGCCTCAGGTAACGCTAGCCAATCCGCAGGGCGAAGTAAAGCGCGTTGGCCAAAGGGGAAAGATGGGCAAAATCTGCTTAAATTGAGGTTGCTGCTATACTGCTCGTTTCCCATGAGAGCGAAATCGCGACAAGGTGGGCGTTCAAACAAGAAGACTGCCGAAGCGCGCAAAATCGCGCGGGCTGATCTTCCTACGCGCTATGGGCGCTTCACGATCTACGGTTTTCAGGGCCACGGCAAAAATGAGGAGGCGGTGGCGCTGGTTCGCGGAAACTTAAATGGAAAGATTGCGCCGCTGGTGCGCGTCCATTCGCAATGCCTCACAGGAGATGTGCTGACGTCGCTGCGCTGCGATTGCCGCTCGCAGCTTGAACTATCGTTGAAGAAGATCGGGCAAGCTCCCTCGGGAATCTTGCTCTACCTTCCCCAAGAAGGCCGCGGCATCGGCTTGATGAACAAGCTCCGCGCTTACCAACTGCAAGACGGCGGGATGGATACTGTGGAGGCCAACGAGAAGCTGGGGTTTGCGGCGGATGCGCGCGACTACGATTTTTCTGCGCAAGTGCTTAAAAAACTTGGCGCCCGCCAAATTCGCTTGCTCTCGAACAATCCCGAGAAAGTACGTCAACTCGAAAACGCAGGCATTCAAGTCGTCGAGCGCGTCCCCTGTCAGCCGCGCGTCTCTAAAATCTCGCGCGCTTATCTGAAAACAAAAAAGCGGAAAATGGGCCACCTGCTAAAAGGAGTTTAGAGTCGAAGGGCTGTCGTCTTAGTACCCCTGTAGATTTGACAGGCCCGCGCCGCGTCTCTAAACTCACAAATATGGTGGTGCGTCTCAAGCCCGAAACGGAGTCCCGCCTCCAAGAGCTTGCCGCTACGACTGGTCGCGCGCCGGAAGAGCTCGTCGAGGACGCAATGGCCGGTTACCTCAAGGAACTTGCAGAGCTGAATAAGAAATTGGATCGGCGCTACGATGAGATTCAGAGTGGCCGCGTCAAACCGTTAGATGGCGAAGCTGCCTTTAATCGCCTTCGGGACAAAAGCCAAAACCGCCGCCGTTCATGAGTCAATTTGTCCTCCACCCGGAGGCTGTTGAGGACCTCGAAGATATATGGGAATTCATCGCTGCAGATAACTTGCCTGCTGCCGACCGGTTTGTTGAAGAGATCTATGAAGCGATTCACTCCCTTGCGCGTTTCCCCGAGATGGGTTCGCTGCGACCTGACTTAAGCTCGCGGCATCTTCGTTTTCATCCGGTTGGCAACTTCTTGATTGCCTATGCACCGTCGGAGCAGCCCCTCATAGTTGTGGCCGTGCTTCATGGTCGCCGCAACCCGCGGGTCATCGCAGCGCTCCTGCGCGAAAGAGAATGAAGTAGCTTATCCCCCGCCGACGAACTGCACGATTTCGTACTGGTCGCCGGGCTGGACGCTGGTTTTCTGCCACTCCGGGCGGGAGAGAATCTCCAGATTGCGCTCTATTGCTACGCGGCCCGGATCTAAGCCCATTTCGTGGAGCAAATCCGTAACCGTGGAACCGGGCTTTGCAGGGCGCTCTTCTCCATTAACAGTGATCGTAATCATGACCTGCTAACCTCAGCGAAGTCTCACCTGGCCGACGGCACGCGCGGCTTGGCGCGCAACTGAAAACGCAAATGCCCGCGGGCCTTTGCCTTGGATGCCTCAACCACCAATGCAACGTCAGGGCCAACCAGCGGCGGCATGTCAAATTCGAGTTTCGCGCGCCCGAGCAAGTTGGTCTCCGCAGAAAACGCCGCAGGCTCCCCAGCGCCCTCCACGCGCGCCATCACCGTGGCGCGTTCAACAGGTTTACTCGCATGATCGTTCACAGCAATTTGTAACGATGCGTGCTTGCCCGAGAGCCACGTTTTTGCGTTGAGCAACTCCAGACGCAGATCTGTGCCGGCTGCGTCCAAAGAGCCAGCCGCCGGCGGAGGCGCAGCAGCTTTAGCGTCGCTCCCTGCGCTAAGCCGCAGCTTCCCCGAGCGAATCTCGTCCACCACGCTGCGATGCTGCGTATCCACTCGAAGTTTCAAAGCCTGCTCGCGCTCCGAATTAAGCGGAAGCAAGTCCGAAAAGCTGTTCGTACGCCGATGAAGCACGCGCCCACGGAGGTAAACCGTCGTATCAATCAGCGCCTGAGCCGCTCCACGTTCCTCCGTTTGGACGTGGAATATGTTCCCGTCCATCGTCACATTGGAGTTGTGGCCAAATGGCATGTTGATGTCGCTTCGGCCCCGTGAGTGCCGAAGGAAGCCTCGCAAAATTTCCTCCGCCCGAATTGACCGAGCGGCATCTAAACCGTATTATAGCAATTTGACTATGACGGATTCCGGCTTACATACCTATGCTCCACTTCTCCTACACCTGCTAATTGCCTTTGGGCTTGCCGGGGCGTTGACAGCGGTTTCAGTCCTGGTGGGATGGCGTCGGCCCAGCCGGGCGAAGCAGCAAGCGTATGAATGCGGCATGGAACCTACAGGGGACGCGCGCGAGCCCTTCTCCGTTAAGTTTTACCTCGTGGCCATGGTTTTCATTTTGTTCGATGTGGAAGCCATCTTTCTGTACCCCTGGGCCTACATCTTTCGCAGTTTACGCTGGTACGGCTTTGTGGAGATGATGGTCTACATCGCCGTTCTCCTGGTCGGTTATCTCTATCTTTGGAAAAAGGGCGCGCTGGACTGGCATAAATAACCATTACAGCGCTCGTGGGATTGTATTGTGACGGAGTCTTCCAGCCAAAACGCTAATGTTGTTGTCGAAACCTTGCGCTCGTGGAGCCCACAGGCCGTTTCGGAAGTGATTGAGTTTCGGGGCGAAACCACGATCGTAGTGCCGCGAAACTTGCTTCGGGCCGTAGCGGAGCGTTGCCGCGCGGATGCCAAGCTGCAGTTCAACTTGCTGACCGACGCCACTTGCCTGGACCGCTACCCGGTTGAGCCGCGGTTCGAGCTGAACTACTTCCTGGTGTCCATCGCCAGACGCGACCGGGTGCGCTTGCAAGTCCGGTTGACTGGCCAGGATCCCGTCGTGGATTCCCTTGTGCCGGTTTGGCTCGGCGCGAACTGGCTCGAGCGGGAAATCTTCGACCTGTTCGGCATTCGCTTCAACGGGCATCCCGATTTGCGGCGGATTCTGCTCCCCGAGGATTGGGAAGGCCATCCGCTTCGCAGGGATTTTCCGGTGGAGGGCTTCCGCGACGTGCCCAATTCGGGGGACGTCTTTAATTCGGGAGACCTCTTTAAAAAGAGCAGCATGCTATGACAACCGTTGAAACCGCAACCGGCGCGGCAAAAACGATGGTCCTCAACATGGGACCGCAGCACCCTTCGACACATGGCGTGCTGCGCATTTTGCTGGAACTGGACGGCGAAACGGTGGTCAAAGCCGTTCCCGACCTCGGTTATCTGCACACCGGCATCGAAAAATCCTGCGAAGACAAAACCTACTCGCAAGTCATCACGCTCACCGATCGCATGGATTACCTGAATCCGCTGGGCAACAACCTTGTCTACTGCTTGGCGGTAGAAAAGCTGCTCGGCCTCGAGGTGCCCAAGCGCGCGCAATACATCCGCGTGATGATGGTCGAGCTCCAGCGCATTTCCTCACACTTGGTCTGGCTCGGAACGCATGCCATCGACCTTGGGGCGATGTCGGTTTTTCTCTACTGCTTCCGCGAGCGCGAAGAAATCCTGAAGATTTTCGAGATGTTCGCGGGCCAGCGCATGATGACCAGCTACATACGCATCGGCGGGGTGGCGCTCGATCCTCCCGCGGGCTGGCGGCAAGCCGTCCAGAAATTCCTGAACATGATGCCTGCCCGCGTGGATGAATACGAAACGCTGCTCACGCAAAATCCCATCTGGACCCGCCGCACAAAGGATGTCGGTTACATTTCTTCAGAAGACGCGATTGCGCTGAGCATGACCGGCCCGACATTGCGTGCCGCGGGGGTGGCCTACGACAACCGCAAAGTCTTCCCTTATTCAAGCTATGAGGAATTTGACTTTGACGTGCCCACGCGCAAGGAATCGGACTGTTACGCCCGCTACCTGATTCGCGTGGCTGAAATGCGCGAGAGCCTGAAAATCGTCCGCCAGGCCATGGAGAGAATCACCGACGAAGGACCCGTCAAAGCGGAAGCCCCGGGCATCATCCCGCCACAGCGCGAAAAGATGAAAACGGAGATGGAAGCGCTCATCTACCACTTCAAAATTTTCACCGAAGGCTTTTCGCCAGCACCGGGTGAGGCATTCGTAGCTGTGGAGTCGCCGCGAGGCGAACTCGGCTGCTTCGTGGCCAGTGACGGCTCGCCGAAGCCGCTGCGCGTGCATTTCCGTGCGCCTTCGTTTATCAATTTGCAGGCGCTGCCCAAACTCATCGAAGGACAGTTGATCGCCGATGTGATCGCCTGCATTGGGACCATCGACATCGTGCTCGGAGAAGTCGACAGGTAGCCATGGAACTTTCCCCAAAACTTTCGGCTAAATTCGAGAAGCTGCAAACCAGCTATCCGGTCAAGCGCAGCGCGCTGATTCCCATGCTGATGTACGCGCAAGACGAATTCGGCTACATCAGCGACGAAATGATTGTGGAAATCGCGCGCCGCTTGGACTTGAACAACGTGCAGGTCGAGGAAACCCTGGCATACTATTCCATGTTGCGCCGCAAGCCCATGGGCAAGCATCACGTGCAGATTTGCACCAACGTCGCATGCATGCTGAAGGGCGGCTACGAAATCCTCGATCGCGCCAAGAAGCGCCTCGAAATTGGCCACAAAGAAACCACGCAGGACGGTGTCTTCTCCCTCGAGGAAGTCGAGTGCATCGGCGCATGCACCGGCGCGCCGGCCATGCAGGTGAATTACGACTTCTACGAAAATCTGACGCCGCTGAAGTTTGATCGCATCATCGAGGATCTCGACGCGGGCAAACGCCCCGCGCCCGAGCCGGTGATTTCGGGCGCGCTCCACGACCGCAACGTGCTCGAAACGCCGCTTATCAGCCGACGCTGGGGCATGAAGGATTCGCACAAGCTTGATGTCTACGTGATGCAGGGCGGCTACAAATCCCTCGAAAAAGCGCTGAAAGAAATGACCCCGGAGTCCGTCATCGAAGAAGTGAAAAAATCAAATCTCCGCGGCCGCGGCGGCGCGGGCTTCCCCACCGGGATGAAATGGTCCTTCGTGCCGAAGGATTCGCCGAAAGCGAAATACGTCATCTGCAACGCCGACGAAAGCGAGCCCGGCACTTGCAAAGACCGCCCGCTCATGGAAATGGACCCGCACCAACTGATCGAAGGCATGGTCATCGCAGGCCGCGCCATCAACTCGCACCAAGGATTCATCTACATTCGCGGCGAATATCGCTATGTCCTCGACATTGTGGACGCCGCCATCGCCGAAGCGTACGCGGCCGGCTACCTCGGCAAGAATATTCTCGGCACGGGCTTCGATTTCGACTTGCTGATTCACACCGGCGCGGGCGCGTACGAATGCGGCGAAGAATCCGCTCTCATGGAATCGCTCGAAGGCAAGCGCGGCTATCCGCGTATCAAGCCTCCCTTCCCCGCCGTCGTTGGGCTGTACGGCTGCCCTACTATCATCAATAATGTCGAAACGCTCAGCGCCGTCCCATCCATCATTCGCGAAGGCGGCGAAGCCTACGCCAACCGCGGCACGCCAAAAAATGGCGGCACGCGCATGTTGTGCATCGCAGGCCACGTTAAAAAACCTGGCATCTACGAAGTCCCCCTCGGCATGAACATGAAGAAGTTCATCTACGAAGTGGCCGGCGGCATCGCCGACGGAAAAAAACTCAAAGCCGTCATCCCCGGCGGAAGCTCCTGCCCGCTGCTCACCGCCGACGAAATTGACCTTCCCATGGATTACGATTCGGTCGCCAAAGCCGGCTCGATGCTTGGCTCTGGCGGCATGGTGGTGATGGACGAAGACACGTGCATGGTGGACATGGCGCGCCGCATCATGCACTTCTATGCGCATGAATCCTGCGGCTGGTGCATTCCCTGCCGCGAAGGAACCACCTGGCTGCGCAAAACGCTCGAGCGCTTCCACGCCGGTCTCGGCCGCGAAGAAGACATCGACCTCATCGCCGACCTTGCGAAAAACATGCTGGGCCGCACATTCTGCCCGCTCGGAGACGCCGCGGCGATGCCGACCATCAGCATTATGAAGAAATGGCGCGGCGAATTTGAAGATCATTTGAAAGGCCGTTGCCCTTACAAATCCGCGGGAGCGCTCGTTGGCGCAAGATAAGAAACAAATTTAACAAGCAAAGGGACGCGCACCAGGAATTCATGCCAGACCAGAAACTCATCAAGCTCAAGATCAACGACCGCGAGATTCAGGTGCCGCAAGGCATGCTGGTCATTGAAGCTACGCGGCGCCTCGGCACAGAGGTTCCGTCGTTTTGCTACTACCCGGGCCTCTCGCTCCAGGCTGCGTGCCGTATGTGCCTCGTCGAAGTCGAGAAGGCGCCCAAGCTGCAAACTGCCTGCACCCTCGTCGCAACCGACGGCATGGTCGTTCGCACCGACACCGACCAGGTTCGCCAAGCGCGCAAATACATGCTCGAGTTTCTCCTCACCAATCACCCGCTCGACTGCCCCGTCTGCGACAAGGGCGGCGAATGCGAACTCCAGGACATGGTCTTCCGCTACGGCGCCGACTCCAGCCGCTTCGTTGAAGAAAAAATCCATCGCCCTGAGGAAAAGTGGTCTGAACTCGTTTACTATGACGCTCCGCGCTGCATCCTGTGTTTCCGCTGCGTGCGCGTTTGCGACGAAGGCATGGATGTCAAAGCTCTCGGCGTGGGCATGCGCGGCGCCAACAGCGTCATCATCCCGAATCGCGGCGACCATCTTGAGTGCGAAGAATGCGGCATGTGCATTGACATTTGCCCCGTGGGCGCATTGACCAGTGGCACGTATCGCTACAAGACGCGCCCCTGGGAAATGCAGTACGTCCCGACCGTGTGCGCGCACTGTTCGAATGGCTGCAAGACCACACTCAGCGTCCGCAATCACGAAATTCTTCGCGCCAACAATCGCGACTTGAGCGGCATCAATAAGGATTTTCTCTGCGTCAAAGGCCGCTTCGGCTTCGATTTCACGAATCATCCGGAGCGCATCCGCCAGCCGCTCGTTCGCAAAGGCGACAAATTGCTCCCTGTCTCCTGGGAAGAAGCCGCGCAAACCGCAGCCACCAAGCTGAAAGCCGCTTACGACGCCGGCGCCAAAGATGCGATTGGGTTCATCGGCTCAAATCGTACTTCCAACGAAGAAAATTACCTGCTCCAGCGCCTAGCGCGCGCAGCTTTTGGCACGAACAACATTGACCATCACCGCACCGCCGACTACGCCGGACTCATCACCGCTCTCGGCGATCGTGCCGCCGATTCGCTGCTCACTATGGAGCAGTTGTATCAATCCAAGGCGGTGCTGGTCATCGGCAACGATCCGTCGAACCAGAATCCGCTAGTAGCCTGGCAAATCCGCGCCGGCATCCGCCATTTCGACACCAAGCTCTTCCTTATCAACGCCGACGAAATCAAGCTGAGGCGCAAAGCGAAGCAGTTCGTGAAAATCGCGGCGGGTCAAGAGCACGCCGCTTTGAAATGGCTGACCCACGAAGAAGGCCAGCTCGCTCCCGAACTCGTCGAGCAACTGGTCCAACTAAAGGCCGCGCTCGAAGCTGAGAGCGACGTAGCCATCGTCTTTGGCGCGGAGCTTTCAGGAGCAGCCATCGCCACGCTCGCGGCCTTCGGCTCGAAGCTCCCAGGCAAAACGCGTTACATGGCCCTCGGCGACTACTCGAATTCCCGCGGTGCCGCGGACATGGGCCTCTTGCCCGACCGCTTCCCCAGCTACGCGCATGTGGACGACGCCAAAGCGCACGAATCCTTCGAAAAGCTCTGGGGCTGCGTGCTTTCCTCAAAACCGGGCATGACCGCGCCCCAAATGGTCGAAGCCGCGCAGTCTGGAAACCTCAAAGCGCTGTACGTCGTCGGTGCGAATCCCTTCGTGCACTTTGGAAAGTCCGGCGCTGGACGCGGCAGACTCGAACTCCTCATTGTCCAGGAAATGTTTTTGACGGAAACCGCCAAGGCGGCCGACATCGTTCTTCCCGCTGCGTCGGCTTACGAAAAAGACGGCACCGTCACCAACACTTCCGGCGAAATTCAATTGCTGCGCAAAGGCGCGGAAGTGATGGGCCCGCGCAGCGATTTTGACTTGCTGCGCATCCTCTCGCATCAACTCGAAAAGCAGGGCCTCGGCAAAGCTTTCCACTACAAGACGGTTGGCGCAGTCTTCGAAGAAATTCGCAAAGCGGTTCCTGCCTACAACGTGCCTCTCGCCGGTTTGCTCACCGGCGGCGCGGAAGCCACGCGAGCGCAATTCGCCCGCAACGGCCACGCGCCTTACGATGTCCCCGTTGGCCTGATTCGCTCCGCGAACGACAATCTTTTTACCAGCGGCACGCTCAGCCGCTGGTGCACCATGATGGAGTCTTTGCCCGAGGCGGACGTTTAACCGTGCGGGCCCTCTTAGCCACCAACGCCGAGCTGGTCATCACGATTGTCAAAATCGCGCTGCTGCTTTTCATCGTGCTCACAGTGAATGCGTATCTCACCTGGTTCGAACGCAAAGTCGTGGCGCATATCCAGTCCCGCTGGGGCCCGCACCGCGTCGGCCCCCATGGCCTGCTCCAGCCGTTGGCCGACGGCCTAAAATTCTTCTTCAAGGAAGACCCGACACCAGCCGGTGTGGATAAATTTGTCTATTACCTCGCGCCGCTGCTGGCTCTCGCTCTGGCGCTCACTTCCATTGCCATCATCCCGTTTGGTCCCGCGCCGATTCACCTGTTCGGCCACGACATCTATCTCGGCATTGCGCCGCTGGATCTGAATATCGGTATTCTCGCTTTGTTTGCGATTACCGCGCTCGGCGTTTACGGCGTTGCTCTCGCCGGCTGGTCGTCGAACAGCAAATACCCACTTCTAGGCGGGCTGCGCAGCTCCGCGCAAATGATCAGCTACGAACTCGCGCTAACCATGTCCGTCGTGGGCGTTCTGCTGATGGCCGGCAGCTTCAACCTCCGCGACATTATTAACGCGCAGGCCCGCCATCCCGAGCGGGGCATCTTCGGATGGAACCTGTGGCCGCAAATTCTAGGCTTCCTCTGCTTTTTCACCGCCGCGGTTGCGGAAACCAACCGCGTGCCCTTCGATCTTCCCGAAGCGGAGTCCGAACTCGTTGCCGGCTTCCACACCGAATACGCCAGCTTCAAGTTCGCCATGTTTTTCATCGCCGAATACACCAGCATGATCACCGTCTCTTGCCTCTGCACCATCATGTTCTTTGGCGGCTGGCTCTCTCCCTTCCCTGCTTCGTGGACCCTCACGCACTATCTGCCATCGGTGATCCTGATTCCCTTCGGCTTATGGGTTATTTTCGATGGCTTCCGCTACGAAACGGCTTTTGGGAGAATCGTTTTGCCCGGCCTCGGATTCGTCATCGCTGCGATGGGCTTTGCTCTCATCGTGCTGCCTCACCAGTACAACGAGTTTATCCAGGCGCCCTTCTGGTTCCTCTCCAAAGTTCTAGTCTTCCTGTTCATTTATGTCTGGATGCGTGGGACGCTGCCCCGCTTCCGCTATGACCAGTTGATGGCCTTCGGCTGGAAGCTCCTGCTTCCGGTTTCCATCGTGAACGTCATCCTCACCAGCTTCGTCATCCTTGCGAAAATGCAGTGGGGTCACCAATGACCGCACCGCTGATAGTTTTCTTCGTGCTCGCGGCGCTTGCGGTGATTGGCGCGATCAGCCTGATTCTCCAGAAGCATCCCATTCACAGTGCGCTTTCGCTTATCGTCGTAATGGTCGCCCTCGCCGGTTTGTATTTGCTGATGGGCGCGGAGTTTGTCGCTGCCGTGCAAATCATCGTCTACGGTGGCGCAATCATGGTTCTCTTCGTTTTTGTCATCATGTTGCTGAACGCAGGCGTTGAGGAGCACACCAGCCTTTCGAAAATGGCCGGCCCTCCAGGCTTGCTTCTCGTGCTGGCGCTCGCGGCGTTCGTGGCCGCAACCATTGCGAAGTCCGGAGCCAGCGTGCAGACCGCAGCGCAGACTGGAGCACTCTCCTCCACCAGAGGCATTTCCGAAATGGTCTTCAAGGACTTTGTTTATCCGTTCGAACTGACCTCGTTCCTGATTCTCGTAGCGATTCTGGGCGCGGTCGTTCTCGCGCAGCGGGAGAAAAGCTGAAATGGTCCCGACAAGCTATTACGTCATCCTGAGCGCGATTTTATTTGGCCTCGGCGTTTTCGCCTTCATTTTCAAGCGCAACGTCATCACCATTTTCATGTCCATCGAGCTGATGCTCAACGCCGTGAATCTGGCGTTTGTCGCTTTTAGCCAGGCCCTCGGCAAACTTGACGGACAGGTTTTTGTACTGTTTGTGATTGTAGTTGCGGCGGCGGAAGCCGCCGTCGGCCTGGGAATCATCATTTTGATTGCGCGCAACCGGCAAACGCTCAACGTCGAACGCGTGGACTTGCTCAAACTCTGATGCCTGCACAACCGATGCTCCAGTATCTGTGGATTGTTCCGCTGCTGCCGCTCCTCGGTTCGGCGATAAACGGGCTTTTTGGCGCGAAGTGGCGGAATGAATTTGTCACCGCGATCGCCATCACCTCCACGGGACTCTCGTTCCTCTGCGCGCTCGAAGCGGTCCGCGAATTCTTCGAATCGGGGCAAGCGCTTTTTCGAAAGCACTTTTTCGACTGGATTGTTGCCGGGAATTTCAGCGCGGGTTTCGATCTCCAGATGGATCAGCTCACCGTGGTCATGTTGCTGGTCGTGACCGGCGTTGGCTGGCTTATCCACATTTACGCTACCGGCTACATGGCGCATGAAGGCGGCTACTACCGCTTCTTCTCCTACCTGAATTTGTTCATGTTCTTCATGCTCATTTTGGTGCTGGCCGCGAATTACGTTCTGCTCTTCGTCGGCTGGGAAGGCGTCGGCCTTTCGAGTTATCTGCTCATTGGTTTTTGGTTTTTGAAAAAGTCTGCCGCCGATGCGGGCAAGAAAGCGTTTATCGTCAATCGCATCGGCGACTTCGGCTTCATGCTCGGAATGTTTTTGCTCTTCCGCGCGTTTGGCACACTGGATTTCTCGCAACTCTTCGCCAAAGCAGGAACTTGGCAGCCGGAGGCGATGGGCCAGTTCGGTACGCTGACGGTTGCCTGCTTGCTGCTCTTCATGGGCGCAACGGGAAAATCCGCGCAGCTTCCCCTCTACGTTTGGCTGCCCGACGCCATGGAAGGGCCCACGCCGGTCAGCGCATTGATTCATGCCGCAACCATGGTGACCGCCGGCGTTTACGTGGTTGCCCGCTCGCACATTCTTTTTATGCACTCCGAAACAGCTCTCGTCGTCGTTGGGACCGTGGGCTGTGCGACCGCGTTCTTCGCCGCAACCATCGGACTCGTACAGACCGATATCAAGAAGGTTCTTGCGTACTCGACCGTTAGCCAGCTCGGCTACATGTTTCTCGCTTGCGGCGTGGGCGCGTTCACCGCGGGCATCTTCCATCTGATGACCCACGCGTTTTTCAAGGCCTTGCTCTTCCTCGCGGCAGGTTCCGTGATTCACGCCATGGGCGGCGAGCAGGAAATGCCGAAAATGGGCGGCCTGGGCAAAAAAATCAAATGGACCTACGCCACGATGTTTATCGCGACTCTCGCGATCGCGGGCATTCCCCCTCTCGCCGGCTTCTTCTCCAAGGACTCCATTCTTCACGCTGCGTACGTTCGAGAAGGCGGCAGGCATCCGCTCTACTTCGTGGGACTGCTTACGGCGCTGCTCACCGCGTTTTACATGTTCCGGCTGATCTTCCTCACATTCAACAGCAAACCGCGCTACGACGAAAAGAAAGTTCACGTCCACGAATCGCCTTGGAGCATGCTCGGGCCGCTGGTGGTTCTCGCGATCCTTTCGGTCATTGGCGGCTTGATGGCTGCGCCAGCCCTGTTGGGAGTTGGACCCGATTACTTCGCGAATTTCCTGGCCCCCGTTTTCGGCGGCGCGCAGGAAGCGGTGGAAGCCGGCGGCGAGGCTGCCGCCCATCAGCTTGAACTGATTCTCGCGGGCGTGGCCTTTGGCACTGCTTTGATTGGCATCGCCATAGCCTACTGGCTGTATCTGAAGAATCCGCGCAAGCCCGACGACCTCGCAAAATCCATGAAACCGGCGTACACCACGCTGATGAACAAATACTACGTCGACGAGCTGTACGCCTTCTTGGTCGTGCGCCCCCTGCTCTGGCTCTCTACCAACATCCTCTGGAAAGCCACGGACGTCACAGGAATTGACGGCACCATCAATGGAATCGCGCACGGAGCAGCGGCCATCGGCGATGGCGTGCGCCATTCGCAATCTGGCAACACGCGCAGCTACGCCGTGTGGGTCGTGGTCGGCGCAATTGTCGTTCTCGCGGTCATCTTCTTCTGGCCCGGGGCCAGCAAAACGGTTTTGGGATGGGTGCGCTGATGCTGCATGGCGGACATCTGCTCTCGGTGCTGATCTTCTTCCCCGCCGTGGGCGCACTCGCGCTGATGATGCTGCGCGGCGACGATCACAAATTTATCCGTTCGATCGCTATGGCTGTTTCCGTCGCGGAATTCATTTTTTCTCTTTGGCTCCTCCACGACGTGCAGATTGGCGCTTCCGGATATCAGCTCGAGGAGTTTGCGAAGTGGATCCCCGCGCCTCCGATTCACTACCACCTCGGCGTGGACGGCATCAGCATGTTTCTCGTCCTGCTGACAACGTTCCTGACGCCGATTTCGGTTTTGGCTTCCTGGAGCAGCATCCAGAAACGCGTGAAGGAATTTTTCGTGATGCTGCTGATGCTCGAAGTGGGCGTCGTCGGCGTTTTTCTCTCGCTCGACATGTTCCTCTTCTTCCTTTTCTGGGAACTGATGCTGATTCCCATGGCCTTCCTCATCGGCATCTGGGGCCACGAGCGCCGCGTCTACGCCGCCGTAAAGTTCGTGCTCTACACCATGGCCGGCTCCATCCTGATGCTCGTCGGCATCATCTGGCTCTACAACACCACCGGCACCTTCGATTTGGCGACGATTCAGCAGCAACTGGCGGATGGCCTGCTGCTGGGCCAGCCACGCACGGAAATGCTGCTCTTCCTGGCATTCTTCGTGGCGTTCGCCATCAAAGTCCCGCTCTTCCCGCTTCACACCTGGCTGCCGGACGCGCACGTGGAAGCTCCCACTGCCGGTTCGGTGATGCTCGCGGGCGTGTTGCTGAAGCTGGGCACCTACGGCATGATGCGCTTCTGCCTGCCATTGTTTCCAGAAGCGGCGCATCGCGCGGCGCGCTGGGTTGCCTTGCTGGCCATCATCGGAATCATCTACGGCGCGCTCGTTTCGCTGGTGCAACCGAACCTGAAAAAACTGGTCGCGTATTCCTCGGTCAGCCACCTCGGCTTCGTCGTTCTTGGCATTTTCGCGTTCCACAATATTTCCATGCAGGGCGCGGTTTATCAGATGCTGGCTCACGGGATTTCCACCGGCGCGCTGTTTTTGCTCGTCGGCATGCTTTACGACCGGCGGCACACGTTTGAAATCAGCGAATTTGGCGGGCTTTCGACGCCGATGCCGAAGCTCGCGGCGTTTTTCCTGTTCGTGGCCCTCTCTTCGCTGGGACTGCCCATGCTCAACGGATTCGTCGGTGAATTTCTGATTCTGCTCGGCACCTACCAGCGCCATTGGGGCTGGGCCGCTTGGGCCGCGCTTGGTGTGATTCTCTCCGCGTGCTATTTGCTGTGGTCGTACCAGCGTGTGTTTTTCGGTGAGATCACCGTGGAGAAAAACAAAACGCTGCCCGATGCTTCCGTCCGCGAAAAGTGGATCCTCGCGACCATGGCCGTTGTTACGCTGTGGATGGGCATCAATTCTCCTTTCATAACGAAGCGCACCGCAGCGGCGACGCAAACCGTAATGGATCAAGTGGAACCGCAGCGCGCCTACGAAGCGGCGGCACCGGCTGGCGAGAAACCACGGGCAAAAGGTGTTCCCGTCAGCACAATCTCGCAGCAAAAGATTTCGTCTTCGAGCGCTGCTGCACCGGTTTCCGTGGAAAGGCTCGGAATTCACTAAATGTTCCCGCAAGCCATTGACATGCAACGCGCGCTGCCCGAACTGATCTGGTCCGGCTTTGGCGTGCTGGTGATGCTGCTCCAGCCGTTTGTGCGCAGCCGGCAGTTTTTCACGTTTATTGCTCTGCTTGGTTCGCTCGCGGGAACCGCTGCGGCATTCACGGCGCTCGTTCATAGCGGGCCGGGCTTCTCCGGACTGATTCAATCGGATGCATTCAGTTTCTTTTTCCGCTTGCTCGTGGGCACAGTTTCCTTTCTTGTGGTGTTGGCCGCCGGGCCTTACCTCGACCGCGAAAAATTGCCCGTCGCGGAATTTTACGCGCTGCTGTTTTTCGCCACCGCCGGAATGGGCGTGCTCGCTTCAGCGCAGGAGTTGCTCACCGGATTTATCGGCCTCGAGATGAGCTCGATTTCGAGTTACGTCCTTGCCGGCTACCGGCGCGATTCGCTGAAGTCCAGCGAATCGGCGATGAAATATTTCCTGCTTGGCTCGTTCGCGACGGCGTTCTTTCTTTACGGCATCGCGCTGGTCTACGGCGCAACGGGCACGACGCAGCTGAGCAAAATGGCCGAAGCCGATGCGGCTGCGAGCGGAACGCTGCTAAAGCTCGGCCTGGGGATGATTCTGATCGGCCTCGGCTTCAAAGTGGCCGCCGCACCCTTCCAGGTCTGGACGCCCGATGTTTATGAAGGCGCGCCGACACCGGTGACCGCGCTTTTTTCGGCCGGACCGAAGGCCGCGGCGTTTGCGTTGCTGCTGCGCATTTTCGCCACGGTTCCCGCAGCAACCCAGTATTGGTTCTGGGCCTTCTGGGTGCTTGCGGTGCTGACGATGTTCGCGGGCAACCTGGGCGCGCTGGTGCAAACCAACATCAAGCGGCTGCTGGCGTACAGTTCGATCGCCCACGCCGGATACATTTTGGTTGCGTTTGCCGCGGTCACTTCCATGGCGCAAGGCGGAGCGGGGGAGGCGGCGCCGGCTTACGCGGCAGTGCTGTTTTACCTCTTGAGCTACGCGCTGGTGAAACTGGGCGCGTTTACGATCGTTTCGCAACTGGGCGGGATTGGCGAAAAAAATCTTTCGCTCGACGACTACGCCGGGCTTTCGCAGCGGCAACCATTTGTTGCGGCGATGCTGAGCGTCTACCTGCTGTCGCTGCTTGGCCTGCCGGTGACCGCGGGCTTCTTCGGCAAGTTCTACATTTTCAAAGCGGCGGTGAACTCGCACCTTATTTCGCTCGCCGTGCTGATGGCCATTAACAGCGTGATCGGCGCTTACTACTATTTGCGCGTGATCGTGGTGATGTACATGCGCGAGCCGAGCGCGGAAGCTGCGGCGCTGCCCCCCGTGGCGTTCCCTCTCGGAGTGAATGCGGTTCTCCTCCTCACGTTTGTGGGTACGATCTTGTTCGGGGTTTACCCGAATCCCGTCATCAATTTCATCCTGCGGCCGAATCTGCTGGGGCACTAAGCCCAAGCCTTGGAATCTGCATGCACCAAGAATGGCACCTATGAAAGCCGCCTCTTTGTGTCGCAAAGTAATTCATTCTGAAAACTACATAGCCGCGCTATCTACATAGCGGCCGTCCAGGTGCACTCCCTCTGCGCCTTCGAGATTAAAGTAACTTCTTTCCTGTTAAGGAGTTACGTCCCACTCCCCGAATCCACTGTCCTTTGCCTCATTCGAATGAGAGCCAAAGAAAACGGCCCGAAGACGAGAGCTCCAGGCCGCCGAATTCTATAGTGATGAGGAGGACGCGCCAAAGGCGCGCCCGCACACGCTAAGAAACGTTAGACTTTCAGAGCGATCATCGCGAGGGTGAAGAGCACGAGGGTCTCGACGAACACCAAGCCGAGAATCATGGCCGCGCGAATGGCGCCGGCGGCTCCGGGGTTGCGCGCCATGCCTTCACAGGCTGCGGAAGCGATGCGCCCCTGCGCCATGCCGCAACCAAACGCGGCAATGGCCATGCCGAACCCGACGGCGATTCCCGAAAGAGCCGTCTTGCCGCCCGCTCCGCCCGTCTCCTGGGCGAATGCAGCCGGCGCGAACAGAGTTACCACGACAAGCATCACCAATATCCACATCCACTGCTTTTTCATTACTGCCTCCTTGTTGCCGCCAGGAGGTGGTTCCCGGACACCGTGCAGCCGGGCTCACGCTGGAGCGGCGGAACGAAACCGATTACGAAGCCCTCGAATCGATGCAACGCGATAACTCAAATGACCAAGCCGCGGATTCCTCGCTGCGCTCGGAATGACAAGCTGTCGCTTTTTTCGCGCGTAATTCCTTTAATGCTCTTCCGCCGTGGCCAGGCCCAGGTAGACGGCTGGAAGAACGGTAAAGACGTAAGCCTGGATGACGGAAACGAAGATGTGCAGCCCAATGAACGCGACAGGAATAGCCGCTGGGAAAATGGCGAGAGCGACTCCAAGCACGGGAGACTTGCTCCATCCAAAGGTTGCGCCTCCGGCGAGCAAGCCCAGGAAAATCAGATAGATGAGGTCGCTGGCGAACATGTTAGCCCAAAGACGAACGGTGAGAGACAAGACGCGCGCTGTGGTGCTGACGATTTCGACAGGAAACAGGAGGATAGCGAGGATCCACGAGCCTATGTCTTTAGGGGAGCCTGCAAACGCGAGCAAGTAATGACCAAGGCCATGGTGGCGGATTCCCTGCCAGTTGAAGTAGATAAAAGTGAGAACGGCGCAGGCCAGCGGGACCGTAACGTTTCCCGTGGGCGCTTTTAGAAGGCTGCTGGGGAACGCCCCGATGAGGTTTCCGAGGAGAACGAACACGGAAATGGTCCCAACGAAGGGGATGAATTGACTGGCGCCATGATGAACATTTTCGTCGAGCAGATCCTTGATGCCGAAGCCCAGGGGATTGGTGAGCAGCATCTCGGCGACTTGCTGCATGGCGCCAGGCTTCTCGACGGAGAGGCGCGAACGCAAAACCAGGGCGAGAATCGTCCCGAGAATGACGACGACGAGGGCCATCACGACATGTTCGGGAATTGGCAGTTCCGGATTGCTAGGCTGGATGTGCAAAGCGTTCAGCAGGGCCAGGGCGGCAGGCCCGAGTAGATGATTTACGAAATGCGCCAGCCAAGTAACCTGTTCAGCCATTCGTCAGCCCGCCGGATGCAGGATTTCCCACACACTCGCCACAATCGCCGCCGCTGCTAAGGCGCAGAAACCCAAAATCATGCTGCCAAGGGGAACGTGTAGAAGGATAAAAATAACATAGACGGTGAGGCCCAGCAACCCGTAGCGGAAGAGAGCGGCAACGTACGTGGTGATGGGCACTTTAGGCTTTTCGCGGCCCTCCTGGGCAGTGGAAACGACGACTAAGGCGTCCAGAGCGCGTTTTAGCCAGCGGAAGTTCAGCCAGCCGAGCGTGGCGCCGATGGCCAAGCCCGCAGCCCAGAGGTTGTGGCGGAGGGTTGCCGCGATAACTGCCGCAGCGAGGCCAAAAAGGAGAGTTAGCCAAGCGATACGGCGTTCGGTCTGGGCGCCAGGGATTGAAGTGGCCACACTATTCGACCTCGCGCAATTTAGAGACCCAGAAAGCGAAGAAAAGCGGCGGCAAGCCGCCGCACTCCATATCACTTAGCCGCAACATTTGCGAAGCCTAGTTTTTCCCGTTGCCAGCGGGAAGGCGGCGCAGAACTTCGCGGACACCGGCAAAAAATCCCAGGGCGCCAAGGATGAGCGTGAGCCAGGGCTTGGTGTGCAGCCAGCGGTCGAGGAAATAACCCATGGCGGCTCCAACGACAACGGGGCCAACCAGGGTAAATGGCAACTCCAGCGCGAGCGCCGGGCCGGAGGCAAAGTCCTTTGCGCTCTTCTTGACAGGCGTCGAGGATGAATTCTCGTCGGGTTTATCGTCCGAAGGCATATTGAGCAAGCTTGGTGAACGGCTCAGGATACAACCCGGCGGCCATGGTGACAAATACGGCCACGCCGAGGGCGACGGCTTGCGCGTTGCTCATGACAGGACGCGGGGCTTCGCCGGGGGCTTTGAGCCAGGCATGGACGACGATGCGGAAGTAGTAGTAGAGCGCGGGAACGATATAAAGGACCGCAAAGACCGCGAGCACGGGATGGTGCGTTTCGATAAGCGAAAGGAAAATGAAGTACTTGCCCATGAAGCCGGCGGTGGGCGGAATCCCGGCAAGCGAAAGCATGAAGATCAAGAGCAGGACGGCGGCGGCGGGGCTGCGATAATACAAGCCGTTCAAATCTTCCAGTTCCTCGCCAATGAGGCCCTTTTGGCGCAGAACGATGAGGATGGCAAAGGCGCCGGCAGTCATGAAGATGTAGGCGAACAAGTAGAACGCGATCCCCGTTTTCGCGGTCTCTGACAGAGTTCTTGTCTTTGGATCCCACGCTACAAGGGCAAGCAGGATATAGCCGACGTGCGAAATGGAAGAATAAGCGAGGAGGCGTTTGACGTTGGTTTGCGTGAGAGCGGCGAGGTTGCCCCAGGTGAGCGAGGCAATGGCAATGCCGGCTACAAGATACATCCAGTTCACCTGCGTGTCGCCGAACACGCCGAGAAACAGCCTGAAAAGGAGGGCGAAACTCGCAGTCTTCGACGCGACGCTGACGAAGATGGTGACCGGCGTCGGCGCGCCTTCGTAGACGTCGGGCGCCCATTGGTGAAACGGAACCGCGGCGACTTTGAAGAAAAGTCCGACGGCCACCAGAACGAAAGCCAGTACCGGGAGCAACTGAAGCAGGAAAGGATCGAACTGCGCGGTGGCTGGCTGGGGATTATGCAAGATGGAGTTGACAAAGGCATCGCGGCGGCCGAGGGCCACGCTAATGGAATCAACGT
>Ga0209166_10001165_pt1 | contig 22861 bp, 21 predicted proteins | sample Coa_R1_3_FD_187151 | JGI IMG/M metagenome (GOLD analysis project Ga0209166, IMG submission 187151) | Surface soil microbial communities from Centralia Pennsylvania, which are recovering from an underground coalmine fire - Coalmine... | ecosystem: Environmental > Terrestrial > Soil >... | reverse complement strand
GAGGATTCTGCGCGGCTTCGGCGCGTCGATCCGCGTCGGCCCTGAGCTCGCCACTTCGATCGCGCACCAAGTCGCGCTTCTCACTTTGGTCAACCTTGCGCGCCGGACCTTGCTCGGCGGCGTCGAAGTGCTCGGTGTGCCGGATGCACCCCTGCTCGTTCCACTCGCGCGCGCGCGCCGCCTCGCAAACGCCGTGCTGGCGCTGGGCGGCACGCTCGCCACAACCGGCAATCCGCTTTGGCCGATCGCGCAGATCGGTACAGTGTCGCCACTGGCGAGCGTCACCGCCTGGCAGCTCACCTGGCAGGGATGGCGGGGCGGTGTCGTGCCGCGGCATGACACGCGCCGCCTGTCCGACGATGCGGTGAACCCGCTCGCCGCGGTCATGGCCGCCGCCGCCGCCGCCGCCGAGCTGTTCGCCTGGCACGCGAACGATCATCCCATGGCTGGGCGGCGCACCGCAGGCCTCTCGCTCTGGAATCCAGGCGCCGACTGGCTCGGGCAAGATGCGAGCGAACCCGCGCTCACCTACCTTCCCGCTTCTCTGTGGCTGATCGGCCTTGGCAATCTCGGACAGGCCTTCGCATGGCTGCTGGCCTGCTTGCCCTATGCCGATCGCAGCAAGGTCGAGCTTACGCTTCAGGACTACGACCTGCTCGCGGACTCGAACGACAGCACCTCCTTGCTGTCATCCCTGCCTTTGGTTGGAGCGAAGAAAACCCGCGCCGTCGCAAGCTGGCTGGAGGCGGCGGGGTTCAACACCGCGCTTGAAGAGCGCCGCTTCGGACCATGGACATTGCGCGGTCCGGACGATCCGGCGGTCGCCTTCTGCGGCGTCGATAACGCGCCGACACGCGCCGATCTTGGCAGCGCGAAATTCGAACTGGTGGTGGAAGCCGGGCTTGGCGCCGGTCCCGGCGGCTTTCGAAATTTTTCGCTCCATACCTTTCCGTCATCACGGCGTCCCGACCAAATCTGGCGCCGCGAAGAGGCTGGAAGCGCGCTCGATGTCTCCGCGATGCCTGCATACAGCGCGTTAAAGAAATCCGGACTGGATATCTGCGGTCTCGCCCAGCTCGCGTCGCGCACGGTCGGCGTACCGTTCGTCGGCTTGATCGCCGCCGGCCTCGCCGTCTCGGAACTCCTGCGCCGGCTGCACGGCGCTGGTGGGGTGGAGGTCGCCTCAGGATCGGCCCTCAATCTTGACGATGTTGAGTGCGTCCGGCTGCCTTTCTCGCCTTACGCGTTCGGCCACTTACCGGCGGTTTAACGATCTGCGTTTTTGCGTAGCCTGACTACGCAAATATTCCGATCTGCAAAGCCCTCATCGCGATTACGCTCTTGCGAAGGCAAGCAGCGGCCCGAAGTCGTGATTGTCGGCGGCCCTCAGGGCGTTGATGTAAGTGGTGCGCAGCGTGCCCGTGTCGTGAATGCTGCCGCTGCCCCACGTGAACGGCTCGCCGCCAAGCTTCTCGATCAACAGGTCCGCCATCATCCGCGCGTGGCGGCCGTTGCCATTGGGGAAGCCGTGGATTTGCGTAAGGCGGTGATGCAAACGCACCGCGATTTCATCGGCCGAGTAGGTTTTATTCGCCACCCAAAATCGAACGTTGTCGAACATGACCGGCATCTCGGCCGCGATCAGATGCGGCGCGATGCCGATATTGAGTTCGGTCTGGCGGTACGTCCCCGCCCATTTCCAAACGTCGCCGAACATTTGCTTGTGCAGGGATTTCGAGAAGTTTTCATTGAGCAGCGCGTCCGTGCCACCGCGGCGGCGGCGCGCCCACGCGGCACCGCTCGCGATGTTTTCCTCTTCGGCCTCGTTCAGATCGGCACGGGTCGTGATCCATGTCTGAATCAAATCGCCGCGCAGCGCCGGATCAAGCGGCGTTGCGTCATCTGGCTCTTGAAACAGATCCGTCATGGCTCATCCCAGAGATCCCGCTCCTTCACCCTGTCGCGGATATACGCTTCGAGACGTTCGTCGGTAGCGCCGTCGGGCGTTTCTTGCGCTTCGAGTTTCATCGTATGCGCAACGCGGCCTAAATCACGCAAGGCGATTTTGCGCGCGCGCACGCGTACCGCGCCTTCGAGCGAGTCATTCGGCACGAGCGCATAGACGAGGGTGCAATCGAGTGCTTCGGCGGCGCGGCGCAGGGTCTTGAGCTGGATCGTCCCGTTCTCTTCCGATGCTTCGAGGGCCGCGACGCTTGGCGGCCGGACACGCAGGCGGCGGGCGTATTGCACGCCGCTCATGCCAAGCGCATCACGGATGGCGCGCACCCACCCCTTGGGAGGCGCGCGGAAGCGTTCGCTTGGCTTCAAGGGGGCCAAACGCTCATCAAGGCGCTCGCGGGCGCGTTTGCGGGCTTCTGGTTTCATAGCGCAGCCTAATGTTCTCTGTCATAAATTAGGCCATAGCCTAATGTAGGTATCAATTTATCATACCATAGCCTAATTTCCTATCAATTACTTTAGACTATAGCCTAACCTCTGAACGCCACACGCAAATTTCGCCAAAAAACGTCCATTTTTCAATATGATCCCCTGAACCCCAATCATCCAACGGTCAGCTTCCGCCGGGCTCGTTTTCGGGCTCGCCTCCGCGCAATGGCTTTTGGCCGGCCCTGCCTTGCCGCGCGTTGTTGCAGCCACGCGTTAAGCCGCGCCCGCCTGAGTGCGCGGCGCTGGCGCGGACATAGAGCCGGCGCCGCCTTCGGTGTGGCGACGGTCGCGTACATCCTCAACTGATTCCAGAATGTGATTTCGTACAGGTCGCCGCCTTCAGACCGCGCCCTTCGAACGACAAGGCCGGGTTCTCTCTTGAACACCTTGCCAGCCCTATCGAGCATCTCCTTTACGTCTTTGACATCCTCGTCGTTAACCAGGAAGGATTGGATCTTCTGGCCGGATTCGATGAAGGCGCCATCTTCGCGGAATGTTATGCCGCGCACGATCTTCTCAGTCATCGCCGGCAGGCTTTCCTCCGGGATGCTGATTCCGAGCTGCTCCTCAAGCGGACGATCCCAACGCTCTCCGAGGCCTGGCACCACGTTCTTTTCTTTGAGCGCCTCTCCTTTGTACATCTCGCCCAGAATCTTCTTTGCGCGGGCGTCGCGCGCGGTAGCGTCACCTTCGCTCGTAGCGGCGTCGGGGTTGATGGCGCGCAATGCCTTCTCGGCAAGTCCGGCGGAAGCTGGGTTCTTTGCGTCAAGCGTCAGCCCCAACCGGCCTATCAAATCGCGTTCCAGCTTTCCGTAGCGGTCGTTACACGCGATGCAGGATGGAATCCGCCACTTCTCCATGTCCGCGGGCGTCGTGTCGGGATACCAAGACTTTGGAAGCACGTGATCCCAATTGCGCTCCACCCCTTCCTTAAGGCAGTGAACGCACCGTCCTTTCCCCGGGTTCTTCGCCATAGCGCTACGCTCAGGTCATATCGATCGGCGAAGTACGCCACACGTCTTTACCGAGGGCGATCAGCATATCCTGCCGCTGTTCGATGTCGAGCGCCGACCAGTTCTCAAAGGCCCGCAGCTTTTCGTTGATGCGTGTGATCGACGAATTCTTCCCGACTGCATTCAAGGCGACGATGCTTCGCGTCAGATAATTTCCAGATTTGCCGTACTCCGGCTTCTTCTTCTCGAAGAACCCGTTGCTCGCGACGATGTTGATCGGCTTTTCGAGAAGCGTCACATTCCCGAGCCGCACTTTGTAGTCGTCATAACTCTTTCCCGGATTGGCGGCGGTGAAGGACTGACGGAGATCGGCTTCCGGAGTATCCGGAAGAATGTGTTCGATTTCGAGCGCGGTGAATTCGCCGAGGCCACCGGGCTCCCTCATGCCCTTGAACGCCATTTCGACATGCTGCGCGAGCTTGGCCAACAGATACCGGGTGCGGTATTGCTGCATCGATCCGAGCGTGTAGCGCTTGAGCGTGTCGCCAAGCTCCGCATCCTTGCCGATCATATTCTTGTGCAGCCGCTCCGCCACGAATTCGTTTAGTTTGGCCTTTTGCGCTTTCGCGTCGGCGATTTCCGCGATCTCCCGCAGCTCGTCGGCCCAGAGCGAGAAGTTGCGCTCCAGATCCTTCGTCGGCGTCTTGGTGAAGATGTAGTAGAACAGGAAGCTTTCGAGCTGCCGCACGAAGTGATCGAACAGCGCTTTGGGAAAGTTCGCAGCGGCAAGGAGCAACACATAATGCAAACTGAATGCGGCGCCGCAAAGCTGCTGGAGCGTATCCATGGCGACGCTGGACGCGCCGTCATTGCCACGGCCGTCCGTGAAGCCAATGTAGTGCTCGACACTGCGGATGATCTTGCGGACAAAGCCGAAGGAATCGCTGCGGTAGCCGCACAGCTCCGCATTGTCTTTGGCGATCAGCCAGTCGTAAATCTCGTCCTCGCGCACCACACCGTCCCTGCGCTCGTTCTTCACCTTGTAATTCGCCATGATGAAATAGCGCAGGAAGCGCAGCGGCTTTTCCTTGTTGCGCTCCAATGGCCCTGTGATTTTCTTCCACTCGTCCTTAAGGCGCGTGAACTCGTCCGGCTTCACTTGCGTGAACAGCAGGTTCTTGAGCAGGTCCATCGAATTGAGGCCGACGCCGCGCTCGTTGATGGTCTCGAATATCTTGAGCGCGCTGCTGACATCCGTCGAAATCTGGATGAAAACCACGTTGTTGGCGAGATAGCCCCAGTATTTTCGTAGCGCGTCTAGATCTTTGTAGTTGGCATCGAAGAACGCGTGGATCGTCGAATAGGCGCCGAGCAGCTTATCGAGCGAGCCGAATTTCGGGATTCCGGCTGCGGCGACCTTGGCCCTGGTCGTCTGCGCATCAGCATCGGCTGCGACGATACGGCTCATCAGTTCGCCGGCATGCTCGTAGCGGGGCTCCAGCTTGAGGCTGGTCTTCAGATTGCCGCCGCTGTCGGTGTAGCTCGTCGAGAGAAGGCCGGTAAACAGCGGATACTGCGGCTGGCCTTGGAAACGCTGCCGCAAGGCGCACAACAGCAAAAAGAACGTCGTCAGACGTTGCTGGCCGTCGATGACCTCGAAATGACCTTTCTGTGCCGTCGGCGAGACAAGGACAGTGCCGATGAAATACTCGCGCCGATCGCCGACATCAAACTCCTCGTCGATGTCCTGCAAGAGCTGCTGGACCTCCTTCTCGGTCCAGACGTACTCACGCTGATAGTCCGGAACGACATAAAAGCATTCCCGAAACGCCTCTTCGACCGTGTACTTGTGGTCCTCAATCTTGGCCATTCAAACCCCACATCTCTACGCTCTTGTCCGCGCGTACCGTCAGCATTGCGACCCCAAGCTTGATCAAGCCGCCACGAGTTTCCTCGAACAATGCACGGTAGCGCGGGAAATCAGGAAACCCGAGAGCGACGACGGCGTCCGGGTGTTTGGTTTGCAGACGCATCACCTTAAGCAGGGCGTGCGCGTACCATTGCTGCGCTTGATTGGTTGGATTGGTCGGCTTGACTTCGCCTGCACGACGCGGATCCCGGTAGGTCTTTGCGGGATAGCCCTTGGCCTCGACTAGCAGGGTCCGGCGGCCGCGGGTGGCATAGATATCGACGCCGCGCTCCTTGGAATGGGTGTCGGCCTTGGCGACGATGGTCCAGTCGTCGTCTGCGAGAAACCGGGCAATCGTCTCGACGACATTGCCCTCCCAAAACCAGTCGGCGGTGACGTCCATCCTTCCCCCCGCGTTCATCGTAACTCAGAAGGCCGGTCCTCCCAACCGGAAAACTGGGCCGTTTTTTCCTCACCGGGCCAAACAACCGGTCTTTTTTTCAGTGACTTCGGCTAGCTCAACCTTCGGGATGCTAGTTGTAAAAAACGCCGCGAAATCATGCGCGCCTCGTATCCGCCGGCATGCATCACGAAGTCCGCGACCTTCGGCCAGGGCGAGAAGGGTCCGAACGTGCAGCGTCGAAGGAGGCGAATGAAGTCCGTGGCGCCTATACCCATGCCGCCGAATTCTGGCAGGAGCGCCGTGCGGATGATGCGGTCGTGGGCGGACGAGTTCGACCGGCTAAGGGAGTACGGTCGTGTCATCAAAATGGGTGCCTGACGAAAAGCGCGTTGAAAGTGAATTTTCTCCCTTAAGTCGCACGTCCATCAGTTCGACATGTTGGTGTCAAGGAGCGCCAGAAGTGAGCGCACCACTACTAGTCGCCGACGTCCGATCGTTGTCGTGACGATACGCCCAGCCCCTATCAACTCGTAAAGCTTCGTGCGTCCCAAGCCGGTCACTTCGCATGCATCGTCAATCGTGCAGGTGAGCCGCTGGGCGAATGGCATCGTGCTCGGTTCTGCGGCTTTCGGAACGGATAGACTGACTTGTGACTGTTGTCCGAAAGATTTCTCTCGTCGATTGTATCTCACGTGGCCCTCCAATTCGCACAAAGCTCGACAGGACGAGAGTTGATTGTGCGACGAGCAACGTCAATGCGAACATCCGAGGGCGCTAGCGTACGACAGCGCACGTCAGCGGCGCTTTGAATATTTCCGGACACCAAGGGCGACGAGGAAATTTTTCGCGAATGCGCCAGCCACAGTGAGGCATCGCTCCGAGGCTACTCTGCTCATGTCGGCAGCAAATTCCCCAAGCGTTCGCCGCTGTTCACCAGCGTCTTATTCAACCATTATTCAACGACCGCGGCTGATGGCAACCTAAGTGCCTGAGTTTGCTGGCGCTCCCTAGGGGAATCGAACCCCTGTTTCAGCCTTGAGAGGGCCGCGTCCTAACCGCTAGACGAAGGGAGCAAGCGCGAGGACCGTGAAATACCCTTCCATGCTGCTTTGCGCAAGGGCTGATCCGGCGGACGGGTCGTGGCCGGTGGCCAGGCTTGGAGGGTGATGAAGTGGGGTCTGGGCCAGCGCGCGGCATAAGAGGTCTACCTCTCTCTTTGTGGGAGAGGGAGACCGGCAAGCTCCTATCGAGCTCGCGGATACAACCCCTCATCCGGCGCTTCGCGCCACCTTCTCCCGCAAGGGGAGAAGGGACGCAGCTCGCTGCAACAACAGCCATGCCGCGGCGTCCTGCCAGCCATCACCATAGCGCCGCAATAGCACGGGCCGTCGCCCTCGACACTGCTCCGATTGTCATGTGGAATGTTGTCGCAATAAAAACGGATGACGGGGGTGGATCCAATGGCGGAAGCTTCTGTTCTGGCGACGCCGGGGGCCCGTCCAGCGGCGATGTCGCACAAGGCGCTGTGGGCCGCGGCGATCGGCAACCTGCTCGAGTGGTACGATTTCGGCGTCTATGCCTATCTCGCATCGGCCATCGCCGCCAAATTCTTCCCGGGTTCCGATCCGACCGCCTCGCTGCTCGCGTCGTTTGCGGCCTTTGGCGTCGGCTTTCTGGCGCGACCGCTCGGCGGCATCGTGATCGGCCGGCTCGGCGACACCAAGGGGCGAAAGACCGCGCTGGTGCTCACCATCTTCCTGATGGCGCTCGGCACGGTGGGGCTCGGCCTGCTGCCGTCCTATGACTCGATCGGCGTCTGGGCGCCGATCCTGCTCGTGATCCTGCGGCTCGTGCAGGGGCTCGCCGCCGGCGGCGAATGGGGCACCTCGACCGCTTTCATGATCGAATGGGCGCCGCAGGACCGCCGCGGTTTCTTCGGCAGCTTCCAGCAGGTCTCGACCGCGGGCGGCACGCTGCTCGGCTCGGCCGTGGCCGCGATCATGACGTCGGCGCTCTCGTCCGACGCGATGCTCGACTGGGGCTGGCGCGTGCCGTTCCTGCTCAGTGTGCTGCTGCTCGCGGTCGGCGCCTATATGCGCCAGAGCGTCGGCGAGACGCCGTCGTATGAAGCAAGTCGCGAGGCCGTCGCCGATCAGCCTGTTGTCGCCGGCTTGCCGCTCGGCGCGCTCGCCTTCGGCTTCACCATCTTCTGGACCATCGCCTACTACACCCTGCTCGCCTGGATGCCAAGCTTCACCCAGCGCTTTGCGGGATTGTCGGCGTCGCAGGCGCTGTGGTCGAACACCATCGGCCTGATCGCGATGGTGATCGCGGTGCCCTGCTGGGGCGCGCTGTCGGACAAGGTCGGCCGCCGGCCGATCCTGATGGCGAGCGCGATTCTCATCGGCCTCCTCTCCTATCCGCTGTTCTCGCTGATGGCGGGCGGAACGGGGCTTGCGCTGGTGCTGCCAATCCAGATCCTGTTCGGCATCCTGCTTGCGCTCTATTCGGGCGCGGGACCGGCGGCGATCTCGGAGATCTTCCCGACGCATCTGCGCTCGACCTGGATGTCGAGCGGCTACGCGCTCGCGGTCGCGATCTTCGGCGGCTTCGCGCCGTTCATCGCGACCTGGCTGATCCAGGTCACGGGCTCGCCGCTGGCGCCGACCTATCTCTATCTGCTGCCGTCGGCGGTGATCTCGCTCCTGGTGATCTGGAGCCTGAAGGAAACGGCAGGAGCAAAATTGGCATAGGCGAGTGGCGAATAGATTTCCCTATTCGCCACTCACTGTTCGCCATTCGCCTCTAATCTGGCAAACCCAATGCTCATTCGGTTCGACGGACGCACTGCCATCGTGGCGGGAGCCGCGCGCGGCATCGGTCAGACCATCGCGCGCTCGCTTGCCGCTGACGGCGCACGCGTCATCGCCTGCGATCTCCTGGTCGATGCGCTCACGCCGTTTGCTGGGCCAGTCGAGGGCGGCGGCGAGATCATCGCGACAAAAGTCGACGTGACAGATGAAAAATCCATCGGCGAGGTCGTGCGCGCGGCAGGCGGCGCCGATATCCTGGTCTATGTCGCCGGCGGCGTGCGCGGGCAGAAACCGCGGCCGCTCGAAGACGTGAGCGGTGCGGATTTCGATGCGATCGTCGACGTCAACCTCAAGGGCGCCTTTCTGTTAGCGAAAGCCGTCGCTCCCGCCATGAAGGCGAAAGGCAAGGGGCGCATTGTCACCATTTCCAGCCGCGCGGGGCTTGCCACGAGTCTCACCGGCATCCAGAGCTATGCCGCCGCCAAGCATGGGCAGATCGGGCTCATCAAGCAGCTTGCGCAGGAGCTCGGGCCGTTCGGCATCACCGTCAACTCGGTCGCGCCCGGCTTCATGGCGACCAGCCCCGACTACGAGCGGCAGTGGAAGGACTGGCCGGCCGCCTTCCGCGACAATTTCGTCAACACCATCGCGATGCGGCGCATGGGCCGGCCTGAGGACATCGCCAATGCCGTGACGTTTCTCGCCTCCGACCACGCGTCGTGGATCACGGGGCAGACCTTGCCCGTCACCGGCGGGCCATTGGCGTGAGGCCTAGCTTGATGAATTTGGGTTTGAACTGGCGCGGCGTCGGAGGTTCACCTCTCCCTTTGGGAGAGGTCGATTTGCGCAGCAAATCGGGTGAGGGGTTACGATCTATCGATAGAGCCGCGGCCTCACCCGGATTGCTTCGCAATCCGACTTCTCCCCGCCGGGGAGAGGTGGACCGGACTCGCGGTGAGCCGATTCGACCAGAACTCATCCTGCTCTAAGAAGAACAAGTCGGGAGAACCATCATGAACGACATAACCAAGCTCGAACCCTGGCAATGGCCGGAAAAGCATTGGCGCGGTCTGGTCAACCAGGTGCGCGCCGGTCGCCTCTATCGTCCCGGAAGCTGGAAGGGTGGCGCGCGCTGCGCGTTTGCGCTGTCGTTCGATTCCGATCACGAGACCAACGAGCTGCGCGACGGCGGCAAATCGATCGGGCGCATGGCATGGGGCCAGTATGGCAATCGCGTCGGCGTGCCGAGCATTCTGAAGCTGCTGGCGAAGCACGCGGTGCCGGCGACCTTCTACGTGCCGGGCGTCGTCGCCCTGCTCTATGGTGACGAGCAGCGCCGCATCATCGGCGAAGGGCACGAGATTGGCATCCATTCCTGGATCCATGAGCTCAACTCGGTGCTGCCCTATGAAGCCGAGAAGGACCTGATGCTGCGCGCCGCCGACGTTTTGGAGAAAACCACAAACGTGCGGCCGGTCGGCGCCCGCACCGCGTCCTGGGATTTCTCGCCGCACACGCTGCGGATCACGAAGGAAGTGGGCCTGCTCTATGATTCCTCGCTGATGGCGGACGTCGATTGCTACGAGCTCCTGCTCGACGGCAAGCCGACCGGCGTCATCGAATTTCCGGTGGAATGGATCCGCGATGACGCGGTCTATTTCATGATGCACCGGTTCCAGGGCCTGCGCCCCTACACGCCACCGGCGGATGCCTTCGACGTGTTCCGGCGCGAGTTCGAGGCGGCCTATGAGGAAGGCGGAATCTTTCAGCTCACCTGCCATCCTCACATCATCGGCTACCGGTCGCGGCTCTGGATCATCGAGGAGCTGATCCGGCTCGCGAAAGCAAAGGGCGACGTCTGGTTCGCAACCCATGCCGACGTGGTGCGCTACGCCCGCGACCATAGCGCCTCCTGAAGGAAGCTTGATCCATGACAAGAACGGCCCTCGTCACCGGCGGCGCACGCGGCATTGGCCGCGCCTGCGCGCTGGCGCTTGCCGATGCCGGCTTCGACATCGCCCTCGTCGATCTGCTGGAAACAGAAATGGCCGCGACCGCGCGCGACATCGAGGCGCGGGGCCGACGCACGTTCACCGCGAAGGCCGACGTCAGCGACTTTGCGCGCGCGCATGCGGTCGTCGAAGAGATCGTCGCGCATTGGGGGCAGCTCGACGTGCTCCTCAACAACGCGGGCGCGCCGAATCCAAAACCGATCCTCGAGATCACGGAGGCCGAATTCGACCGGACCGTCGCGATCAATCTGAAAAGCTGCTTCAACTATATCCACGCCTCCGCGCCCATCATGATGAAGCAGGACGCAGGCGGGCGCATCATCTCGATCTCATCGATCAACGCACTGTCGGGCGGCGTGACCAGCGCCGTCTCCAAGCACGCCTATGCGGCGGCGAAAGCCGGAATTCTGGGCCTGACGCGCGCGCTCGCCAAGGAATTGGGACCCAAGGTGGCGGTCAATGCGATCTGCCCCGGCATCATCGCGACCAAGCTTTTGGGTGGCCTGCTGGGGAACCGAAAGGCAGAGCTCGAGGCCGGGATTGCCATGGGACGCGTCGGCACCCCCGAGGACGTCGCCAGCATCGTGCGCTATCTCGCCGCCGAAGCGCACATGTTCATGACCGGCCAGCATTTCGTGGTCGATGGATTTCAATGGAGTTGTTGACTACGGCTCGGTGGTAAATTTCAGCTTGCCGGATGGCTTCAATGTCTTGGCATCAAAGGTGCGGATTTCGGTGGCCCCGCCGACATCCAGCATCAGGACAAGCTGGTCGCCGGCTACGGCGGTCGCGTAGATGCGTGCGCCCTTGGGGAGGGTGGCGGTGACATCCTTCATGCCGGAGCTTCCCTCCGAGGTGAAAAGGCGATAGCCGATGGCGACCAGCACGGCGGCGATTGCGACCGCCGTGGTCAAGCCCGCGATCAGCATCATCCGCCGCACCTTCTGGAACACCGCGGCCTGCTCGGGGGTCTGCTCGGGAAAATCGATCTGGCTCATGCAAGGCTCGTCTACCAATGGCGCCGAAAGGCGGAAAGTCACCGTGGAGGGCAGCGAGGGCTCGGCCCGCATCGACCGCGTGCTGGCCGCGCATCTTGCCGACCTGTCGCGCTCGCGGCTGAAAGCGCTGATCCTTGCGGGCTCCGTCAGCATCGGAGCCGCGCCCATCCGCGACCCCGCTTATCATGTCAGCCGCGGCGATACGATCATAATCGACGTACCGGAAGCAGCGGATCCTACGCCACAGGGCGAGGACATCGCGCTCGATGTCGTCTACGAGGACGACGACATCATCGTCATCGACAAGCCCGCCGGCCTCGTCGTGCACCCCGCCGCGGGCCACGCCACGGGAACGCTGGTCAACGCCCTGATCGCCCATTGCGGCGACAGCCTCTCCGGCATCGGCGGCGTCAAGCGCCCCGGCATCGTGCACCGGCTCGACAAGGATACGTCCGGCCTGATGGTCGCGGCCAAGAACGATCGCGCCCATCAGTCGCTGACCGCGCAATTCGCCGACCATGGCCGCACAGGTGAGATGCGGCGCGGCTATCTCGCCTTTGCCTGGGGCGTGCCGAACCGGCCACGCGGCACTATCGATGCCCCGATCGATCGAAATCCCCATACTCCCCAAAAGATGACGGTGTACGTGGGCGGCCGGAAAGCGGTCACCCATTATGAAGTGAGGGAAACGTTCAACGGTCAGGACGGCAAGCCGGTCGCCTCAATGCTCGCCTGTCGCCTCGAGACCGGCCGGACCCATCAGATCCGCGTCCACCTCACCCATATCGGCCATCCGCTGATGGGTGATGCGGCCTATGGCCCGCATTTCAAGTCCAAGGCGAACCAGCTTGGCCCGCAGGGTCGCTCCGCGCTGGCCGTTCTGAATCGGCAAGCCTTGCATGCCTATCTCTTGGTATTGGAGCACCCTCGTACTGGAGATGTTCTCCGCTGGGAATCGCCACTTCCAGAGGATTTGCTTCTCCTGAAAGAGGCTCTGGAAGCGGCGCTATGACGCAGGGTGTTAGGAAAAGCTTTGCTATGTCAAATGGTTATATCAGCCACACGGCAAGGTAACGGCCATTTAACTTCCAAAAAGTGCACCGGTTGGTGTATGTTGCACTTGCGTCAAATACCGACGTGGAACATCGCAAGCTGGCCGGCTTTAACACAGCGGCCGCCTGCCTGGCCCGCCGCTATCGGGGGCCTGAACATCTGGAGGGCGCTCAAATGGCCCGTACAGCTACCTTGCCGATTCTCAATGGAGAATCCGGCCTGTCCCGGTACCTCGCCGAGATCCGTAAGTTCCCCATGCTTGAACCGCAGGAGGAATACATGCTCGCCAAGCGTTGGCGCGAGCATGACGATCGCGACGCGGCACAAAAACTCGTCACCAGCCATCTCAGGCTCGTGGCCAAGATCGCCATGGGCTATCGAGGCTACGGTCTGCCGATTTCCGAGGTCGTCTCGGAGGGCAACGTCGGCCTGATGCAGGCGGTGAAGCGTTTCGAGCCTGAAAAAGGCTTCCGTCTTGCCACCTACGCCATGTGGTGGATCAAGGCCTCGATTCAAGAGTACATCCTGCGTTCCTGGTCGCTCGTGAAGATGGGCACCACCGCGAACCAGAAGAAGCTGTTCTTCAACCTGCGCAAGGCGAAGAGCAAGATCAACGCGCTGGACGAGGGCGATCTGCGCCCCGACCAGGTCAAGACCATCGCCAAGCGGCTTGGCGTGACCGATCAGGACGTGATCGACATGAACCGCCGTCTCGGCGGCGATGCCTCGCTGAACGCTCCGATCCGCGACGACGGCGAAGCCGGCGAGTGGCAGGACTGGCTGGTCGACACCACGCCGAACGCCGAAGCAATGATGGCCGAGAGCGAAGAGTTCGATCATCGCCGCGATGCGCTGAACGGCGCCATGGGTGTGCTCAATCCGCGCGAACGCCGCATCTTCGAGGCGCGACGGCTTGCCGACGAGCCGATGACGCTGGAAGATCTGGCGGCCGAATTCGGCGTGTCGCGCGAACGCGTGCGCCAGATCGAAGTCCGTGCCTTCGAGAAGGTGCAGACGGCGGTCAAGGGCGCGATCGCCAGACAGCAGGCGGCGACGCTCGAGGCTGTGCACTGAGCCCGCGCGAACAGCGACGAACAGAAACGAGAGAGCCGGCGGGAACGCCGGCTTTTTTGTTTGCTTGAACCAGCGGATCATGCCGGCAGACCAAGCAGGGACGTGGCCGCTTGGCCGACCCCTTTGGCAAAGGCGCAAACGGATCAACAGCCCGTGGCGATCATCCTGCAATCCACGGTCGGCGGATTTTCCGCCGAGTTCATGCGGAAGCTTCCGCAGGTCGAGCGCGCCATGGTCGCGCACGGGCTCAATCCTGCCGAGTTCGTGATTTCGAAGGGCCGCGCCGCGCCACCCATACCGTTCGTGGGCCCGTTCTTCTATGAATACACCGTCTTCGTCGGAGAAGAGAGCTTTACGGTCACCGAGCCCAACGACATGGTGTTCCTGGAATTCTTCCTCAAGCGCTGCACCGCCGAGGCCGACGACGCGCCGAAAAAGCCCGGCCCGATCACGCGCTTCCTGCGCTGGATGTCCCGGCCGATTTGAAGCGTCGCGCTACTCCCCCCACTCGCGCGCCAACGTCGCGAGCGCGCAGCCTTCGCAATAACGGGCATCCTTGTAGTCGATCCAGTCGTGCGCATAGACGTGATCGAGCGGGATGTTGTAGCGCGCGCGCAAGACCTTCACGAGGACCTTCCAGGCGTCGATCTGCGCCTGCGTCGCAGGCCTGGTGACGTCGGGATAATTGCCGGCGAACTCGACGCCGATCGAGGTATCCTTGTTGACCTGGTGATAGGTTCTGCTGTTGTCGATGTACTTGTTGTCGTTGCGGTCGGCGCCGTCGGTGTGGGTGGGGACGAGATTGTCCGCGACCGCCCAATAGACCGTGCCGTCGGTCTCGACCCACACCATGACGCCGCGGCGCGTCGGATTCTTGTGCTGGGCCTCCGCGCCGCCGCGCGCAGATCCCGCCGGCCCCTCGGTCTGGTGCACGATGATGTTCTTCCAGGGATGGGCCTTGGCGACGTCGCCCCAGGGCGAAAGCCAGACGATCTTGAGGCCGGGGATGTCGGGCGTGCCGGACTGCTTTGCGATTGTCTGGAGATCGGGCGTCTGCCCGAAGACCGGAAATGAAACCGCGATGGCGAATGCCACCGCGAGCCCGCGAAGATTCATGATGAGAAGGCCCTGTGGAGCCTTTTGCCTAGCAGGTTCAGGCGCGCTTGCGCAAAGCAGGCGTGGGCGCGGCGGCCGGTTCCGTCGCGGGTGCGAGCGGCGGGACGGGATCATAGGCCGCGCAGCAGTTCTTTCCCTCTTTCTTGGCGGCATAAAGCGCGTGGTCGGCAGCCGCCATCAGCCGATCCGGGAACGCGCCCACCTCTCGGGTCCATTGCGCAACGCCGATCGAAACCGCGATCGGAATGTCGTTCCCGACGCAGGCCTCGGCGTCCTGACGGCAGACGTCCAGCACGCGCCGCGCAATCATGATGCCCTCGCGCAAGGTCGAGGACGGCAGCACGATGCAGAACTCATCGCCGCCGGTGCGTGCCAGCAGGTCGCCCGGCCGCAGCCGGGTCTGCGCCATCAGCGTGAAATGCTGCAGGCACGCGTCGCCGGTGGCATGACCGTAGGTGTCGTTGATGGTCTTGAAGGCGTCAAGGTCTATCACCAGCAGCGCGAATGGCTCGCCTGAGCGCTCCGAGCGCGCGCATTCCTCGGTGAGGCGCTGCACGAGCTGCCGGCGGTTGCCGACACCAGTAAGGTCGTCGAGCAACGCGAGATCGGCGACCTCGTTGCGCAAATGGTCGATCGCCATCAACAGAAAGCCGAAGTTGAAGGACATCGACAGGAAGATCAGCGCCAGCGTCAACGCGCCCTGCGCGGTCGACGAGTGCGTGAAGGAGAAATCGATGCCGACGAGATTGCCGATCGCGCGGATAGCGAACAGGGCGATGATGAGCGAGGCGACGGTGCCGGCGAGCCGGGCGCCAGGATTGGCGCGACCGTCCTGCTTCGAGAACAAGAGCTTCAAAGTCGGCGCCAGCGTCAGCGTCTGGCCGGCCGAATAGATCAGCACGCGCATCGCCATGCTGTCATAGGCCACGATGAAGAAGACGAGGCCGGCGCAAGTCGTGCCGGTAATCAGGAATGTCCGGCGCCAGGAAGCGGGCTTTTCATAGAACCGCTCGATGCCCATGGCGGCAAGGCTTGCGGCGAAAACCAGGAGCGCAGCGCCGGCGAACAGCGGCCAACGCGTCGCCGGAAACGCGAGGACCAGCATCGCCAGCAGGGCGCCGAGCGCACCCAGGACCGACGAGCCCGCCCAGAACCGCGCAGCTTCAAGCTTGGGGTACGTGTAGGCGACGTAGGCCCAGATCAGGCCAACGGCGAGAAAGTTGACGACGAACACCGTCCACAGCGTCGGAACGTTCAGCATGGCGACCGCAGCAGGCGCATCGTCCTGTCCCCTGTTAGCCGGGCAGCCCGCCCACGGCCGTCCCCCGTTTTCTTATGGGACACCATGCAAGCCTCCCGCTTAACGGACTCTCAATCTCGGAGAGGAAAGGGCGCTGTGGTTTTGAATTGATGAAAATCGCCTGCCTCGCGCCGCTGTCCCGGTCTCGCCGCGCGGGCGGTCGCCCATCGGCCGCGACGACGTGGACTATTGTGCCTCGCACGGTGAGGCGCAACAGCCGCTCGCGATGCTTAAGGAGTGCGCGGGACGCGCCAGCGTCAACGAATGGTGAATCAAAAAGGCGGGCCAGGCCCGCCGCTTTTGGATCTTCAACAGGAGCCGGAGCCCGGGCGGAGCTGAGCACTCCACCCGGGCGGAAGAGCTACTTCTTCTTGGCTTTCTTGGCCTTCTTCGCCTTTTTCGCCTTCTTCGCTTTCTTAGCCATAGTATCCTCTCAGGGTTTAATGGATTGAAACGCGACACGAGAGGCATGCTCGGCGGAGGGCCAGCCTCGCAAAATCCTCAAGGCTAAACTCAACAGATTCGCGGCGTGCTGCCTCATGCTGTCACGCCAGCGTCATGGCGTTATCCACAGATGTTATGGGTTTTGATGCGCTTTTCGTCCGATTCAGCGCTCCGCGAAGGCGAGCTTCGCCCCGAGCAGCACAAAGCCGCCGGCAAAAGCGCGGCGCAGCCAGGTCATCACCTTAGGCCGGGTCACGACATGGTCGCGGACCTTCGCCGCGAACAATCCGTACAGCACGAAGACAACGAACGTTATCACCATGAAGGCGGCGGACAATTCAGCCATCCGCGCCAAGGGATGCAGCTCGTCGGCGGCGATGAACTGCGGCAGAAAGGCGAGAAAGAAGATCGATAGCTTCGGGTTAAGGATATTGATCAGAAAACCGGTCACGACGACCCGCCGGCGCGAGCGCAGATCGAGCTTCGGCTCGACCGCAAGCGCGCCATGTTCGCGCAGCGCCTGCCAGGACATATACAAAAGATAAACCACCCCGCACCATTTCAGCGACGCGAAAGCGAGCGCGCTGGTGTGCAGCACGGCCGCCAGCCCCAGCATGGCGGCAAGCGTCGCCGGCAGGATGCCGAGCGTGCAGCCAAAGGCGGCCGCGATGCTGGCGCGCGATCCCCGCGTCAGCGCGGTCGCGAGCGTGTAGAGCACGCCGGTGCCGGGCGCGACGATCACGATCAGTGAGGTGAGGAAGAAGGAGAGCGACATGGGCGGAGCGTATCACGCGCTCCGTCGGCGCGAAAGCGCGATGAGTTCGGCATGAACTATCATCGCGTTTGGCTCTTTGTTTGCGCATGATCTTTTCCGGAAAACCGCTGCACACTTTTCCGGATCATGCGCGAGCGGGCGCGCGCAGGCGGCCCGCCTGCGCCAGCTCCGCCTCGCGCAGCACATCGAGCGCGGCCCACGGCTTGGCCCAGAACTTCACGCCGTCCGGCAGCGGCTCGGGCGGCGCGCGGCCCGAGGTGACGATCACGCCGAGCCTCGGATTGCGAGCGCGCGCGATGCGGGCGAGCTCCACGCCGTTCATCGATCCGGCGAGACTGACGTCGGTCATGAGAAACACGAGCGAGGGCGAAAGCTTGTCCAGCACCACCTGCGCGGCTTCCGCGCTCTCGCATTGGACGACGTCGTAATCGCTTTCCTCGAGCAGCACGCAAATCATCTCCCGCTGCAACGGGTCGTTCTCGACGACAAGCGCGGTGGCGCGAGGGAGGTTCTCCTGTCCCATTGGATCGTCTCCCGAAGAAAAGAATTTGCCCATCACCGCAAGTTAAAAACGAAAGCGCTGGATGGTTCGGTTCCAATTTGAGAAAATGCGGCAATCCGAACGGGTTCCCTGCTCATACTTTCAGCCGACGGGAGACGACATGACTGCGATAAGGGGGGCTGTGGCGGCCGTGACCGGTGCCGCCAGCGGGATCGGCCGTGCATTGGCCAAGGAGCTTGCCGCGCGCGGCGCGGATCTGGCGCTGGCCGATCGCGACGAGGTGGGACTTGCGGAGGTCGCGAGCGAGATCGGCACCGCGCGGAAGGTCACGACGCATCGCGTCGATGTCAGTGAGCCCAAGGAGATCGCGGCGTTCGCGGCGGATGCGGTTGCGGCCCATCCCTCGCTCAACATCGTCATCAACAATGCCGGCGTCGCCCTGCTCGGCCACTTCACCGAGGTCGACCAGGCGCAGATGGAATGGCTGATGAACATCAATTTCTGGGGCGTGGTGCACTCGACCCGCGCCTTCCTGCCGCATCTGTCGCGCCAGCGCGAAGCGCATCTCGTCAACCTCTCCTCGATTTTCGGCATCGTCGCCCCGCCCGGCCAGACCGCCTATTGCGCCTCCAAATTCGCCGTGCGCGGCTTCTCCGAGGCCCTGCGGCACGAGCTTGAAGAGGAGAACAGCCCGGTGCGGGTGTCGGTGGTGCATCCCGGGGGCGTAGCCACCAACATCGCGCGCAATTCGCGCTCGGGCAGCGGCATGGCCGACGCGAATACGCGTCGCAATGAGGCAATCGAGCGCTTCGAGAAAGTCGCGACGAAGTCGCCGGATCGCGCCGCGCTCCGCATCATCGAAGGCATCGAGAAGAACAAGCCCCGGATCCTGATCGGCAGCGACGCGCGCTTCCTCGACCTCGTGCAGCGCTTGCGCCCCTCGACCTACTGGGCCCCGATCGCCAAGCAGATCGAGCGCCGCGCGAACAAGAAATGACGAGCGCGCGTTCACCCTCCCTGGAGTCGTAGTCGTAGGGTGGGCAAGCGCAAGCGTGCCCACCATTGCCGGCACGACGCTCGATGGTGGGCACGGCTTCGCCTTTGCCCACCCTACGCGAATCTCGTCCTCGCGCGATCACCATCATCGGGATCACTCCCCACGCCGCGCGCGGACGAACGCCTTTGCGAGCTCCGACAGCTCCACCCGCACACGATCGAGCACGCTGTCATACTCCCGCGTCGCGCTCTGCGCGAAGAGGCGGTGCTTCGGATACCAGGGGCTATCCTCGCGGCCGATCAGCCAGCGGAAATCCGGCACATGGGGCAGCAGCAGCCAGACCGGCTTGCCGAGCGCGCCGGCAAGATGGGCGACGCTGGTGTCGACGCTGATCACGAGATCAAGGCACGCTATCAGCGCCGCGGTCGCCGCGAAGTCCGTGAGATCGGCGGTGAGATCGATGATCTCGGGCAGCGCCCGCAGCGTCTCGGCGTCGCGCGGCCGCGGGTCCTTCTGCAGGCTGACGAAGGTCGCATCGATAGCGACGAGGCGCGACAGCGTCGCAAGCGGCACGGAGCGATTGCGATCGTTCTGATGTTTGGGATTGCCGGACCAGACGAGGCCGACGCGCAGCTTCTCATGCGCGTCGAGTCGGCTTTCGAACGCCTGCACGCGATCCGCGGCCGGCGGCGGCAAATAGGGTACCCGAGCGGAAATGCTGTCGAGCCTTGTCTTGAACGCCAGCGGCATGCAGGTGAAGGGGATATGGAAGTCGAACGCCGGCAGCACGGTGCCTGGATGCTTCGGCAGGCACTGCGCGACGCCTTCCACGCCCGACAACAGCGGACAGAGCGGAGCTTCGACCACCAGAACGACGCGTGCGCCGCGCTCGGCGAGCAGCGGCAGATAGCGCGCAAACTGGATCGAATCGCCAAAGCCTTCATCAGCGCAAACGAGAACCGTTTTGCCGGCGATGGGCTGTTCGCCGAGCCAGATCGGCGCGGAGAGTTTCGGGTAGGACGGCGTCAGCTCCTTCGGGAATTTCCAGCGCACCTCGCGCCCCTTCAACCCCTCTTCGAAATCGCCGAGCTGCAACTGCAGCAGCGCGAGATTCCAGGCGGCCTCGGCAAACGCAGGATCGATCGCGAGCGCGCGGCGATAGTCGGCCATAGCTTCGTCCAGCCGCCCGAGCTCGGCGAGCGCGCTCGCACGGTTGGTGATCATCCGGGGACTGTCGGGGCGGATTTGCAGCGCGCGCTCGTAAGACGATAGCGCTTCCTCGATGCGTCCCTGTGCCTGCAGCACGGCGCCGAGATTGCCTGATGTATCGGGGTTGGCGGGATCGAGCGCGATCGCCCGGCGATTATCGGCGAGCGCTTCATCGAGCCGGTTCAAGTCCTTCAGCACCAGCGCGCGCATCTGCCATGTGAGGGCGTGGCGCGGTTGCAGCGCGGCGCTGCGGTCGAGATACGCGAGCGCTTCCTCAAACCGTTCGAGCCCGTGCAGGAGATGTCCGCACTTATAGGCGGCATCACCATGGCGCGGGTCGAGCTTGAGCGTCTGCTCGAAGGCGGCCAGCGCCTCCGGCGTGCGGCCCGCCGCGATCAGCGCGCCTCCCTTTTGCCACCAGAGCTGCGCGTCATCGCCCTTGAGCTGCAGCGCCGTGTCGAACGCTTTCAGCGCGTCCTCGTGGCGTCCAAGATCCGACAGCGCAAGGCCGAGCGTCGCGAAATAGGCCGGCTTCGGAGCTTTGCTGATCGCGCGCGAGGTCCATTCCACCGCGTGCGCGAGCTGCCTGGCTTCCAGGTTGACCATGCCCATGAGGTGCATCGTGTCGGCATTGTCGGGATCGAGGCTCAGCGCCTGTTCGCAGGTGGATGTCGCCTCGAGGAATCGACCGTCGAGCGCGTGCTTGAGCACAGCCGCATGGAGCACGGCGAGCGCCTGCGGCGCGTGCGCGGCTCTGCCGGCCTTGGCATTGGCCTTCGCTTGGGCGCGGCGTTCGTGGCGATTCATGCAAGAATGTCCTGATGCTACCCCTAGGTGATTCGGCGGGGGACGATAAGGCCGCCAGCCGAGCACCGCGCGCATTTGATCCGTGTCAATCCGCGCTCTCGCGCTCGCTCCTAGACTGCTGGTCTTCGAAGGAGAGCGCCCATGATTGGAATTACCCTGAGCGACGAGCAGATTCACAATGCGCCGGGCCCGGTGCGGGAATGGATCGAGCAGCAGGTAGCCGCTTCGCTTGGCCTCGCGCCGCCGGCGCCGGTGGCCGCGCCGCCGCAGGCCGCGCATCTGGTTGCCTGCGGCCGGCAACAGGCGGGCGCGCTGCTGGAGCAAATCCAGAACATCCCACCGGCGGTGAACGTGCTGTTCGAGTTCGCCCGCCCGGGTATCGCTTTCGGCGAGCCTCCCGTCATGACGTACCGCCTCGTCGACCTGCAGTATCATGCGCAGCTTACGAATGTCGGCGAGGTGATCGAATGCCTCGAGGCGATCAACCGCGGATTCGTGCGGGTGCTCGGCGACCCCTCCGCGCTGTTCTGCGGCTTCGACAATGAAGGCCACTGCCTGATCGCGCCCGCCACGCACAAGGGCGTCGCGGCGCTGTGGCAGGACATGGTCGCGATGCCGCCGCGGGCGCAGGTCGCGTAGGCCGGGAACTCGTTAACCTGCGACATTGAAGGTTTGCGGATCGCGTGCCAGGCTCGAATTACAGATGTTGGGCCTTTGCGTATGCACGACGAGCCGCAAGCCAAGCCGATGCCATCACAAACGATCGCGCTGCTGCGCGAGCCGCTGTTCCGCCTGCTCGCGATCAACCTCGCGATCGGCGCCTGCGCCGCGGCGCTGCTGGTCGGCGGATTGCTTTGGCTCGATCCCGCCGGCTTGCGCGAACTGATCTTCGCCGACCGCGCGCCGGCCATTGCGATCGGCGTGTTGCTCGGCTCCTTCTTCATCACCTTCGGCTCGGTCGCGATGGGCTCGGCGATCATGACGCTCGGTCGCAGCGAGCCGAAGGACAGGGGTCCGCGCGGCGGGCGGCGCTGGCCGCTCTTCGCGTTGCGCGCACAGGCGTCGCGGCGGCGGTGAAGCTTTGTCCCTGGCCTTATCGTGCGAGCCCCGTGCATTGGTATTTCTGTCGTCATTGCGAGCCAACGGGTCCGCGCGAAGCGCGGCCCGATGACAGGCTCCGCGAAGCAATCCAGTCCGTAGGGTGGGCAAAGGTGCGATAGCGCCGTGCCCACCGCTGGCAGCATCCTCGCGAATGGTGGGCACGCTTCGCTTTGCCCACCCTACAATCTGAATGCTCTGTCGTCGCAGAGCACGACAGCGGAGAGGGCGTGCTTCAGCATCCCCGCGGCAGGATTTGCCCGAGCTTTGCGTCAGTCTCGCCCTCGAAAATTAGAGAGAGGGCGCAGGGAATGCCGGATGCACGGCCGCACCCGCGAGCCTTGCGTGCAAATGGAAGTGCAAGGACGCACGCAAGCAACACAGGTAGGCCGAAGCAGTCCGGCATTCCCTGCGCGATGGTTTACGGCTTATAGCGCGCTCTCCCTGGTGTGCCGGGCTTTTTAGCCACCATCACTTGCGAGCTCGTCGCCCGCAAACTTGACCTCAGCATCGGGAGGCCAGGACCACACGCCTTCGCTCGTCCGCGTCTCTATCGCTCGTCAAGCGACACAGCACGCGTCCACCGCTCCCCGCTTCCAACGTCCGTGACGGTCGCGACGCCCCTCTCAGTGGAGGCGGGATGGGAGGGACGTAAGCGCCATTTCTGAAAATCGCAAACAAAATATTTTTGCGCAAAGGGCTGGACAGGGCAAATCAGATTGAAACCGCTCACGAAATCGATTTTTTGGCGCGGACGATTTCGGCGGCATGAAGGGCCGAAAAGCGAGGCGATCTCGGGGAATCAGCAACTGATTTGCCCGGTCGAGGCTGGGCAAGAACTTGCGATCAGCCCAGTTGAGCCAGCTGTTGAGGACGACCGGCGAGCAGAAGCGTGCAGTAAGTCCAGAATGCGCTCAGAGCGGTCCAAGTGGAGTTTAGGCGAGCTGCGA
>Ga0209166_10001164_pt1 | contig 22865 bp, 10 predicted proteins | sample Coa_R1_3_FD_187151 | JGI IMG/M metagenome (GOLD analysis project Ga0209166, IMG submission 187151) | Surface soil microbial communities from Centralia Pennsylvania, which are recovering from an underground coalmine fire - Coalmine... | ecosystem: Environmental > Terrestrial > Soil >... | reverse complement strand
TGGGATGGTCTTGTGGCCTTGCGAAGAGATGGAATCCAGCCTTGGCTTTCTCTGCCAGCCCCTGAGGCCGGTAATCACGCGTGGCGATTTCGAGGTCTAGGCGATGGATATTTCTGCACTCATCCTCGTACTCGATGCGAAGGTCCGGCACAGGAATTTTGTCCTTTACGACACTGAGGTCGTATTCACTTGCGAGCCGGATTCGCTCGTAGGCTAGGTTCCTGTCGGGAGGGATGCGAGATAGTTTCTTGTAGAGTTCCCGCTTGAGTTCGTAGTCGAGGACGACAAGGCGAACCTTGCCACCAACGCGGTCAACTTCCTTGGCGACTTTGTGATAGAGCCGGTAAAGGTCGGCATCATGACGAGCTTCCTTAGCTTTGACGAATCCGTGATAGATCGCCTGTCGATCTGGAATCAAATTCTGTTCTGAAGGAAGTTTGTGGCCCTCTTTGGTGAGGGTGAAGACTTGTTTGGAATACGACTCGTGCCCTTCGATGCTGCGCTGCTCGACGAGTCCTTGGTGACGGAGATGCTGAACGTCGTTCTCCATCTGGGAACGATCGCCTCTATACCCCAGTCGTGCAAGGTCATCGGTTGGAACGACACGAAACTTTCCTAGCTCAACGAGAGTCCGAACTTCGGATTCACGGAGCGAGTATTCCCGATTGCGCTGGTGATACGTGGTGCGGAAGCGGCCGGAATTGTCTCTGTTGGAGTCTCTTTGATCTCGACTCTGGCGGTCGCCATGCGAACTTGCGCGCGAGCCGCGATCCATCTGAGCGCGGTCTGCTTGCTCAGATTGTTGGGACGGAGAACTATCGGAATGTTTCCGAAGAAAAGCCTCAAAGTCAGCAGGCCGATAAGCTCGGGACACGCGTGTATCGCTCCTGTACCAAAGTAGGGGCGGTAACGCTCGTGCGGCCCATTACCGCCCAACAGTGGAGGGAGTCTGCGCGGGTACCGGCTCTCAATTTCGTTTACTCGGGTGCCGAACGCCTCAGCCCAGTGAAGGCGTGAGCCCGTATCGATCCGGTTGCTCACGATTATTTTTGCTCCTTGCCTGGGTCATAGTTGGCTCGGTGGAGCTGAGAGGCGGATTTTTTAGGTGCGCATGGCTATAGGAACTCACCTCATCTGGTTTCTAGACGCAAGAAGGATGCCAAAGGTTTCCTGACGGATAAAAATAATTTGAGGGGTGACCATGACCAATCTTGCGGGATAGTGGCTTGTTTGTGATCTTGTAACAGGGTTTTGTACCGTGCTGAATGGTATTCGGCAAAGATTTCGCTGTTGTTTTTGATTGTAGCTTGCTTTTCCAGCCGGCTAGGCGAACGCTGAGGTGCTGAAGTTCAATCCCAAAGATTTCCTCAATAGCGTCCGACGCCGATAACCGTTTCTCCAAGCGAACTCCAATCGCGGCGTCTACACATTGCGCGGCAATCCCGTCATTTCGGTCAAAGGTCTATTATGCTTATCGACAAGGGACCGTTCTAGTGCCGCGTCGGATCACCACAGAAGAGATAGTCTCTTACTTATTGCAGGTTTTGGGACTTAGACATCTGCCTGAATTGCTGGCGCACCCGTCTTTGCTTCGAAGGATGAACTAGATGCCAAGGGGCAAGGGATACGGTCGGCCTAACGAAGTCTTGCGGATTCGATTGAGATGAATCGCATCACACAACGCGTCGAAGAATGGAAGCGGAAAATCGTCGATTTGTCTCGGCGAAACCGCTTATTGTACTTCGCTCGGACTCGCGGATCGACGCTGAAGATTAAAGAACCAACGTTACCAGAAGTGTTTGACCGGCTCGTGAACTCGGAAAAAGCCTGGGAGTTCTATATGCCCCCGGACATTCCAGAAGCCAGCGAGTCTGGGAACGAAACGACCAATGAACCAGACGGAGCGCAACCCTCTTTGCTTGTCAATGCGGAGACCGGGGATTCCGAAACGGACGACAGTGCTCCGGATCTCGACTCCGATGAGCTTCTGACGGACGCAAAAGATGGAAATAGGCTGCGGAGCATCTTGCGCAATCTGTATCGTCGCTCCCGGACGGATTTTGAAGAACGTGGAGTGCGAATACTATTTCTCACTTTTGGCGTCTTGGAGTGGAAAGAAGTCGAAGAGAGCGAAATTGTCAAATCTCCCATCCTCTTAGTGCCTGTCGAGCTGAGGCGAGAGTCTGTTAACGACCCCTTCCAACTCTTTCCCGTTGATGAGGAGATCATTATTAATCCCGCATTGGTTGTGAAGCTCGGAGATGATTTCAGGATAGAAATTCCGCCACTTCCTGATGACTGGGAGTCTGTGCCGCTCGAAAAGTTCCTCAAGAGTTTCGAGGCTCAAGTCGAGGAATATGAGTTCAATGTAAAACAGGAATGCTGGCTTGGCCTCTTCTCGTTCCACAAGCTTGTGATATACCACGATCTGAAAAGCCACGCTGGACTGCTGGAGACGCACGGAATTGTCCGATCCCTATGCGAGGAAGAAAAAGAACCAGTCAAGGTAGATGCGCCGGAGCCGCGAGATTTAGACAAAAGGACGAGTCCCGACACAAGTTTCCTTGTTGCTGATGCTGATAGCAGCCAACTTGTTTGCATTGAAACTGTCAAGTCAGGCAGCAACCTGGTGATTCAGGGACCTCCAGGTACAGGAAAAAGCCAGACGATCACTAACCTGATCTCAGAATTTATCGCTCGGGGGAAGAGCGTCCTATTTGTCAGCGAGAAGATGGCGGCTCTTGAGGTTGTTTTCCAACGTCTTCAACACGCAAACCTTGGACACTTCTGCTTGCAACTGCATAGTCATAGAGCAAACAAGAGAGAGGTTACGCAGGAGCTTTACAAAACTTATACAGAGCAGCTTCAGCCAAAGAAAGGTCTGACAGAATTTGAGGCGAAGCAGCTCCTTGAGCGGCGCAAAAAGCTGAACGATTACGTCCACTCACTTCACATTATTCGTCTGACGCTGGGATGCAGCGTGTTTGACGCCCTTGGATGGGTTTCTCAGCTAGAGGGCGTCCTGTACGTTCCTGCCGGCACGTTTGATGCTTCACATTTGACTTCTGAGAGCCTCGATAACGCTGAGCAACTGGCGAATCGGTCAAAGCCACTTTGGCATGTCGCTGTGGCTGCTCGAGATTTTCCATGGTATGGCTGTGCTCTAACCACGTTCACGTTGTCAAACAAGGCTGAACTTCGGGCGATCCTCGATGAATGTACGGCTTCTATCGCGGCTCTTCAACGCGCAGCGTGCCAACTCGCGGATTGGCTGAGCTTACAAGTGCCCGACCGCCTCGACGGCGTTGAGTGGCTACTGGAAACCTCTCGTCTGCTCCAGTTGTGCCCGGGAATCGAAAGACAATGGGTTATTGGCTCGGATATGAACGAAATTATTTTGGAAACTGAGCGATACCTGAGTCTTTCCAAGTCATATGAAGAAAACCGGACAATTATTGCTTCTCTTTATACGCCCGAATTCCTGCTGCTTCCTGACGATCTCCGCGACCGCTCAAAGAGGTCTCTGGATGAGCTTTCCAGGTGTGTCGGACGCTCACTAGCAGATGACGCGACATTTGCTCCGAACCGCACCTTGCTTGTTGCGTGGGCACAAGATTTCTCTGGGCGCTTGGAAAACTGGGTCAAAGATGGTGAATCATTACAAAAGTCCTTTGGACTGCAAGGCAGCCTGAACATAAAACGGTTGCGACAATTAGTTCGAATCGAACAGCTGTGTGAATCAGAAGATAGGCCAGATGAGACATGGTTCGAGATAACGAAACTGAGGGATGTTGCGCAGTCGTTGCCATCCATTCGTGAAGGCTTCGAGAAGCGGAACCAGGAGCGGAGGACCATCCTTGCGGAATATAAGGCAGGCATACTGGACTTTGATACAAAGGACCTCATCGAGAGGTTCTCAGGCCCTTATTCGTCGATCTTCCGGCTCTTTCGGCCGGGCTACTACAAGACAAAGCGACAGATCAAACGCCTCCGAAAGAGCGGACATCTCCCAGTCTCAATTCTAGAAGATCTGCGCAAGGTTCATGACCTGAGGAATCTTTAAGCTCGACTCGTTGCAGAATTTCCGCGTTACAAGGAATTGCTTGGTGTGTGTTTCCGAGGCTTCGAGACAGACTTCGGACGCGTTGGACGCGCCTTATCCGGCGCTCAAGAACTGGTCCAATTGGCCGGGGTTCAGCCCTTGCCCAATCAAGTGGTCCGCCAAGCTTCTGCTCAGGGGCTTGCCACCCTTGATGTGCGAACGGTTGCTGCCCGACTTAAACAGAGTATTGAGGACTGGGAAAAGAGGCTTCCTCCGGTGAGGCAGTATTTGCCCCAGGACTTCTGGGATGGCTCGGGTCTGCCACTTGAGGAAAGAACGCTGATTGAATTGAAGTCATGGTCTGGCCAACTCGCCATTGCAACTGCGCTGGCTTGCGAACTGATTGGCAATATCTGGTCTTGCATCCGGTCTCCAGAAGGATTTACCTGCGAGCGCATGATAAGAGACCTTGAGCGTCTCGGTGAGCTTCGCAGAATCGAAGCTGAAATTAATACAGAGTCCGAACGTTTACGTAAGATATTCGGAAAGCGTTTTGTCGGAATTGAAACCCCGTGGAACCATGTTCTCGAAGCAGTTCAATGGGCTTCCCATTTCAGAGTCCATATGGGGCTAAGACAATTCCCTGAAGCTCTACTAGATATCGTAGTGGCGGGAAAAGAAAAAGCACCTCAGAACGAATCCCTAACCACTGACTTGAATCGTGTCCGAGTGGCCTTCATGGAGTTGTCGCGAAGTTTCCACGAAGGATTTCCTGCAATTGGTAATACACCGCTCCTACAGACGGATTTCGCCTCAATTGTCGCGCGACTGCGCGAGATGCTGGAACGGATTGAATCGTTAAGAGATTGGGTAGACCTAAAAAGTCTTGAGCGAGACTTCCGGGAACGGGAACTCGGCGAACTCTTTGCGAACCTGAATTCAAAGGCACAGTCTCTCCCTGCCGACGACGTTACGAAAGCCGTACGGCGGTCGTTGTTGCAAGCGTGGTTGAACTGGGTTTTCGCCGGAGACTCCTGCTTAGGAACATTCCGTGGTGAGAATCATGAAAGACTGATTTCGGAATTCCGCGAGCTTGACAAGAAGCATTGGGAACAAGGTGTTCACAGCGTGATCCGAGAAGTAAATCGACACAGACCAGCTTCGAGCGTAGTTATTCCTGGAGGGGAAGTTCAGGTCTTATTCAAAGAAGCAAACAAACAACGACGACACCTTCCGTTAAGGAAGCTCTTTGGAACAATTCCAAATCTACTTACGCAACTGAAGCCTTGCTTGCTGATGAGCCCTATCTCAGTCAGTCAGTTTCTAGACCCAGAGAAGACAAAGTTCGACCTGGTGATTTTTGACGAAGCCTCTCAGCTTAGGTCGGAAGATGCGATTTGTTCTGTCTATCGCGGGAAGCAGTTGGTCGTCTGCGGGGACAACAAACAGCTGCCTCCCACGACCTTCTTCGAACAAGGAATGTCCGATGACCTGGCGGATGAGGGCGAGGACCCGAACGCGATGGGAGCGTTTGATGTATTCGACAGCGTGCTTGACGCGTGCGCGGCTGTAATGCCACAACGCCAGTTGAAATGGCACTATCGGAGTGAACACGAATCTCTGATCGCGTTCTCAAATTGCACGTTTTACGACTACAGTTTGATAACGTTTCCGTCTTGGTTGCAGGAAGATGAAGGGTTAGGCGTAAAGTTCGTGCATGTACCCGACGGTGTCTACGACCGTGGTGGGCGAAGGGATAATATCCGCGAGGCTGAGAAGGTAGTCAGTCTAGTCGAGGAACATCTACGCAGATTTCCAAACCAATCGCTCGGCGTAGTGACCTTCAATTTGACTCAAGCCGATACAATCGAGAATCACTTTGAACAGTTCCGTCGGCAGAATCCTGACCTTGAAAGATATTTCGCTCCAGACAGGTTTGAAAAGTTCTTCGTAAAGAACCTAGAGAGCGTACAGGGAGACGAAAGAGACGTTCTCATTTTCAGTATTGGATATGGTAAGGACAAGTTTGGTCGTTTAACCATGAACTTTGGGCCGTTGAACAGCAACGGTGGCGAAAGACGACTAAACGTGGCTGTGACACGCGCGCGAAAGAAGGTCATGGTTGTCAGCTCGATCCGCGCATCCGATTTCGATCTCGGTGAGGTTAATAGGGAAGGTGTAAGAGTCCTTCATCGGTATTTGGATTTCGCCGAAAGGGGCCAGGATGCTCTTGCCTTGCAAGGTGGCCAAGGTGAGTTTGAGTCGCCCTTGGAACAAGCAGTGGCGGCAAAAATTCGCAGTTTTGGCTTTGGGGTTGTCCCGCAAGTGGGATGTAGCACGTTCCGTGTTGACCTGGGTGTAGTCGACCCATCGAATCCCGGCAGGTTTGTCATTGGCGTTGAATGCGACGGTGCCTCATACCATTCTTCGGCAACAGCTAGAGATCGTGATCGAATTCGGCAGCAGATCCTCGAAAAACTGGGTTGGAAGATCCATAGGATTTGGTCTCCAGACTGGGTGACGCGCAATGAAACGGAAGTGAACCGATTGAAGTCCGCAATTGAAATGGCGCTGGAAGACAGAACCCGGAACTCTCCCGTAAGTTCCGCTAGAACGTCAAACGGGCCAGTCTCCACTGAACCTCCTGTCGTTGTAGAGAAGGAGATCCCAAACATTGATGACCACCTGGTGATTCCGAGTTGGGTGACGACCTACCAGGTATGTAGACCAAGTGTGGTGTACGCAAACAGGCTGCAATTTCATGACCCGGATGCATTGCCATCGCTAAAGCGGACATTGTCGCAGGTCATCGACGTGGAGGGCCCCGTTCACAAGGACGTGGCTGCTACAAGGTTGGCAAGAGCATGGGATCTGGATCGCGTGGGGGAACGCATGATGAATGCGGTTAAATCCGCTTTGCGATCCCTGAGCCGTGAGAAGCTGTTGCGAATCCAGGGCGAGTTCCTGTGGCCCACTGCCGAGTCTTTCCAAATAGTTGTCCGTCAACCAAATCCGAAAGATGATCAGTCCCGCCGGTCAATTGAAGAAATTCCTCCAGAAGAGGTCGCACTGGCGATGAGAAATCTTGTACGCGACAGCTTAAGTATCGAACGCGACAAACTTCTATTGCTCATAGCAAGGCTTTTCGGGTTTGAGAGAGCGGGAAATCATATCCAGAAGACATTGGCGAATACTTTTGACGAACTAGTTGAGACCGGCCAACTCATATTGCTGGAAGATCGTGTTTCACTGCCGAACTAGCTCGTAGCGTGTCCGCGAGAGGACAAATCCCTGAACCTGACTGTTAAAGACTTCAACCTTTCCTAGGACATCTGATCGTTCACAAACGTGCCTCATCGACCGTGGTCGCGAGTTCTCGATAGCGACACAGGGCGTTTGCCAATTGCATCTGCCGCGGACTACGGCAATCGGGTTCAAACAATTTTGGACTACCCACAACGATGACCGTCGAACGCGCCCGCGAAGTTGCGACGTTAAAGCGGTTCAGGCTGTAAAGGAATTCCATTCCTCTTGGTGCGTCCTCGGGAGACGAGGTTGTAAGCGAATAAAGCACCACGGGGGCTTGTTGTCCCTGGAATTTGTCCACAGTGCCAACCCGCATCCCTTTTAAGCGTGCCGAGAGGTCTGAAACTTGAGCGTTGTATGGTGCCACAATCAAGATGTCCTCAGCACTGAGCCCGCGTGTCTGACCCTGATGGTCCGTCCACTTCACCTTTGGATCCAGCAATCCAGCGGTGATCTTTGCGATCAATTCGACTTCTTCGAGCGCCGAATTCTGGTTCCCTTGATGGGATACTGGCACAAACCATAAACCGGCACCGGAAAAATGCCGGTGATTCGAGATTTGCTGACTCTCAAGGCCTGCCGCCGATCCCAATCGCTTTTCATAGAAGAGCTCCGATGTGAACTCAGAAATCTTTGGATGGAGTCTCCAGGTCTTTTCGAGAAAGAGTCCCCTGTGCGAGGGAATGGTCTTGTCTCCCCCAAGCAAATGTTCCAAGGCCGATTTTTCCGCCCCTTCCGGATGACTACCTTTGAGCGGCTGGTCAAGTTGCTGCGGATCACCGAGCAACACCAAGTTCTTTGCGGCCTGCGAGACGGCAAGAACGTTCGCGAGCGACATCTGGCCCGCTTCATCAATGAACAGAAGATCTACGGACTCAAAGAACTCGTCACGGGACCATAGCCAAGCTGTGCCAGCGGCGATTTGAGCGGCTCCGGTCACGAGCGCGGCCAAGACCTTCCCGTTGTCCTTTACAACTTCCAAGCCGTCCGGCAACGCTTCCTCTGCCTTCTCTGTCACTTTTTGGATGCACCGAATCCCGGCCAATCCTTCGGTTCGGCACACCTCCAGCGTCTCGTCAATCAACAAGCGTATTGCTTTGTGACTGGTCGACGTAATCCCTACTTTCTTGCCCCGACGAATCAACTCGCTAATCATCCGGGCGCCGGTATACGTTTTACCTGCTCCGGGAGGTCCTTGCACGGGCAACACGGAGTTATCGAGCGCCGCCACGATACGGCGGGCAGCAGCTTCAGTGGACTCGTTGGGTTGGACCGTGACAGACTCTCCGTTGGCTAGGCGGGGGGCTGTTCGCCGCAACAAATCTCTCGCGGCCTGATACTGGCCCGCCGAGACGATGCCGTTTACTCTTATCCATTCGCCGATCCGGAATAGCGACTCGGCTAGTTCCTCGGTCCGTACCATCTCGTGTTTGTAGATGGAGCTGGGGTGTAAATCCACAGCTTTTCCGACCTTCTTGATGTCAATGGTTCGCTGGCCAACATCGCTGCCTAGGACTTCACCGATTGGGTCCCCACGATGAACCACTTTGTCTCCGTCGCGGATTTCAGTCTCCTGTTTCTCAAAGGTGTACCGGTCGACAGGAGATCTGCCGTCGACTCCGACGCAACGGTCGAACCGCAGACGCGCGATCGCAGCTTTCTCTTCAAGCAGATCGTCATCACCAAGATCTTTTAGTCTAAAAAATTCCCACCACCCCGACTTCTCCTCGCGGCGATGCCAATCAAGAAACTGCGCCATCAGCCATTGCGCTGACTCTTCTTCGGTTCGGGTCTCGGACTCCGCGGGCAAGCCATTCGTCAATTCCGAAGCTAGTTCGATCACTCGTTGCTGTCGCTCGGCGACCTTTTCGGGTGCCGCACCTTCAGAAATCGAAGGACGTGCGATCTTATTACCAGCTGCTTCCTGCTCCGCTCGCTTCTTCTCAAGCCAATCGCGGAGCGACTTCGTAGATAGGCAATCGTCCCAGTTGTAGCCTGCGACCGTAAACCGTACTTTCTGTGGGATATTTTGTACTCGACTCAACTCGAGAGTGTGCTCTACAAAGCGCATCGCCCGCCTAGACTCCTCGAGCGGCGTGCTTCTCTTAAAATCATGAAAGACTTCTGCCGCCTTGAGAGAGTATTCCTCGACGCTTGCACGAATTGACTGTTTATAAATGGTATGCAGATCCACGAGCAAGCCGGCTCGCAACATGCGGTCAATTTCCTCCTCTCGCGTCGCGTAGCGTCCCATGAGACGCTTGAGGGCGGAGGGTTCGTATGAACCGAAATGATAGATGTGCATCTTGGGATCGGCCTCCCATCGCAACATCATCTGATGTACGAACGATTCGAAGGCTTGCTTCTCATCCGCGGCGTTGAGAGCCCATTGTTCGTAGTAGCTCAATTTCTTTTCGTCGCTCGCAATGAATCCAAACAAATATTCGCGGCCACCCGGCGCAACAAAAGGATCGCCCTCCAAGTCAAAGAAAACATCGCCTGCGGAAGGCTCGGGTAGCCTTGCCAGGCCCATCCCCTCTTCCGCGGGCAACAATTCGTGAACGGGCTTCCGCTGGTGAGTTCCGGCGACCTGCACTCGAGCCTGTTCCCGCACTCGGATGTAGCCTTCTGGCACGCCAAAGTCTGGACGTCTCTGAAGGGGAATGGGAAGGACGGCGAGTTTTCTGGTTGTATCTGTATCCCACACGCGCAACTGTTTTTGTTGAAGCCGGGTGATACCGGCCACGAGCGACAAATGATCGTCGTCGCGGCGTTTCTTGTCGCATTCGGCAAACCAACGGCAAATGGGGCAATGAGGGACAGGTTCTGGATATGTTTTGACGCTGTCTGGCGGTGCGTCGCACAGCCTTTCAAAGCGTGTTTTGATGTACCGGCAGTAGGCGGCGTATTCCGCGAAACGGTAAGGTTCCGGCTCGAACTGTTCCGTGGGAGTGACGACGTACATCCATTCAGGAAAGTGGCCCTGTACTTCAGCTACGAGTTCCGTGTAAAGGGAAAGCTGAAGAATTGTAGTGCCTTTGGTTTCAAGCGCTAGCTTGCAATCGTATACTTCGTAGGACCATTCACCGAGTCCGCTCTTCTGCGGAGTCTTCCGCAGCACGTCCGGGCGGCCAAACCACCGGCCCTTCGCAAGGGCACCTTGCGCGATGATGTCCGTACCCTTCTTCATTAGCTTGACTGTCTCGACGATGGCCTCCTCTTCGTTTCCCATCGCTCGAAGGTCCCCAACCTTGAAGCCCAATTTCTCAAGATAGCGCAGGTAGGCCAGCTCATGTTCCATCCCAAGCTGTCGAATGATCTCCAGATCCGGTGATTTCCATTCTGGAGACTTTCGCGCTCCCCTCGCGACAGACAGATCGAGGACCGAAAGATGGTGGCAGGCCAAGTGATTCGAGAGGTCTGTAGCAGACAACCGGAGTTGTTGTGAAATCACTTTCATAATATGTGCTCAAGCGGACGCCAGTGTCGTATATACATCGATATTTGGCGCACTTGAAATTGATTATGGGGTGTTTCCACAGTCAAAAGCTGTGCGTCTTTGGTACGAGGTCGGTTGTCTCAGTAGCGGCTAGTTGCATTTGATCTAGCTAGCCGGTCCATCGATTGGAAATAGAACCAAGGCGCAGAACTCAGGTAACTGCGCTGTGAAAGTGTCTCGCTTCACGTTTACGAGTTCCATTAGCGGACACCGTGGCACGGAGGGCCAAGCGCGCACGTTGAATTTCCGACTCAACTTCATCGGAGGAAACCGGAGATTCTAAGATCACGGGCACATCTTCCGGAATCAGATATGCGATTTTCTCGAATGCACCAATTGAAGCATCTGACAGAGGGTCATGGGTACTGCGGCTATTGACTTCACTAACATGCAGCTGCCCGAGCCGTGTTCCAAACTCTTGGAGGATCAAATATGCCTCGTTCATTGTCGGATCGACCTGCCGGCAGTGGCCAAGGTCAAAGCACAATCGAGCCTGAGGGAGTTTTTGGAAGACCTCAGACAATTCTCGGGCTGTTCGTCCTGTCAAATTCCGCTTGTCCATATTTTCGATGAAAAGAAGATCTGCGAACACGTGCCAAGCGGAAAAGTTATAGATCGTGTCGGGGTGAAGAATGATTGGCCATTTCCGTTTGGCCGCTTTCGTCAGCAAGGCAATGATTTCCTTCTCGCGGATGGGCTCATACTTGCTTGGTGCATGGACAGAAACATAAGTGAAGTCTGTAAGGTCGAGAGAATCGAGCGCCTCGACAAGCGGAGACAACTCATTTTCTCGGAGAGCAGACAGCTCAATGGTTCTAGTATGGTTGTTCCTTAGAATTTTAAGCCCAAGCTGAAAATCACTATATGCAAGGGCGCCGGTCGAAAATCCTATTGGTCTCATTAGAAAACTCCGTAAAAAATAGTCAGGTCGCGCAACTTCTTGTGGTCGTAGAAAAACAGTGCTGTAAGTCCATCCTGAAAGTCGTGGCTGTATCTGCGAACTTCCTTAAACACGGCATCGCCGGGTATATCGTCAGGGCGAAGGTTCTTCAAATGGTCTCTTTTGCTTGAGTCATTCAGAAGCTTGAGGAACGAATTATAGGATGAAAACAGCTTGAGAGCTGTCTTAGAGTTGATTTTGAGGTCGATAAGAAAGGTGGCCAAGATTTCCAATGGAGTTTTCTTAATGAAAGCTCTGAGGTGCTCTTCCATTTGAATCGTTGAATTCTGCTCCACGAGTTCCCTGCGCGCATTCGAACTACTCAGCATGTCACAACTGAAGCAGGTCAGCATGCCTGTCGCGAAGATTAGCTTTCGGGACATCCGCAATTTCGCATTTCTCAAACCCCAACCGTGTCCTGCTTGGCCACGCTGTTTCTCGACAAAATCAACGGTGACAGTGCGCCAATAGCGCACGATGTCGTTTAGTAGAAAACGCGGCACTTTACGAGGCGAGGTGCCAAAGCGGAAGCCACGGTCATCTTTCAAGTAGCGGCTTAATATAAGCCTTAGCACTCTCTCATGTGCATCCGGTTTGCCGAAAGGGACTGACTCCTGCAAGAGAAGCACTCGGCGAGTTGTGTTTTCATTCGTATCCTCTCGTCCGCCTATTTTCTGAACGAGGTCATGACTGAAGGTCATGTTGCCAAAAATTCCTGTTGCGCCGGGGGCGGGGAACCCGCCATCTTTCAGTCGCGCAGCCACTTTTTGGGACACTTCTATGTGCTCGGGATCTGCCTGACCGTCGACTAACAAAGTCCAATCAACGTCGCTCTTCGATGTCCACTCTTTACGAGCCAGCGAACCAAAGACCACCATACTGGCGTCAGTTGAGGAGAGCCCCTTAACCGTCTTGTCGAGCTTCTTGTTCGTGTCGATTGCCCAAGCTATCGCACGATTTATTGCCGGCCATTCTTCACCCACGGTGGATTGCAGGAGAGTTATCGGATCAACTGGAGCTGAAGGCTTCATCCTTAGATCATTTTCCCATCTTTTGGGCCACCAAGTGCCATGTACATCCCTGCAGGGGGCGGAACTCTATGGACGGTGAAGAAAAAGCGAATATACATTGCAGGCGTATTGAGGTCAACCGGAAAAACCGATGTGCCCAAGTCTTATCGAAGGCTTCGTCAACATGAGATGAGAACTCTCCGTATAAATCAACGTTCGTTATCGAGTTGAAAGTAATCGTCCCGGTCTACCCCAAGGCATCAGGTCCGCACAACCTCGGCAACCGTATAGCCGAGTGCATAATACCCTGCAAGCCGCTTCTTGTACATGCGAGCCAACATAGGCACCATCACATCCGCATAGTCGTAGACGTGGACTTCACTCTTGTTGTCGTGGAGGCGATGCAGGCGGCCCACGTACTGTTGCAAAGTACCTTTCCACGAAATCGGCATTGCAAGAAGAAGCGTATCAAGACGTGGGTCGTCAAATCCCTCGCCGAGGTAACTTCCGGTCGCCAGGATCAAGCGCGGTTCATCGTAAGGAACGGCTGCTAGAGATTCAGCCAGTTTCTTCCTTTGCTTCGTGCCCACCCCACCCTTCAATACAAAAATGTGTGGACAAACCCCACCCAAGCGCCCAGCCAAATAATCGAGATGTCCCGTCCGACTTGTCAGAACAAGTGGCGAGCGCCCGCTGGACAAAGCATGCTGAAGGTCTCGAACGATCAGGTTGTTCCTCTCTTGGCTAACGATGAGAGCAGCATAAATATCTTGAATGGCCGTCTCACTTTCAGACCGATTCCAAACGAAATTAGTGATTCTTGGGAAAACCTTATGTTGAAGTGGCGAAGACTCGGCGGCCTTCTTCGCGCTGAGATGAAACCGAATCGGGCCGCATTGCATGAAGATAATGGGTTGATGCCCATCTTTTCGAGTCGGTGTTGCCGTCAATCCCAGAACGTATTTTGCTTTGACTTCACGAAGGATTCGTTCAAACGTCACTGCTGACAGATGATGACATTCATCCACAATCACGTGTCCATAGTCCGCGACGAAGTCTTCGACTGCCCCTTTACGCTGCAAGCTCTGGATTACAGCAACATCAATCAAACCAGTTCTCTTAGTTTTCCCTCCCCCGTACTGTCCGATGTGCCCAATCGGCAAAGCTAGAAACGCCGTCAAACGCTCGCGCCATTGGTCCATCAATTGACGCCGATGCACAAGAATCAGGGCGTTAACCGCTCGTTTGGCGATGAGGCAGGCCCCCACCACTGTTTTTCCGAACGCCGTTGGCGCACAGAGTATGCCTTGGTCATGGGCAAGCACTTGCTCGACGGCGTCCTGTTGTTCAGCGCGCAATTCACCTTGAAAAGAAACATCGATTTGCCGCCCTGCGGTTCGTTCATCATGAACTTCCACATTGATGTGATGTGATTTGAAAACACGGACTACCTCTTCCATGCACCCTCTTGGAAGGCCAATGTGCTCGGGGAAGACTTCACCGCAGGATATGACGCGCGGCTTACCGTAAGTCGAGAGTCGCATCGATTGAGCTCTGTAAAATTCAGGGTTCTGAAAAGCAGCGATGCGAACCAGGCGATCTACCATCCCGGGCGGCAAGCCCTCTTTCTCGATATAAATAAGATTACTCGCCACTACGCGAACATTCGGCGGCAGCGGACCGGTGATTTGTCTTTCCTTTCGCTTCCGGGAAGGGCGCCAGAGCCATGGGGCTTCGCCCTCGTCTTCATCAGGCAAATGGAGGTGCACTCCGATTGGATTTCCCTCGGGGGCTATCGCGGAAGTTATTCGAGCGAGCTGATCGATTGGCATTCTCTGAACGGACTCCAAAAAGCTCCACTGATCGGGGTGCGCCCGAAACAGTTCATCCAAAAATACACTGTTGCCTTGTTCTCTGGGATGCTTCTGCAATGGCAACGCAATTAGATTTCCGAAACCACCTTTGGGCGTGGTGTCCTGGTTGGGGAAAAGACGGTCGTATGAATCAAGGCCGATTTCATGCCTATTTTCCATAGTGCGTGTCAACAAGGCACATCCCAGCCTTCTCGCATCGGAAGCAGACACAGGACGGTCAAAGAAGATCCATACATGAGCGCCATTTCCTGATCGCGACCGCTCGACAGCCAAGGGAACCTGAAAGCGCCTGCATGTTGCGGCAAACGCTGCCGCATCAATTACCCAGGACTTCTTGTCGAAATCCACGGCAAGAAACCAGCAAGTGTCGTCAGGCAGAAGTGGATAAATGCCGACAGTCTGCTTTCCAGTTAGATGATTGCGGATCGCGTCATCCGTCAGTGGCTGGAGCATTCTGGTTTTGCGGGCAACCTTCTTTCGCTCTTCTGGTCTCGCGACATGGATGGCACGCCAGTCCATAATGCTGGCAGGTGAATACCCAGATTTGCCACTCTTTCCTTCCCACCGAATGGCGAAAACATCTTCGCGCCCACGAAACAGATCTCGAAAGAGCGAGATTTTCTCCTCTGGTGTGGAAACTCCGCTTCTCGTAGTGGACGAAAGCTTTGGGACGGATGCGGCTTGCGGAACGGCGTCGTGGGGGGACGATTGATTAATCCCGAGCATCGCACGGAGCTGCGCATTCTCTTCACGGAGCCGTTGACATTCATCTTGCGCGGTTTTCAGGCGCTCTTGGAGATTGTCCTGATCAGGCATGCGGCTGTTCATTTCTATAAGCTCCGCGGAAGATCTTATCCGAGGAACGAAGCGATCAAACGGCCGATCTTGCGACCCCAATAGTTGAGTCCGATTTGAGTCCGATTGCTGCCGAATACCTGCCCATATCAGCATGTTTGACACAGAACAAAGCCAAACGGGCCAATAAGATAGTGTTTCTACTGCTTATTCGGGACCAGGAGGTCGAAGGTTCAAATCCTTTCGCCCCGACCACTCCACAAAACTGATATTCGCTGCTTTTGGTCCTTTCCGTCAGGCACTTTCACGCCGTCGTCGATTGCAGGTCTATTGGCGTACAGCTGCTGGCGCTTCAGACGCATGCACGCGCTCGGGCTAACTGAGCCAGATATGTTCGTTCAGGAACTTTTTATCTCCCAAGGATGTGACCAGCAGAGAGACCGCTTGCCTTTCTTGGCGGATAGTCCTTATTCTGCCTGCTCGCGGTGCGCAGTGGCCGACGTGCCAAGTGGGCTAGCCCGGCAAACTTGATTGGCTCGCGCTGCCTGAAAATACAACTAGGTTAGAAGGACCTGATGGCGATTGTTGCGGGCGTAGATTTCGGAACGCTCAGTGTACGCGTCTCGATTGTGGACACCGATCGAGGGCGGCTGGGCTCGGGCGTGGCGGAGTTTCCTCTTCAACGGAAGAAGGACGACCCGGACTACGCCACGCAGAGCCACGCGGAGCACATGCGGGCGCTTGCAGAAGCCATGCGAAAGGCCGTGAGTTCGGCGAAAATTTCGGGCGACCAGATTGCGGCTTTGGCCATCGATACGACAGGATCGAGCGTAATTCCCGTCGGCGAAAATCTCGAACCCCTCAGCGATTATTATTTGTGGTGCGACCATCGCGCGTGGCGAGAAGCCGCGCTGATCACGGAGACCGCGCGGCGCGAAAAGCTCGAAGTGATCAAGTGGTGCGGTGGCGTCTACTCTTCCGAATGGGGCTTTTCAAAACTTCTGCATTGGCTTCGCCACAATCCAGAGAAGCGCGAGCGTTTTGTCACGGCGTTCGAACATTGCGACATGGCGGCAGCCGTGCTTTGCGGCCTCACAAGTCCAGCAGAAGCCCCTCGGTCGATCTGTGCGATGGGTCATAAGTGGATCTGGAACGAAGCGCTGGGTGGATTACCGCCGGAAGATTTTCTCGTTGCTGTCGATCCGCTGCTGAAGGGCGTCCGCGCAAAGCTCGGAGGCCGATACGCGACAAGCGACCACCTTGCAGGCAGGCTCGCGCCGGATTGGGCCGCGAAGCTCGGTCTTCGCGCCGGCATTCCCATTCCGGTTGGAGCGTTTGATGCGCACTGGGATGCCGTGGGCGCTGGCGCACGCACAGGGGACGTTGTGAACGTGGTCGGAACCTCAACGTGCATTATCGCCATGAGCGATGAAACGCGGCTCATTCCCGGAGTTTGCGGCGTCGTTCCCGGATCGGTGCATCCCCAAAAAACCGGTGTTGAGGCAGGGCTCTCCGCCACGGGAGATATTTTTGAGGCCATTGCGAGACGCGCGGGATCAACGGTGGCCAAGCTTTCGGCGGGTCTGAAATCTTACCAGGCTGGCCAAACCGGCCTTCTACGAATGACTTGGGATAATGGCGACCGAACCGTCCTTGTGAATCCCGAGCTTGGCGGAATTACCTTGGGATGGAATCTCACGCACGCTCCCCAGGATGAATTGTTCGCGGCGATCGAAGGCACGGCATTTCACACGCGAGTGATTTTTGAGCGAATGGAAAAGCATGGAGTGCCCATCGACCGCGTGATTAACGGCGGCGGGATTCCACAGAAGAACGATGTGCTCAATCAGATTTATGCGAATGTGCTGAACAAGCCGGTGCTGATCCCGAAAACGGACGTGACGAGTCTCGGGTCGGCGATTTTTGCGGCGCTGGCCGCCGGGGCGCACCATTCCATCGAAGAAGCGCAGCGAGCGCTGTGCCCGGAGCACCGCGTCGTCGAGCCCGAATCCTCATCCGCGCGGGTGTATGAAGAGTTGTACGGGATCTATCGCGAGTTGTATTTTGGATTTGGCAAACCAGACTCGGCTGCGATCCCCGCCGGGCGCATACTTCCAACATTGCGGCGAATTGCGGCCGCAGCGCGAGGCAACGGATGATCCTGAAGAGTTTGCGCGAAGAAGTGTTGGAAGCCAATCTGGAGCTCGTGCGGCGCGGGCTGGTGATGTACACCTTCGGAAACGCCAGCGGCATTTCACGAGCGGAGGGGCTGGTCGCGATCAAGCCGAGCGGTGTTCCGTACGAAACGATGAAGCTGGAAGATCTCGTTGTCGTCGATCTGGAAGGCAAACCTGTTGAAGGCTCGTTGCGACCTTCCTCTGACCTTCCGACGCACCTGGTTCTTTATAAGTCGTTCGCCGGTATTGGAGGCGTCGCGCACACGCATTCCTCGGCCGCAACTGCGTGGGCGCAAGCGCAAAAAGAAATTCCGTGTTTCGGGACAACCCATGCCGACTACTTTCGCGGTCCAGTCCCTGTAACAAAACCGTTGTCGCCCGGCGAAATTCGAACGAACTATGAAGCAAACACCGGACACGCCATCGTGCGGCGATTCAAGAAGCTCGATCCACTTCAGGTGCCGGCGGTCCTTGTAGCCGGCCATGCACCATTCTGCTGGGGGAAATCGCCTTCGGAAGCAGCGCACATCGCCGTGATTTTGGAAGAGATTGCGGCCATGGCTTTCCAAACCATAACCGCGAATCCCAAAGCGCGTCCCATTTCCAAACATCTTCACGAAAAGCATTTCCTTCGGAAACACGGCAGCGCGGCGTATTACGGCCAAGTGAAGTAGAGCGCGAAGGGAGTTGCTCGTGAGGACGCTCGTCACTGACTCACGCAAGCCCGCGCATTCGCCTATTTTTACTTGCGAACGGGCTTCAGGAAACTGCCAGGACACGCAGCAGCAATCCCGCAAGCGCCCCGCCAAGCAGCGGCCCGATGACCGGGATAGGCGCATAGCTCCAATCGGAGCTGCCTTTCCCGGCGATCGGCAGAACGGCGTGCGCTATGCGCGGACCCAGGTCGCGCGCGGGATTGATGGCATATCCGGTCGTCCCGCCCAGCGAAAGTCCGATGCCCCAAACGAGGCTGGCCACGAGATAAGCGCCCAATCCGGCGGCGGGACCCGTGGCTGCCACTCTCTTCGAAAAAATCGCTCCGACGACAAACACCAGGACAAAAGTGCCAACAATTTCACTAAGTAAATTCGCAGCAACGCTGCGGATAGCAGGCGCGGTGCAAAAGCAGGCCAGTTTGCCAGCCACATCCGGCGTTTCCTTCCAGTGTGGATAGTAGTGCAGCCAGACGAGAGTGGCTCCAGCAAGGGCGCCGAGGAATTGTGCAGCCAAATAAGGAGCGAACTTCGCGAAACTTCCGTCCCGCACCGCAAACCCAAGTGTAACGGCCGGATTCAGATGCGCATCGCTGCTGCCGCAAGCAATCGACACAAAGACGCCGGCCATCACCCCCAGCGCCCAACCGGTCGTGATTACCATCCAGCCGCTGGCTTCCGCTTTCGAGCGCTTCAGCACTACGCCGGCGACGACTCCATCGCCGAGCAGCACCAGAATCATGGTGCCTAAAAATTCGCCCACAAAGGGGGATGTCATTCAGCAATCTCCTGTGTGCAGATTTGGCTCCGAATAAGACTCTGTCCCGCGCCTCAAGAATCAACCCAGTCGAATGTGCGCGTGACCGCTTTCTTCCACCTTTTGTAAAGCTGTTCGCGCTCCGCTTCCGCAAAATGCGGCGTCCACGTCCGGTCCGCCGCCCAGTTGGTGCGCAGTTCGTCCAGGCCCGAAAAAAAATTTACCGCCAAGCCCGCCGCATACGCTGCGCCAAGCGCAGTCGTCTCTTGAATTACGGGCCGTACGACTTCGCGATTCAAAATGTCAGCCTGAAACTGCATCAGGAGCTCGTTCACGACCATCCCGCCGTCCACGCGGAGCGACGACAGCGCGATCTGCGAATCTTTTTCCATCGCCTCGACGACTTCGCGTGTTTGGAACGCCGTCGCTTCTAGAACCGCTCTCGCCAGATGGCCCTTGTTGGCGTATCGCGTTAGCCCGGCAATGACGCCCCGCGCATTCTCTTTCCAGTACGGCGCGTACAGCCCGGAAAAGGCCGGAACAAAGTAGACGCCGCCATTGTCGTTCACTGTGCGGGCTAATGTTTCGATGCCCGCGCTTTTCTCGATCATCCCGAGATTGTCGCGGAGCCATTGCACGAGCGCTCCCGTAATCGCGACGCTGCCTTCCAGGGCGTAGCAAGCGGGCGCACCGCCCATTTTGTACGCGACCGTCGTCAGCAAGCCGAACTTCGATGGAACGACGCGCTCACCTGTGTTCATCAAGAGAAAACAACCTGTCCCGTAGGTGTTTTTTGCCTCGCCGGGACGGAAACATGCCTGACCGACGAGCGCAGCCTGCTGATCGCCCAGAATGCCGGCGATCTCTACGCCTGCAATGGCCGGGAGGGTGGCCGCGCCGTAAACTTCGCTGCTGGAGCGGACCTGTGGGAGCATCGCGCGCGGAATCTCGAACTCCGACAGCAACTCGTTGTCCCAATCCAGTGTTTTCAGATTGAGCAGTTGCGTCCGGCTTGCATTGGTCACGTCGGTGACGTGCACGCCTCGGTTGGGCCCGCCAGTAAGATTCCAAACCAGAAATGTGTCGACGTTTCCGAACAGCAGCTCGCCGGCGGCTGCCTTTTCTTTCGCCTCGGGAATATGTGTCAGCAGCCAGCGCAGCTTCAGGCCGCTGAAGTACGTGCTCAGCGGCAACCCAGTCTGCGCACGGAAGCGGTCTTGCCCACCGCGCTTCGCAAAATGACCGACGTCCTCCGCGACGCGCGTGTCTTGCCAAACGATGGCGTTTGCGATTGGCTGGCCCGTGCTTCGTTCCCAAACAACGGTAGTTTCGCGCTGGTTGGTAATGCCTATCGCGGCCAGGTCGGAGGCCCGCAAGCCACGCTGCTCGAGCGCCTCGCCAACCACCTCTTCCGTGCGGCGAATAATTTCGAGCGCGTCGTGCTCCACCCAACCTGGCTGCGGGAATATCTGCTCGTGCTCTTTCTGCGCCACGGCAACAACCCGCGCCGCCTTGTCAAAAACCATAAACCGGGTACTCGTTGTGCCCTGGTCGATCGCCCCTATGTAGCTCTGCATGAACCCAGCCCTCTCCAACCGGGGTGCATTCTACGACGGAATCCGCCTTGGGCCTGAACTGGATATATACATTTCGGTCTGGCTAGGCATCTAACGGAGTGGAATGAGAATGCGGAGAGAGGGAGTTCACTCATGATCAAGAATCTACAATGGAAGGGAACACTGTTGTTAGCGGCCGTTGCTATCGCGGCTGCAATGTCGCTCGCTCCAAAGGCACTTGCCGCGGATGCGGGCGCGGTTACCATGACCGTCACAGCGGTGGACAACAAAGATGCACAGCCGCCGGCAATCAAGAAGGACGATGTTCAGCTGTATCAAGGAAAAGAACGCGTGCAGGTGGCCGATTGGAAACGCAGTGAAAGGCTCTACCTCGCGTTGCTTATCGACGATTCGCTGGAAAGTTCCGTCGCTAACCAGTGGGACGATTTGCGGGCCTTTATTCTGGCCCAACCGGAAAGCACGTACATTGCCGTGGCCTATGCCAGGAATGGTTCCGCCATGGTGGCGCAGGACTTCACGAAGGACCACGCCCTCGCCGCCAAGGCTTTGCGTCTGCCTTTGGGCAGTGCCGGCGCGTTTACAAGTCCCTATCTCGCTCTTCAGGATTGGATCAAGCGCTGGCCGGACTCCGGTGAGCGTAAGTCCATTATGTTGTTTTCTTCGGGCATCGATTATTTCCGCGGAGGTTTCGACCCCATTGATCCCGATCTCGATACCACCGTCGAGCACGCTCAAAAGAAGAACATCAACATTTGGTCGATTTACGTTCCGGATGCCGGGCACATCGGGCGGCGGCCGTTCCTTGCTTTCAACGCGCAATCGAACCTGAGCCGTCTTTCGGAAAGAACTGGCGCCGAAGCCTATTATCTTGGCTTGGGCACGCCGGTTACGTTGAAGCCGTATTTCGACGAAATTCGGACTCATCTCGAGAACCAGTATCTGCTCACGTTCGTGGGCAACGGTGGGAACAAGGGGAAGTTCGAGCGCGTGCGCGTGACCACCGAGGTTCCCAATGTGCAGATCATGACGCCGTCGGAAGTGTTTCTCCCGGCCGTTCAGTAATTCAAGGCACGTTGGGCAATCCGTATGGAGCGAGAGGCGCGAGCCGCAAGGTTCGCGCCCTCTGCTTTTCTTGGATACTACTTGTCTCTTTTCTTGCGCTCAGGCTAAACTAGCGCCCGTTGATGCCCGCTTGCTGGGTTAAGACGAATCACGCCATTGAATCGGTTTAAATGCTGGTCCAAGCCGTTCGTTGTTACTGGGAGTTCAAGATGAATCCGTGTGGGAAGAGAGAGAATTTCTTTTCGCGGTCCAAAATCCGATTTGCCGGAAAGAATAGAGGCTTTTTTCCCACCATGATCTTTGTTGCTGCCCTTCTGACGGCGGCAACGCTTGCGGCACCCGCCTCACGCGCCGATGGCGACATCACCCTGCGGGAGGGATGGAGAGTCCAGTCCTCCGCAAAGGTCAGCTCCACCGCGGAAGCGATCTCCACGTCGGGTTTCGATGCTTCGAGCTGGTACAAGACTTCTGCACCGAACACGGTCTTCGCCGTTCTTGTCGAGAATGGCGTGTACAAGAATCCTTACTTCGGCATGAATCTGCGTTCCGTTCCCGGCGTTTCCTATGCGATTGGCTCCGAATTCGCCAACCAGGAAATGCCAGCCGATAGTCCGTACGCGGTCCCCTGGTGGTACCGCAAGGAGTTCGAGGTTCCCGCGCAATTCAAGGGAAAAACTGTGTGGCTCGCGTTTCGCGGAATCAACTATCGCGCGGAAATCTGGATCAACGGCAAAAAATTGGCTGGTTCGGATCAAGTGGTGGGCGCCTTTCGGCGATATGAGTTCGACGTCACCCAGTATGTCAAAGCCGGCGCGAAAAATGTCGTCGCTGTCGAAGTCTCCGCACCGCACGCCAACGAACTGGGAATCACCTGGGTCGACTGGAATCCCACGCCTCCCGATAAGGACACGGGCCTCTGGCAGGAAGTCGTTCTCTCCGCAACCGGCTCCGTCGCAATTCGTCATCCCGCGGTAGAAACGAAACTCGATCTGCCCGCGATTGATAAAGCTCACCTCACGGTTCGCGCTGAACTCGAAAATGCATCGAATGCGCCGGTGAAGGGAACTCTTCGAGGAGAAATTCTCGGCGCCGCCAAGCCGATGGAGTTCACGC
>Ga0209166_10001163_pt1 | contig 22882 bp, 14 predicted proteins | sample Coa_R1_3_FD_187151 | JGI IMG/M metagenome (GOLD analysis project Ga0209166, IMG submission 187151) | Surface soil microbial communities from Centralia Pennsylvania, which are recovering from an underground coalmine fire - Coalmine... | ecosystem: Environmental > Terrestrial > Soil >... | reverse complement strand
GCACGAAGTAGAACCGGGTATCCGGGTCCAGGCCCGCCAGCAGCGCCGAGCCCGCGGCCGGGGTGACGGTGTTCCAGCCCATGTGCGGCAGCACCGGCGCCTTCAGGCGGCCGACCGTGCCGGGCCACTCGCCGATGCCCTGGGTCCGCACGCCGTGCTCGTCGCCGGTCTCGAACAGCACCTGCATGCCGACACAGATGCCGAGCACCGGCCGCGCCCCGGCCAGCCGGCGGTCGATGATCATGTCACCGCGGACCGCGCGCAGCCCGGCCATGCAGGCGGCGAACGCGCCGACGCCGGGCACGACCAGGCCGTCGCAGTTCATCGCCTCGCCGAACGCGGCGGTGACCGTGACCTGCGCGCCGGCCCGCTCCAGCGCCCGCTGGGCGGACCGCAGGTTGCCCGAGCCGTGATCGAGGACGACGACCCTGGGCTTCACAGAACCCCTTTGGTGCTGGGCACGCCGCCGGCCCGCGGGTCCGGGGCGGCGGCGGCGCGCAGCGCCCGGGCCACGGCCTTGAACTGCGCCTCCACGATGTGGTGGGGGTTACGCCCGGACAGCACGAGCACGTGGATGCAGATCCCGGCGACGCTGCCGAGCGTCTCGAAGAAATGCCTGGTCAGCGTCGTGTCATAGGTGCCGATCAGGGGCGGCATGGCGTCCGGCTCCTGGTGCACCACATACGGCCGCCCGGACAGGTCCACCGCGGCCTGCACCAGCGCCTCGTCCAGCGGCACGAGCGCGTTGCCGAACCGGGTGATCCCCGACTTGTCGCCGAGCGCCTGGCGCAGCGCCTCACCGAGCACGATCGCGGTGTCCTCCACCGTGTGGTGCGCGTCCACCTCGATGTCGCCGCTGGCCCGCACGCTCAGGTCCAGGCTGCCGTGCCTGCCGAGCTGGGCCAGCATGTGGTCGAAGAACGGCACCCGGGTGGCGACGTCAACCACCCCGATCCCGTCCAGGTCGAGCTCAACCAGCACCTGGGTCTCGTTGGTGAGGCGCTCCACCCGCGCCACCCGGTTGTTCACCGCCCGGTCCTGGGGGTGTCGAGCACCGCGCTGAGTGCGGTGCGGAACACGGTCATCTCGTCCGGCGTGCCGATGCTCACCCGCAGCCACCCCGGCGGGCCGGTCTCGCGGATCAGCACCCCCCGGTCGAGCAGTCCCTGCCAGACGGCGTGCCGGTCGGCCAGGCCGCCGAACATGACGAAGTTGGCGTCCGACTCGGCCACCCGCAGCCCGAGACCGCGCAGCCAGTCCGCGGTCCGGTCGCGTTCGGCGCGCAACTGCGCCACACATTCGAGCAGCTCACCGGACCGGCGCAGCGCGGCCCTGGCGGCCGCCTGGGTCAGCGCGGACAGATGGTAGGGCAGCCGGACGACAAGCAGGGCGCCGATCACCCTGGGGTCCGCGGCCAGGTAGCCGACCCTGGCGCCGGCCAGCGCGAACGCCTTGGACATGGTCCGGGTGACCACGAGCCGCGGGTAGCCGGGCAGCAGTTCCAGGGCACTGCGGGTGCCCGGCCGGGCGAACTCGGCGTAGGCCTCGTCCACCACGACCATGCCGGGCGCGGCCGCGCAGACCGCCTCGATCACCTCCAGCGGCAGCGCGGTTCCGGTGGGGTTGTTCGGCGAGGTGAGGAACACCAGGCCGGGCGCGGCCTCGCGGACCCGCCCGGCGGCGTAATCGGCGTCCAGCCGGAAGTCGCCGGGCCGGCCGGCGTTCAGCCAGGCGGTGCCGGTGATCCGGGCGATCAGCGGGTGCATCGAGTAGGACGGCTCGAAGCCGAGCGCGGTGCGGCCGTGCCCGCCGAACGCCTGCAGCAGCTGCTGAAGGATCTCGTTGGACCCGTTGGCCGCCCAGACCTGCCGCCAGGTCAGCCCGTGCCCGAGATAGCCGGCCAGGCCGGCCCGCAGCTCGGTCGCGTCCCGGTCCGGGTAGCGGTTCAGCGAGGCCGCGGCGCCGGCCGCCGCCTCGGCGATCTCCCCGACCAGCGCCTCCGGCGGCGGGTAGGGGTTCTCGTTGGTGTTCAGCCGGACCGGCACGTCCAGCTGCGGTGCGCCGTAGGGTTCGAGCCCGGCCAGCTCAGGGCGCAGCGGCAGGGTGTCCATGGGGGTCACGGGGCGCCCCGGGTGGCGACCGCGGCTACATGCGCTGGCAGGTCTTCGGCGCCGCCGAGGGCAGCCACCTGCGGCAGCGTGGCCGCCAGCGCGGCCTGGCTGCATTCCACGACGTTGACCAGCCGAAGGAAGGGCAGCACGGACAGGCCCGAGGTGTGCCGCGCCGACCCGCCGGTGGGCAGCACGTGATTCGATCCGGCCAGGTAGTCCCCGAGCGAGACCGGCGCGAACGGCCCGGCGAAGACGGCCCCGGCGCTGCGCACCCGCCGGGCCAGCTCACCGGCGTTCCTGGCCTGAATCTCCAGGTGCTCGGGCGCCCAGGCGTCCGCCACGGCCAGGGCGGCGTCCATATCGCCGGTGATCACCTGGGCGGACTGCCCGGCCAGCGCGGCCTCGACCCGCTCACGATGGCCGGCCGCCCGGACGCTGTGAGCCAGCTCGGCCGCTACCCGGCCGGCCAGGCCGGCGTCGGGGGTGATGAGCAGGCATGCGGCAAGCGGGTCGTGCTCGGCCTGCGCGATCAGGTCGGCAGCCAGGTACCTGGGGCTGGCCGTGTCATCGGCCACGATCGCTATCTCGGTCGGCCCGTTCTCGCCGTCGGTGCCGACCACGCCGCGCAGTACCCGCTTGGCCGCGGCCACGTAGACGTTCCCCGGGCCGGTGACCACGTCCACGGGGTCGCACTCGGGTGTGCCGTAGGCGAGCATGGCGAGCGCCTGTGCGCCGCCAACGGCGTGCACCTCGCTCACCCCCAGCAGCGCGCAGGCGGCCAGCACCGCCGGATGCGGCAGGCCGCCGTGGGCCGCCTGCGGCGGCGATGCCACGGCGATCTCACCAACCCCGGCGACCTGGGCCGGGACGACGTTCATGACCACCGACGAGGGGTAGGCGGTCAGACCGCCCGGCACGTAAACCCCGGCCCGGCCCACCGGCACGAACCGGCCGGTGACCGTCAGCCCGTCGGCGACCGGCGTGACGATGTCCCCGCGCAACTGGGCCCGGTGCACCAGGGTGGCGCGCCGGGCCGCCTCGGTGAGGGCCGCCCGCACCTGCTCGTCCAGCTTGCCGAGCGCGTCGTCGAGCGCACCGGCCGGGACTGCGGTCGAGGCCAGGTCCACCCCGTCGAACCGGCGGGTGTACTCACGCACCGCCGCGGCGCCGCGGCGCCGCACGTCCTCGCAGACCGGCTGGACCTGCAGCGCCGCGGTGGCCACGTCCAGGACGGCCCTGGGCAGCACGCCGTGCAGGGCAGCCCTGGTCAGCTCCGGTGCGGCCCTGCCCCGCAGGTCAATCGTGGCAAGCATTGGCTCAGCCTATCGGGCCACCGCGCAGCGTGGCGGCTGTGCATCACGGCGGGACACCCTGATGCGAGCGTACGGCCTGCGTGGCACTCTTATCGGACCAGCGTCCGGCATACCGGGGCCAGTGTCCGGACCACAGACGAAAGTGAACCACCGGTGACCCACCAGCACGACACCAGCAGCCAGGCCGACCTCGCCTTCACCGAACTGGCCACCGCTTACCTCGACGACACCGGCGAGCGGCTTCCCGAGTTCGCCACCGCCCTCGGCGATCACCGCTTCGACGCGCATCTGCCGGTGTTCACCCAGGCCGCGCTCGACGCCGAGCGGCAGGCCCTGGAGGGTTTCACGGCCAGGCTGGCGGCCATCGACCACGCCACGCTGAGCCCGGAGAACCAGGTGGACGCCGCCATGCTCGGCACCGCGCTGAAACGGCGGATGTACGAGCGGGAGGCGATGCGGGAACACACCTGGAACCCGCTGGTCGCCAACCCGGGCCGGGCCATCCGGCTGCTGCTGGCCAGGGACTTCGCCCCACTGCCCGAGAGGCTGGCATCGGTGGCCGGGCGGCTCGCCGAGGTGCCCGGGGCGCTGGCCGGTGCCCGCAACCTGCTCGGGCCCATGCCGCGGGTGCACCTGGAGACCGCCATCGGCCAGTTCACCGGCACGATTTCACTGGTGACCAAAGAGATCGACCAGGCGCTCGAGGACGCACAGCACCGTTCCGGCGCGACGCCAGCCCTACGGCAGTGTGCGGCCCAGATCGGCGCCGTGCGGCCGGCCGCTCTGGAAGCACTGGACGAGCATCGCGCCTGGCTGTCCGCCAAGCTGGACGAGGGCAATGCGAACGGCGGGTTCGCCGACCCGCGGACCGGCCCCGAACGATTCGCCCGCAAGCTGTCGCTCACCCTGGACGCCGAGGCGGACGACGGCGCGATCCTGGCCAGGGCGCTCGCCGACCTGGACCGGGTGAGCGAGGAAATGGCCGGGCTGGCGGCCGGGCTGGCAGGGCCGGCCAGCGGCACCGACCGCGCTGCGGTGGTGCGGCAGGTGCTCGGCTCGCTGGCCGCCGACGCGCCGGACGACAAGACCATCCTGGAGCTGTGCCGCGGCGCGCTGGCCCAGCAGGCCGCCTTCGTCACCGCGCACAAGCTGGTGACCGTCCACGACGACCCGGTCGACCTGATCGAGATGCCGGAGATCGACCGCGGCGTCGCGGTCGCCTACTGCGACTCACCGGGCCCGCTGGAGCCCCGGGGCATGCCGACGTTCGTCGCGGTCTCCCCCACCCCGGCGGCCTGGCCGGCCGAACGGGTGGCCTCGTTCTACCGCGAGTACAACCGGCACATGGTGCACAACCTGATGATCCACGAGGCGATGCCCGGCCACTTCGTGCAGCTGGGGCACTCCCGGCGGTTCACCGGCACGCCCACCCCGCTGCGCTCGGCGCTGCGGTCGGGGTCGTTCGTCGAAGGCTGGGCGGTCTACGCCGAAGAGCTCATGGCCATCCACGAGTACCCGGGCCTGGGCGACCCTCGCAAGGTGCGGATGCAGCAGCTGAAGATGCAGCTCCGCATGATCATGAACGCGATCCTCGACGCCGGGGTGCACACCCAGGGGATGACCGAGGCCGAGGCGATGAGCCTGATGACCGGCCGCGGGTTCCAGGAAGAAGGCGAGGCGGCCGGCAAGTGGCGCCGCGCGCAGCTCACCTCCACCCAGCTGTCCACCTACTACGTCGGGTATACCGAGGTCGCCGACCTCGCCGCCGAGCTGAAGGCGGCCAGCCCCGGGCAGCCCGAACGGGAGCTGCACGACCGCATGCTCGCCCACGGCACACCTCCGGTCCGGCGCCTGCGCACCCTGGTCAGCTAGCGCCGCTCTCGCCCTCGAGGGCCAGCTCCGCGCGCTTGCGCTCGGCCGGCTGGCTGGCCAGCTCGATGGCGCCCACGGTGAACGCGGCGAACAGCGGCCAGAAGGCGAGCGCGCCACGCCCGGCCAGGGCGAGCGGCTCGTGCAACTGGGCCCCGACCGGGCTGGAGGCGAGCTGGGACCGGAACCCGGCGAGTCCCTGCTGCTGCCCGGTCCACATGGCCAGCACGGCCGCGGCCACACCACCGAGGACGAGGCCGGTCACCGCTACCGCGCCGTGCCTGCGGACCACGATGAAGTAACCGGCCACCCCGCACAGCAGCCCGGCCGCCGCGGTCAGCAGGCAGAACCACCCTTCGGCGGCGATGAACGCGCTGGTCTCCGGGTTCGCGACGTAGGCGACGCCACGGCTCTGCACGACGAGCAGCGCCCTGGGCGCGACCGCCGACCAGAGGAACCCGGCGAGCAGGCCTGCCGCGGCGCTCGCCGCCGCGGTGGCGAGCAGGACGGCAACCGCGCCGCCGAACCTGGCCGCCGCGCCCATTCGCCGGGCGGCCTGGGCCGGACCGGGAGCAGTGGCGGGCACAGGCCCGCTGCGCGGTGCGTCGGGATACTGGCCGGGTTGCGTCATTCTGGGCAGCAGGGTACGCGACACCGGCGATCTGAATGCAAGAATCTGCCGCCCGCACCCTGCGGCTGTACCGGAGGCCGGACCGCAATGCGCTCCACGGCGGGCGCGACTTGTGCTAGATAAGAGATTGGTTAACCACACATGTGCGCCCGGCGAGAATGGTTAACCGGTCAACTGGGGGTCCCATGATCGAGGCTCGTGTTCTGACCAAACGGTACGGCCCGAAGGTGGCGGTAAACCAGCTCTCGTTCACCGTCGAGCCTGGCAAGGTCACCGGATTTCTCGGCCCGAACGGGGCGGGCAAGTCCACCACGATGCGGCTCATACTGGGCCTGGACCGCCCTGACGGCGGCACCGCCACCATCGACGGCAAGCACTACCGCGAGCTCGCCAGCCCGCTGCGTACGGTGGGAGCCCTGCTGGAGGCCCGTTCGGTGCACACCGGCCGGACGGCCTTCGACCACCTGCTCTTCCTGGCCCAGACCCAGGGGCTGCCACGGCAGCGGGTGCGGCAGGTGATCGACCTGGTCGGGCTCGGCGCGGTGGCGAACAAGCGGACCGGCGGATTCTCGCTGGGCATGAGCCAGCGCCTGGGCATCGCCGCGGCGCTGCTCGGCGACCCGCAGGTGTTCCTGCTGGACGAGCCGGTGAACGGCCTCGACCCCGAGGGCATCCTGTGGATCCGCAACCTGATGAAGCGGCTGGCCGCCGAGGGGCGCACCGTGTTCGTCTCCAGCCACCTGATGAACGAGATGGCCGTCACCGCTGATCACCTGATCGTGATCGGCCGGGGCGAGCTTATCGCGGACTGCAGCACGCAGGAGTTCATCGGCAGCCGTACCCGGCAGTCGGTGCTCGTCCGCACGCCCGACCCGGACCGGCTGGCCAGCGCGATCACCGCCGAGGGCGGGCACGTCTCGGTGGCGCCTTCGGACGGGAACGCCATAGCGGCCGCCGCGGGCGGGCAGCCGGCCGCCGCCCTCACCGTCACCGGCATCCCCGCGCCGCGGATCGGCGAACTCGCGGCCGCCACCTCGGTCGTGCTGCACGAGCTCACCCCGCAGACGGGGTCCCTGGAGGAAGCGTTCATGGAAATGACCGCCGACAGCGTCGAGTACGGCCAGCCCCAGGCCCCCGCCCCGTCACCACCCAGTACGGCCGCCGTGCCGGGCGAACGGAGTGGCTCATGACCGCCGCGACGCCCCCGGTGCAGATGACCCCGCTGCCGCCGCCCGGGCACCAGGGGTTCGGCCGCCTGCTGCAAAGCGAATGGACGAAGCTCCGCTCGGTTCGCTCCACCATCTGGTCGCTGGTCCTGCTGGTGATCCTCACCCTCGGGCTGACCGGCCTGATCGCCGGCATCACCGAGGCGCAGTGGCACAAGATCGGCGCTGCGTCACGGGCCACCGTCATCGGCGACCCGGTCGCCACGATCCTCGGCGCCTCGGTGGAGTTCGGCCAGCTCACCATCGTCGTGCTCGGCATCCTGGTGATCTCGTCCGAGTACTCGACCGGCGCGATCCGGGCCTCCTTGCTGGCCGTCCCCCGCCGCCTGCACATGCTGACCGCCAAGGCGATCACGTTCACCGCGCTGATCTTCGTGCTGGCCGAGGTCGTCTGCTTCGCCGCGTTCTTCCTCGGCTCGGCGATCCTGCACAGCCACGTCCCGGTCTCGCTGAGCGGCCCGCACGTGGCCCGTGCCGTCGTCGGCGCCGGCCTCTACCTGACCGTCCTGGGGTTGTTCTCGATGGCCATCGGCGGCCTGATCCGGCACACCGCGGGCGCGATCGCCGGCGTCATCGCCTTCGTCATCGTCCTGGAGCCGCTGTCCACCCTGATCCCGGGCACCTGGGGCCACCACATCCACGACTACCTGCCCACCTCGGCGGGCCGCCTGGTCTACCAGATCCGCCCGGTCTCCGGCCAGGTCCTGCCAGCCTGGGGCGGCTTCGCCGTCTTCTGCGGCTGGACCGCCGCCCTGCTCATCGCCTGGGCAGTGACCCTCAAGCTGCGGGACGCATAGGGGTTCCGGGGGCCGGCCCGCGTAAATGGCAAAATCCCCAGCCCCGTTCGTGGGGGGTCCGGGGGCTCGGCCCCGGGTAAATACTGCGGGCCCACGGCGAAGCTGGCCGAGGCCAGCGAGCAGGGCTGGCCGCCTTGGGATGCCTAGCTGGCCATCCCGGCACAACCCGGGCCCAGCAACTGCTTGAGATCCCCGAGCAGGGCCGGTGACGGCGAGACGCGCAGTTTGTCGTCCAGCCGGACAACGGTGGTCTTCTGCTTCCCGGCGAGCCGCAGGTGCACCTCGGTGGCTCCCGGGTGCGTCCGGAGCACCTCGCGCAGTTGCTCCACCACCGGCGCCACGCACCGGGCCACCGGCATCTCAACCACGAAAGGGCCGCCCTCACCCGGCGTGGTATCCGGCACCTTCACGTCCATGGCGATCAGCTTCGGCACCTCGTCGCGCCGGTCCAGCCTGCCCTTGACCACGAGGATGGCGTCCTCGGCGAGGTAAGCAGCGCAGGTCTGGTAGGTGGCCGGGAAGAACAGCACCTCGATGGCGCCTTCGAGATCCTCCAGGGTGGCCTGCGCCCAGGTGTTGCCCTGCTTGGTGACCTTGCGGGTCAGGCCGGACAGGATGCCGCCGACGGCGACCACCTGGCCGTCGTCCCGGCCGCCGCGCCTGCGGTCGGGCTCGCCGTACTCGGCGCCCGGCTCGGTGGAGCCGAGCAGTTGCGCGATGGAGCAGTCGGTCCCGGTGGCCAGCACGTGCTCCAGCCCGAGCAGCGGGTGATCGGAGACGTACAGGCCGAGCATCTCCCGCTCGAAGCCGAGCAGGACGGACTTCTCCCACTCACCCTCAGGGACCGGGATGTCGAACATCGTCTCGGCCTCGGCGTCGTCACCGAACAACGTATCCTGACCGGCAGCTTCTTGGCGCTTGACATCGATCACCTGGTCGACGGACTGCTCGTGGATCAGCACCAGGCCCTTGCGCGGATGGCCGAGCGAGTCGAACGCGCCGGCCTTGACCAGCGACTCGATGACCCGCTTGTTGCACACCGTGACCGGGACCTTGCGCAGGAAGTCGGCGAAGCTGGTGAACGCGCCCTTGGACCGCCTGGTCGCCACGATCGCGTCCACCACGTTGATGCCGACGTTGCGGATCGCGGCCAGGCCGAACCTGATGTCGGCGCCGACCGGGGTGAAGTTGGCCGCCGATGCGTTTACGTCCGGGGGCAGTACCTTGATCCCCATCCGGCGGCATTCGCTCAGGTAGAGGGCGCTCTTGTCCTTGTCGCCGGAGATCGAGGTGAGCAGGGCGGCCATGTACTCGGCCGGGTAGTTGGCCTTGAGGTAGGCGGTCCAGTAGGACACCACGCCGTAGGCGGCGCTGTGCGCCTTGTTGAACGCGTAGTCGGAGAACGGGACCAGGATGTCCCAGAGCGTCTTGATCGCCGAATCGGAATAGCCGTTGGCCTTCATGCCCGCGGCGAACGGCTCGAACTCCTTGTCGAGGATCTCCTTCTTCTTCTTGCCCATGGCCCGGCGGAGCAGGTCGGCGCTGCCCAGGGAGTAGCCGGCCACCACCTGGGCGATCGACATGACCTGCTCCTGGTAGACGATCAGCCCGTAGGTGCTGCCAAGGACCTCGGCCAGCGACTCGGCCAGCTCCGGGTGGATGGGGACCACCGGTTTGCGGCCGTTCTTGCGGTCGGCGTATTCGTTGTGCGCGTTCGCACCCATCGGGCCCGGCCGGTACAGCGCGCCCACCGCGGAGATGTCCTCGAAGTTGTCTGGCCGCATGCTGCGCAGCAGGGCCCGCATCGGGCCGCCGTCGAACTGGAAGATCCCCAGCGTGTCGCCGCGGGCAAGCAGTTCGTAGGTGGGCTTGTCATCCAGCGGCAGATGCTCCAGGACGATCTCCTGGCCGCGGTTGTCCTTGATGCCGGCCACCGCGTCGTCCAGCACGGTGAGGTTGCGCAGGCCCAGGAAGTCCATCTTGAGCAGGCCCAGGCTCTCACACGCCGGGTAGTCGAACTGGGTGATGATCGCGCCGTCGGCCTCGCGCTTCCACACCGGTATGCGGTCGATGATCGGCTCGCTGCTCATGATCACGCCGGCCGCGTGTACACCGGCCTGGCGGATCAGCCCCTCCAGGCCCTTGGCCGTGTCGATGACCTGGCGGACCTCGGACTCGGCCTCGTACAGGGCGCGGATCTCACCGGCCTCCCCGTAGCGGGGGTGGGCCGGGTCGAAGACACCGGTGAGCGGGATGTCCTTCCCCATTACGGCGGGGGGGAAAGCCTTGGTGATCCGGTCGCCGAGCGCATAAGGGTAGCCGAGCACCCGGGTGGCATCCTTGACCGCGGCCTTGGCCTTGATCGTGCCGTAGGTGATGATCTGGGCCACCCGGTCATCGCCGTACTTCTCGGTGACGTAGCGGATCACGTCACCGCGCCGGCGCTCGTCGAAGTCGATGTCGATGTCGGGCATCGAGACGCGTTCGGGATTGAGGAACCGTTCGAACACCAGCCCGTGGTTGAGCGGGTCGAGGTCGGTGATGCCCAGCGCGTAGGCGACGATGCTGCCCGCCGCGGAGCCGCGGCCGGGACCGACCCGGATCCCGTTGCGCTTGGCCCACATGATGAAGTCGGCCACGACCAGGAAGTACGAGCAGAATCCCATCGTGGTGATGATGCCCATCTCGTACTCGGCCTGCTGGCGGCGCTGCTCGTCGTAGCCACCGGGGTAGCGGCGCTCCATCCCCCGCCACACCTCGGCGCGGAAGCAGCTCTCCTCGGTCTCGCCCTCGGGCACCGGGTACTTCGGCATCAGGTTCTGCTTGGTGAACGCCACCTCGCAGCGTTCGGCGATGAGCAGCGTCGAATCGCAGCCCGCCTGCCATTCCCCGGCCGTGCTCACCGCACGCATCTCGGCGGGAGACTTCACGTAGTAGCCGGTGCCGTCGAACTTGAACCGGCCGGGGTCGGCCAGGTTGGACCCGGTCTGCACGCACAGCAGCACCTCGTGCGCCTGCGCGTCGGACGGCCTGGTGTAGTGCGAATCGTTGGTGACGACCCAGGGCAGCGAGAGCTCGGCAGCGATCTGGCGCAGGCCGTCGCGGACCCGCAACTCGATGTCGAGCCCGTGGTCCATGATCTCGACGAAGAAGTTATCCGGGCCGAAGATGTCGCGGTAGGCCGCGGCCGCCTCGACGGCCTGGCGGTACTGACCGAGCCGCAGCCTGGTCTGCACCTCACCCGACGGGCAGCCGGTGGTCGCGATGATCCCCTTGGCGTACTGGGCGAGCAGCTCACGGTCCATCCGCGGCTTGCGGAAGTACCCCTCGATGGAGGCCAGGGAGGACAGCCGGAACAGGTTGTGCATACCCTCGGTGGTCTCGGCGAGCAGCGTCATGTGGGTGTAGGCACCGGCACCGGAGATGTCGTCGCCGGACTGGCCTGGGCTGCCCCAGCGGACCGGCTGGCGGTGCTTGCGGTGCTCGGGCGCCAGGTACGCCTCGATCCCGATGATCGGCTTGACCCCGGCGGCGGTGGCCTTGTTCCAGAAGTCGTAGCCGCCGTAGAGGTTGCCGTGGTCGGTCATCGCGATGGCCGGCATGCCGGCCTGCTGGCACTGGGAGAACAGGTCCTGCAGCCGGGCCGCGCCGTCCAGCATCGAGTACTCGGTGTGCACGTGCAGGTGGACGAACGAATCCTTGGGGTCCACCCCGGCTGCCGTCATGAGTGACACCGCCTCCTTCGGGCATGCGTAAGAACGCCCTCGCGGGCGCTCGTCAACCAACCGGGGGAAGTGGCCAGTAACACCATCGGGAGTAAACCCGCAGGTCAAACTTCCGTGAATGGTGGCACCGACCCGGCAAGAACAAGCCTAACCCCGGGCAAGATCCTTAACATAGAGGCTCGCCGATCGCCCGTGGGCTGTCTCGGGCAAGCCCCGGCCGGCCGTAGCCGCGTCACTTCTGCCCGGTCAATCCTGGCCGCGCAGGATGTCGAGGGAGCGGGCCAGATCGGCCGGGTAATCGCTGTGGAACCCGGCCGGCCGGCCGTCGGCCGGGTGGGCGAACGACAGGCTCACCGCATGCAGCCACTGCCTGGTGATCCCTAGCTGCCTGGCCAGGACCGGGTCGGCGCCATACAGCAGGTCACCCACGCACGGGTGCCTGATCGCCGCCATGTGGACGCGGATCTGGTGCGTCCGCCCGGTCTCCAGGCGCACCTCGGTCAGGCTGGCGCCGCGGAAGGCTTCGATGGTGTCGTAGTGGGTGACGCTCGGCCGGCCACCGGCGACGACGGCGAACCTGCCATCACCGGAGGGGTGCCGGCCGATCGGCGCGTCCACCGTGCCGCGCAGCGGGTCGGGGTGGCCCTGCACCAGGGCGTGGTAGCGCTTGTCCACCGCGCGCTCCCGGAAGGCCCGTTTGAGCGCGCTGTAGGCGGTCTCGCTCTTGGCCACGACCATCAGGCCGGTGGTGTTCGCGTCCAGCCGGTGCACGATGCCCTGCCGTTCGGCGGCGCCACTGGTGGCGACCGAATGGCCGGCGGCCTGCAGGCCGCCGGTGACGGTCGGCCCGGTCCAGCCGGGCGTGGGGTGCGCGGCGACACCCACCGGCTTGTCCACGACCAGGATGTCGGAGTCTTCGTAGAGCACGTTGAGGCCGGGGACGCGCCCGTGCCCGGCAGCACTGCTTTCCTGGCCGGAAACACGCTCTGCGGCCGCACCGGACTGGCCGCCGCCGGCCGGTGGCAGCGTCACGTCCAGCCATGACCCGGCCTCGACCCGGTGTGACTTCTGCGCCTGCTGCCCGCCGACGAGCACCAGGCCGCCGGCGATCAGGTCGGCCGCCTTCGCCCGGGACAGCCCGAACATCCGGGCCAGCGCCGCGTCGAGCCGCTCACCGTCCAGGCCCTCGGGAACGGGCACATGGCGCTGGTCCAGCGTCACGGCAAAGGTCCTTTCAGAACACGGATCTTCCCAGGCTGCCGCAAGTCAGTTGCCGCGCTGCCATCCGCACCGGCACCCGGGCAGGCCAAATCGGCTGCCCTCGCTGGCCGGTCTTGACGAATCCTCCTGAGCTTCATGATCGTTTTGATGATTTTGAAAGGATCTTCAGTCGGCCGCTCCGGGCTGGGCGGCCTGGTTCGCCGGGCCGGCCTGGCTGGCGCGGTTGGCCTGGCTGGCGTGGCTGGTCTTGTCGTGCGGGCCGGGCGGCTGCGGCGGCCCGGCCGGCTCGCGCGTGCCATCGATCCGCAGCCCGCGGATGGCCAGCAGGACGGCCAGCACGCCACCGCAGACGATGGCCGAATCGGCCAGGTTGAACACCGGCCAGTGTGGCAGCTCTATCCAGTCCACCACCGAGCCCCGCATCGGCCCGGGCGCGCGGAACAGCCGGTCCGACAGGTTGCCGGTGGCGCCGCCGAGCAGCAGCCCGAGCGTGATCGCCCAGGGCAGGCTGCGCAGCTTCCGCGCGGTCCGCAGGATGAAGACGATCACGCCGGCCGCGATCGCGGTGAACACGATCGTCATCGAGGTCCCGATGCTGAACGCCGCGCCGCTGTTGCGCAGCAGCCGGATCGTCAGCAGGCCGCCGAGCAGCCGGATCGGGGCATGGCCGGCCAGGTCGGCCACCACGATGGCCTTCGAGATGAGGTCGGCGGCCAGCACGAACACGGCAACGCCGGCCAGGACGGTGACGTACAGGCGGCCCGGCCTGGAACGCTCCGGACCGCCGGGCTCGCCGGGCTGCCCCGCGCCTTGCATGTCCGCGCCGGTGTCAGTCATCGGCGGGTCAGCGGCGCTCTTCACGCTGCTTGCACGAGACACACAGGGTGGCCCGGGGGAAGGCCTGCAAGCGCGCCTTCCCGATGGGCTCGCCGCAGGACTCGCATACCCCGTAGGTCCCCGCCGCGATCCTGGCCAGCGCCCGCTCGTTCTGCGCCAGAAGCTCCTTGGCGTTGTGGGTGAGGGCAAGGTCATGCTCGCGCTGGAACGTCTTCGCCCCGGCGTCGGCCTGGTCATCGCCGGCGTCCGCGACCGCGTCCCCCATCCGGTCGGCGATGTCGGACTCGGCCTTGGCGATCTCCGCGGTCAGCTCGGTCACTTCGGCTTCGAGCTCCATGCGGACCTCGTCGAGTTCGGCCTCGGTCCAGGGCTTCTCACCCGGCCGGACCGGGAGAGCCGCGGCGCCGGAACGGGTGGCTTCTGCCATCTCGGACCTCCCGTGGCGCGAAATGTCGGCGAATCCCTGCACTGTAAAGATCTTGAAATAGCGATGATCTTGAAACAGCGCGGTCAACGGAGGATAAGTCCGGACGGCGGCCATTGCAAACTCGCCCCGGACCCCGGCACGGCCGGCGGCCGGGCGGGCCGCGGCTCAGGAGTCGTAGTGGCTGGGCGGGAACGGGTCACGCTCGTGCTCGACACGCAGTTCGTCCTTGTCATACTCGCGCCGGATCTCCGCCCTGGCCTCCTGATAGACATCGGTCTCGCTGACATCGAAGGGCTGCGGCGGCGTGTCGGTCGCCGGCGGCACCTCATCGGGGTCGAAGTCGTCGACCCCGGCCTCGACCCGCTCCTCCTCGGCCAGCCGGGCGAGCTGCTCGTCATCGATGTGCTCCGGGCTGCCGCCGTGCTCCCGGCGGTCGCGGCGGAACTCGCTAGCGGGCTGATCCGGCTCTTGCTCTGTCATGACGCCTCCAGCGGGTAGGCGGAACGGCCCCCGGGCACACGGTAACCTAAGTGGCAGCGCGGCGTTGATCCGGCTATCACCGGGGAGCCTCCGGAAGAACGGGTGCCTGCACCTCAGTAGAACCGGACGGGTGGGCCCGTCACAGCCTGTCGAATGAGCGGTCGTCATATCAGCCAGATCCCTGGCTGGCGTGGTGGCAAGCGAGGTGGTACCGCGGTGTCGCCCGGGCCGGTGGCCCTGGGATGCCGTCCTCGCCGGAGTTGCGGACCGACCCGGAGGGAACCACCGAATGATCTATCCCAAGGCATCTGCGGGCAAGCGCGACGAGGGCGTGCCGCCCACTCCTCGTTTCCCGCAGATCGAGGAATGGGTCCTGGAGTACTGGGCGGCCGACGACACGTTCCGCGCGTCCGTGGAAAACCGTCCCGCGGGCGAGAACGGCTCCGACGAGTTCGTGTTCTATGACGGTCCCCCGTTCGCGAACGGCCTGCCGCATTACGGCCACCTGCTGACCGGCTATGTCAAGGACCTGATCCCGCGCTACCAGACCATGCGCGGGAAGCGGGTGGAGCGCCGGTTCGGCTGGGACACCCACGGTCTGCCGGCCGAGCTCGAGGCGATGCGGCAGCTTGGCATCAAGACCAAGGAGGAAATCGAGCAGGACTTCGGCATCGCCAGGTTCAACGAGGCGTGCCGGGCGTCGGTCCTGCGGTACACCCAGGCATGGCGCGACTACGTCACCCGGCAGGCCCGGTGGGTGGACTTCGGCAACGACTACAAGACCCTCGACCTGAGCTACATGGAGAGCGTCATCTGGGCGTTCAAGCAGCTCTACGACAAGGGCCTGGTCTACGAGGGGTACCGGTGCCTGCCGTACTGCTGGAACGACGAGACGCCGCTGTCGGCGCACGAGCTGCGGATGGACGAGGACGTCTACCAGCCGCGCCGCGACCCGGCCGTGACCGTCGGCTACCGGCTGGAAACCGGAGAACTCGCGCTGATCTGGACCACGACGCCATGGACGCTGCCATCCAACCTGGCCATGGCCGTGCACAACGACGTCGATTACGTCGTCGCCGAATCCGGGGTCACCGGAAAGACCGAGCGCTACCTGCTGGCGGAGGCGAGGCTGCCGGCCTACGCGCGGGAGCTGGCGCCGGACGGTGAACCGCGGATCGTGCGCCGGTGCAAGGGCAGCGACCTGACCGGGCTGCGCTACACCCCGCCGTTCAGCTACTTCACCGGCCACCCGAACTCTCATGTGGTGCTGCACGCGGACTACGTCACGACATCGGACGGAACCGGTGTGGTGCACCTCGCGCCGGCCTTCGGTGAAGAGGACAAGCTGCTGACCGACCAGTACGGGATCACCCCGGTGGTTCCGGTCGGCCCGGACGGCAGGTTCACCTTCCCGGTCGAAGAGTACGCCGGCCTGCACGTCTTCGACGCGAACAGCGTCATCACCGACCACCTCACGGCCCGGACCCGGGCGGACGCCGAAGGCGCCGCCGGGCCGGCCGGCGCGACGACGCCGGGCACGGTGCTGCTGCGGCAGGAGACCTGCGAGCACTCCTATCCGCACTGCTGGCGGTGCCGCAACCCGCTCATCTACATGGTGGTTTCCTCCTGGTTCGTGTCGACCACGGCCATCCGTGACCGGATGCTCGAACTCAACGAGCAGATCACCTGGGTGCCCGAGCACGTCAAGCACGGGCAGTTCGGCAAGTGGCTGGAGAACACCCGGGACTGGTCGATCAGCCGCAACCGGTACTGGGGCAGCCCGATCCCGGTCTGGAAGTCCGACGACCCGCGGTTCCCCAGGGTGGATGTGTACGGCTCCCTGGCCGAGCTGGCGGAGGACTTCGGCGCCGAGGTGACGGACCTGCACCGGCCGGCCATCGACGAGCTGACCCGGCCGAACCCGGACGACCCGTCCGGCCGGTCGGTCATGCGCCGGGTCACCGACGTGCTGGACTGCTGGTTCGAATCCGGCTCGATGTCATTCGCGCAGGTGCACTACCCGTTCGAGAACGCCGGCTGGTTCCAGTCCCACTTCCCCGGTGACTTCATCGTGGAGTACATCGGCCAGACCCGCGGCTGGTTCTACACGATGCACGTCCTGGCGTCGGCCCTGTTCGGCCGGCCGGCCTTCAAGACGTGCGTGAGCCACGGCATCGTGCTGGGCTCGGACGGCCAGAAGATGTCCAAGTCGCTGCGCAACTACCCGGACGTGCGCGAGGTCTTCGACCGGGACGGCGCCGACGCTATGCGCTGGTTCCTGATGTCCTCGCCGATCCTGCGCGGCGGCAACCTGATCGTCACCGAACAGGGAATCCGCGACAGCGTGCGCCAGGTGCTGATCCCGCTGTGGAACAGCTGGTACTTCTTCCAGCTCTATGCCAACGTCGCCGGGTACGAGGCGTCGCAACCCGCCGCGTCCAGCCACGTGCTCGACCGCTACCTGCTGGCCAAGCTGCGCCAGTTCACCGAGACGGTGCAGTGGCAGCTCGATCACTACGAGGTCGCGAGCGCCTGCGACAGCGTGCGCACGTTCCTCGAAGTCCTGACCAACTGGTACGTGCGGAGATCCCGCGAGAGGTTCTGGGGGACTTCGGGCGCCGACGCCTCGGTGGCGCACGAGGCGTTCGGCACGCTCTACACGGCCCTTGAGGTCACCTGCCGGGTGACGGCACCGCTGCTGCCGCTGGTCACCGAGGAGATCTGGCGCGGCCTGACCGGTGGGCGGTCCGTCCACCTGACCGGCTGGCCCGATGTGTCCGGTCTGCCATCCGATCCGGGCCTGGTGACAGCCATGGACCGGGCGCGCGACGTGTGCTCGGCGGCCGCGTCCCTGCGCAAGGCCAACGGCCTGCGGGTGCGGCTGCCACTGCCCGGGCTGACGGTCGTGGCATCCGGCGCCGAGTCGCTGGCCGACTTCACCGCGCTGATCGCCGATGAGGTCAACGTGCGGGAGGTGATCCTGCTCGACCCGGCCGACGCGGAGGCCCGGGAGGTGAAGGTCTGCCAGCGGCTGACCGTCAACCCGCGGGCGGCGGGGCCACGCCTGGGCGCCGACGTCCAGAAGGTGATCAGGGCGAGCAAGTCGGGCGACTGGTCGGTCAGTGCGTCAGGCACGGTGGTCAGCGGCGGCATCGAGCTTCAGGCGGGAGAGTACGAACTGGTCACCGAGGTGTCCCAGGACGCCGGCGCGACCACGGCGATGCTGCCAGGCGGGGGGTTCATCCTGCTGGACACCTCGGTGACGCCGGAACTGGCCGCGGAGGGCCTGGCCCGCGACGTGGTGCGGGCCGTGCAGCAGGCCCGCCGGGCCGCCGGCCTGGGCGTGTCCGACCGGATCAGCCTGGCCGTCGCCGCCACGGCCACCGCCCAGGAAGCGATCCGTACGCACCAGAAGCTGATCGCCACCGAAACGCTCGCCACCTCCGTAGAACTCCTGGATCCGGCCGGTCTCGACGCCGATCCCCAGATAGTCGGTGATAACGAAGCCATCCGGATCCGCATCCAGGCTGAGTGAACCGTAATGGAGAAAGAAGATCGCACGCAGGAGCGGCCATTCCCCGCCCTGCCAGGCAGGCCGGACCTGCCGGGGATAGAGCATGAGATGCTCACCCGCTGGCAGGAGGGCAAGGTCTTCGGCCGCTCGCTCGAGCAGACCGCCGGCGGCCCGCTGTGGACGTTCTACGAGGGCCCGCCGACGGCGAACGGGGTGCCCGGCGTGCACCACGTGGAGACCCGGGTGTTCAAGGACGTCTTCCCCCGGTTCAAGACCATGCAGGGGTTCCATGTCCCGCGCCGGGCCGGCTGGGACTGCCACGGCCTGCCGGTCGAGGTCGCCGTGGAGAAGGAACTCGGGATCTCCGGCAAGCGGGACATCGAAGCGTACGGGATCGCGGAGTTCAACGCGCGCTGCCGCGAGTCCGTGCAGCGGTACGTGGACGCCTTCGAGGAACTGACCAGGCGGATGGGCTACTGGATCGACCTGTCCAGGGCCTACCGGACCATGGACGCCGGCTACATCGAGTCGGTCTGGTGGTCGCTCAAGGTCGTCTTCGACCGAGGCCTGCTCGTCCAGGATTACCGGATCAGCCCGTACTGCCCGCGCTGTGGCACGCCGCTGTCCGACCACGAACTCGGCCAGGCCGACGTCTACAAAGACGTCGGCGATCCGTCGGTCACCGTCAGGTTCCCGCTGCGCACGCTGCCGGTGACGGCCGACCCAGCGCTGGCCGGAGCGGATCTGCTGGTATGGACGACGACGCCGTGGACGCTGGTGTCCAACACGGCGGTCGCGGTGCACCCGGATGAGACCTATGTGCTGGCCCGGCCGGTCTCGGTGCCGCCCACCACCGGTGAGAGCGGCCACGTGGTCGTCGCCGGGCCGCTGATGGAACGGGTGCTGGGCGACGGCTGGCAGGTGGTCACCCGCTTCCCCGGGTCGTCACTGGCCGGCGCCACCTACGCGCCGCCGTTCGGTCTCGTCGACGTTCCCGGTGCCCACATCGTGGTGACGGCCGGCTTCGTCACCACCGAGGACGGGACCGGCCTGGTCCACATGGCACCGGCCTTCGGCGCCGACGACATGGCCACCGGCCGGGCGCACGGGCTGCCCGTGGTGAACCCGATCAGGCCGGACGGGCGGTTCGGGGAATCGGTGCCGCTGGTCGGCGGGATGTTCTTCAAGGAAGCGGACCCGGTGCTGGTCGCCGACCTGGCCGAGCGCGGGCTGCTGTTCCGCTCCGGGATCTATGAGCACAGCTACCCGCACTGCTGGCGGTGCGGAACGGCGCTGCTGTACTACGCGGTGCCGTCCTGGTACATCCGGACCACGCAGGTCAAGGACGAGATGCTCGCGCAGAACGAGCGGACCAACTGGCAGCCGCCCACCATCAAACACGGCCGGTACGGCGAGTGGCTGCGGAACAACGTGGACTGGGCCCTGTCCCGCACCAGGTACTGGGGCACGCCGCTGCCGCTGTGGGTCTGCGACGACGGCCACGTCACCTGCGTGGGCTCGCTGGCCGAACTCTCCGAGCTGGCCGGGCGCGACCTGTCCGGGCTCGACCCGCACCGGCCGCAGGTGGACGAGGTGGTGCTGAACTGCCGCGACTGCGGCAAGACGGCCAGCCGGGTGCCGGACGTCATCGACGCCTGGTACGACTCGGGCTCGATGCCGTTCGCCCAGCTCGGCGCGCCGCTGCGGAACCAGGCCGAGTTCGGGCGGGCGTACCCGGCCCAGTTCATCTGCGAGGCGATCGACCAGACCAGGGGCTGGTTCTACTCGCTGATGGCGATCGGCACGCTGGTGTTTCACCGGTCCGCGTACGAGAACGTGGTCTGCCTCGGCCTGATCATGGACGAGCATGGCAAGAAGATGAGCAAGCGGCTGGGCAACGTGATCGAGCCGCTGCCGCTGATGGAGGAACACGGCGCCGACGCGCTGCGCTGGTTCTTCACCTGCACCGGGTCACCGTGGGCGGCTCGCAGGCTCGGCCACGGGGCACTCGGCGAGATCGTGCGGAAGATACTGCTCACCTACTGGAACACGGTGTCGTTCCTGGTGCTGTACGCCAACGCGGCCGAGGGCACCGGCTGGATCACCGCGCCGCCGCCGCGGCAGGCCAGGCCGCTGCTCGACCGGTGGGTGCTGAGCGAACTGCACGCCCTGGTCACCGGCGTCACCGGCGCGCTGGAGGAGTTCGACACGGCGGCCGCCGGGCGCAGGCTCGCCGCGTTCACCGACGACCTGTCCAACTGGTATGTCCGCCGGTCGCGGCGGCGCTTCTGGGCGGGGCCTGGGACGCCGGATGGCGCGGCCGCGTTCGCCACACTCTACGAGTGCCTGCGAACTCTCACCCTGCTGATGGCACCGTTCATCCCGTTCCTCGCCGACTACGTGTGGGGCGTGCTGAGCCGGCCGGGCGACCCGGACTCCGTGCACCTGGCCCACTGGCCGGTGGCGGACCGGACCCTGCTGGACGAGCGCCTGTCGGAGCACATGGCACTGGTGCGCCGGCTGGCCGAGCTGGGCCGTTCGGCGCGGGCCTCGGCCGGGCGTGCGACCAGGCAGCCGCTCGCCCGGTGCCTGATCGGCGCCCCCGGCTTCGCCGCCCTGCCCGCCGAGCTCGTCGCCCTGGTCGCCGGGGAACTCAACGTGCGGACGGTGGACCCGCTCACCGGCACCGGCGACGAGCTGGCCGACCACACGGTGAAGCCGAACTTCCGCACGCTGGGCAAGCGCTTCGGCAAGTCCACCAGGTCGGTAGCGGCGGCGATCACCGGCGCCGACCCGGCCTGGCTGGCCGGTGAGCTGGACTCGGCCGGATCGGCCTCGGTCACCGTGGACGGCGCACCGGTCACCCTGACGCCGGACGACGTGATCATCACGCAGACGCCCAGGTCGGGCTGGGCGGTCGCCACCGAGGGCGGCGAGACGGTCGCGCTCGAAGTGACGATAACGCCGGAGCTGCGGCGCGAAGGACTGGCCCGGGAGGTCATCAGGCTCATCCAGGACGAGCGCAAGAACGCGGGCCTGGACGTGACCGACCGCATCTCACTGTGGTGGGACGCGGCCGGCGACGACCTGGCCGCCGCGCTCACCGAGCACGGCCAGATGATCTCGGGTGAGGTGCTGGCCGTGAACTACACGCAGGGACCACCCGGGCTCAGCGCGGCAGAGACCCCGGTCCACGAGCACGCCGACACCGGTCTAGGCCTGACGTTCTGGCTGACCCGGGCTGTGCCTTCCCCGCCGGGCCCGCACCCCACGGCATAACTCGGACTTGTCCGGCTGGCAGGCGCGGCAGGGCACACAGCCGGCGGCCTCGGCCGCCTCGCGGGTGAGCTGTTCGAGGTCGTTCTGGCCGAGGAAGCGGATGAGAATGCACCCGCTCTTGTGGTACCTCGGGACCCCTTGCACGACGATCACGTGACCTGGCCTGGCCAGCATGCCTGGCGTGGTCCCGGGCGCCGGGCCCCAGCGTGGTGCCGAGGCCGCGTCCGGCTTGTCCGGTGTGACCGCGCCGCCGAAGGCTGGCGCCCGTTCGGTCGCTCCCGCCATGTCCGCAGCGGTCGTCTGGCCGGCACCGGACGCCGCTTCGCCCGGTGCTCCCGCACTACCGAGCAGCCCCCAGCCGCCGGGTGCGGGTCTTTCGGTGCCCGGTGCCGAGCGGTCATCCGGGCGCGTATGTGCCGGTGGCCCGGTCTCACCGCCAGCGACAGGTTCCCTGGCAGGCGCCGTACGGCGGCCAAGACCGAACTTCAGCTGGTCCCTGGCCGAAACCGTGTCGTCCGGCTTTGGCTCACCGGCATCCAGCGCCGTGTCTTGGGCGGCCACCATGTCTTGGGCGGCCATCATGTCTTGGGCGGCTACCATGTCTTGGGCGGCCACCGCGTCTTCGGCGGCTACCGCGTCGCTGGCCTCGGTTCCGCGACCGGGGCCTTTGCCGCCGCTGGGGACTGCCCAGTCTCCGGATGCCGATCTGCGGCCGAGGCCGAACTGAAGCTCAGCGTCGGCCGCGGTTCCTCTGCGGGGCAACCGCAGGTCATCGGCCGCTGGCGCACCACCCAGCGAGGTTTCTTTCTCACCACCACGCGGCAGCCCAGAGTCACCGGCCGTCATCCTGTCAGACGGAGCGGACCGCCACCCAGAGGTGTGCGTCCCCGGCCCGCCGCCGGACAGGGCCTCGGCAATCCCCCCACGCGACAGCCCTGCGTCAGCAGCCGCTGTCTCGCCAGGACCACTGGCCGATATCCTGCCGCCCAGCGAGGGCGGTGCCCAGCCACCCACAGACCCGCTGCCCGGGGCCGAGGGAGCCGTCGTCCCATTGCCGGGCACTGACCCGCTGCCGAAGCTGGCGGGCCCGGACTCCCTGCGCGGCAAGCCCAGATCACCGGCCGGTGATCCACCGGATGTCGCCGTCCCCGCGTCAAGACCGGCTCCACCGGCGGTTGCGGGTGGAATCCGGCGCGGCAGCCCGGCCTCACCGCCGGTTCCGGCCTCGCCGGCCGTTCCAGCCTGACCGCCGGTTCCAGCCTGACCGCCGGTTGCGGCCTGACCGCCGGTTGCGGCCTGACCGCCGGTTGCGGCCTGACCGCCGGTTGCGGCCTGACCGCCGGTTGCGGCCTTACCGCCGGTTCCGGCCTCGCCGGCCGCTGGCTCGGCAGCTACCCGTGGGCTGCTGGACGCCGAAGGTTCGCGAGACCAGCCGAATGCGGAGAACGCGCC
>Ga0209166_10001162_pt1 | contig 22883 bp, 21 predicted proteins | sample Coa_R1_3_FD_187151 | JGI IMG/M metagenome (GOLD analysis project Ga0209166, IMG submission 187151) | Surface soil microbial communities from Centralia Pennsylvania, which are recovering from an underground coalmine fire - Coalmine... | ecosystem: Environmental > Terrestrial > Soil >... | reverse complement strand
TCACGCCGGTGTGCGACTCTGGCTGCTCGATGTTTCCGGGGCCGCACTATTTCTTCTTTTCTACTTTGGTTTGTTTTTTCTCGAGAACCCACGGGCTGAGCTGCACATCGGCGGAATGTTGCTGCTAGGCATGCTATTCATGCCGATCAATCAGGGCGCCTGCACGTTTTTTATCTTCGCGGCAGCCATGCTTCCCTTTTGCGTCAACACACAACTCGCTGCCGCGTTGGGGTTGCTGTCGATTGGGATCGTTGGCGCCGTCGAAGGACTCCTGCTGCACATCAACGGCTGGACCTTGTTCTACTCCGCGCTCTTCCCCGTGATCATCGGCGCAGGAAATACTTTTTTCGCTGAGCGCAATCGCATGAACCGCAAGCTACGCAAGGCCAACGAAGAAATCGAACACCTCGCCAAAGTTGCCGAGCGCGAGCGCATCGCCCTCGATCTGCACGATGTCTTGGGACATACGCTCTCGGTGATCACTCTGAAGTCGGAGCTGGCCGGCAAGTTGATGGATCGTGACCCCCAGCGGGCGGGTAAAGAAATTCGCGAGGTAGAGGAAATCTCGCGCCAGGCTTTGTCCGACGTCCGCGACGCCATCCGCGGATATCGCGCCAAAGGGTTAGCTGCGGAACTGGCGCACGCCAAGGCCACGCTGGAAACCGCGGGAGTAGCCGTTCAATGCGATTCCGGAGCCAGCATGCAACTTCCCGCCCTGCAGGAAAGCGTTCTCTCGTTGGCCGTGCGCGAAGCTGTGACCAATGTAGTGCGCCACGCGCAAGCCGGCAGTTGCCGATTGCGCCTGGAACAGCAAAATGGTTCATGCCGCCTGGAAATTGCCGACGACGGCCGCGGATTCTCCTCTCTCGAAGGGAACGGCCTGCGCGGCATGCGCGAGCGAGTCGAGATGTTGGGAGGCACTCTGGAACGCACCAACCGCTCGGGTACGACTCTGGTCATCATCCTGCCGTTGAAAGAAGTCGCCATCAAAGACGAAAGCGGTCCCAAGTGACTCCCCTAGCGAGAGAAAGCGCGAGAGAAACTGCGAAAGACAGCCGCAAGACCATTCGGGTGGTGCTGGCCGAAGATCAGGGAATGGTGCTCGGCGCACTGGCCGCACTGCTTGAAATCGAAGGCGACATCTCCGTGATCGCCCAGGCACACAATGGCCGCGAGGCGCTCGAAGCCGTGCTCGCCCACAAGCCTGACGTCTTTATCACCGATATTGAAATGCCGCACATGAGCGGCCTCGACGTAGCCGCGGAACTCAAGCGACGAAAAACTGGAACGCGGGTCGTCATCGTCACCACATTCGCCCGATCAGGATACTTACGCCGCGCTCTCGAAGCCGGAGCCTCCGGATATCTCCTCAAAGATATGCGCGCGGAAGAACTCGCCGATGCCGTCCGCCGCGTGCATCAAGGACTGCGCGTCATCCATCCCGAACTGGCCACCGAAACCTGGGGCGAAATCGACCCCCTCACCGATCGTGAGCGCCAAGTGTTGCGCCTCGCCGGCGAAGGCAAGCCCAGCGGCGATATCGCCAGTGAACTCGGCCTATCCGACGGCACCGTCCGCAACTATCTTTCCGAAGCCATCAGTAAGCTGGGAGCAAGCAATCGTGTAGAGGCCGCGCGGATCGCGAGAACTAAGGGCTGGTTGTAATCTGGCGAGATTCTCAGGACGAGGAATTTGCGGCGGCCATTGCGATCGGCTCTTCTGCGAAACATAAACGCCGCAAGCGCGAGAGCAGGAAGATAAGTCCTGCGGTGACAACCAGCCCGAGCGGCGAATATGTGATCGCGTTCATCGCCGTACGGCGCGACGCCTCCGCGGGCGGCACTTCGTCATATACCACAACCCGCGCCCGCCCTTTCAGACCCGGAAAATAGTAGACATCGATCGAGGTTCCCGTCGGCACCGCCGCATCCAATTCCGCCTGGTTGCGGGGAAAGGATTCGACATATCGCTGCAGGCTCATCCATTCTTGATTGCCCTCGACGGTCCCGCTTGCGTAAATGTCCGCATTCCCCTTTCGCCGTGGCTGGTAGTAGGCGCGCTTCACCACAAAATCTGTCCGCTGGTAGTGCTGGCCTTCATATTCGTGCCAGCGATTCCATGAGTCCATGAAGATCACGAAGCCGAATAATACGATCGAGAGAGAGACCAAAACGCTGAGTGCGCTGATTAAACTAAGAACCCGAAATAGCGTCGGATGCGTCAGTGGCCTCTGCGGCACCGGTCCTCGGACAACTGCCGGCCTGACTTTCGCCCATGCAGAAAGCGCGGTGCCGATCAGGATCAGCGCGGCGAAGATCGCGATCATCATCTTCGGAAATCCGAACACCAGCATGAAGATGGTCGACATCCCGATCTGTACCATCGCTCCCACCCAGATCTTCGCCCCTGGAGGGGCAACGATCATCGCGCCGCACATCGGACACGCCGGCCCGGCCGTAGCCGAGAGGTCCTGCCCACATTTCGGACATTTTGCGATGGACGCCATGCGCCGCGATTACAGCACGGGTGCAAGCGAGGAACAATTGACCAAGGTAACGTGGCCGGATTGTCGGTCTCAGATTTCAGATCTCAGATTGCAGATCGCAGATCTCAGATTGCCTTATTGATTTTCCCGCACGATCCCCACCTCCTGAGTTTTCACGGTCCGAAATGCCCAGGCCATTCGCGGCGTGTTATGAGCAATCCCGATGTGCCCTTCAGGGTTGAGCACGATAATGCCACCATGCCCGTTAACGCGCTGCTTCAGATAGTTCATCGCTTCCAGCGCGGCCCATTCCGGCAGATTCCCGGCTGCGATGCGGTCGGCGGTCCATTTGGCGAGCACCAGCTTCATAATCGGTTCGCCCCATCCGGTGGTGGACGCCGCGGCGCTCAGATTGTCCGCATAGCAGCCGCAGCCAATCAGCGACGAATCCCCCAGCCGTCCCGGCGCCTTGTTCAGCGTGCCTCCGGTCGACGTCGCAGCCGCGATATTCCCCTCGCGATCCAGTGCGACCGCGCCCACCGTATCGTGCGAAATGGTCGGGTCGTCAGGCTCCCCGGCGAATAAATCGCTTCCCGGGGCGCGCCCCATTTCTGGCGCGTTTTTTGCCCCAGAGGCGGGCTTCGCCTGATACTCCCGCAGCCGCTCGATTTCCCGGGGGATAATCAGCTCATCGTTCGAGCACAGCGGAAGGCCGTGTTCGGCGGCAAATCTTTCCGCGCCTTGCCCGACGAAATAAATATGAGGGCTCTCGCTGAGAATTTTGCGCGCGGCGCGCACCGGGTTGCGCAGGTGCTCCACGCATCCCACTCCTCCCGCCCGCAACGTGGCCCCGTCCATGATGAGTGCATCCAGTTGCACCCGGCCGTCGCGGTTCAGAAAACTACCGCGCCCCGCGTCGAAGGTCTCGTCATCTTCCATAATGACGACCGCCTCCTCGACCGCGTCGAGCGCCGAACCGCCACGCTCAAGCACGCGCCAACCCGCAGCCAGCGCATGATTGACCCCGCGCAGGTGAGCCTCAACCATATTGTCGGGCATGGCCCAGGCGCCGCCGTGAACCACCAGAACCGGATCTGTCGCCAAGAGTGTTCCCCAGAACTGCTGCTGTGACCCGATAGGATAGCAGGTGGAATCTCGGTTAGGACATCTGCGCCAGCAGATAGAGAACCCGATTCTGCGATAACGAGTGCGTGGGTGCTTGAACTTGCTCTGCACTCGCGCACTCGGGGTCACACCTGATTGGCGTGGGGGAGGGCGTGACGTGACTGCGTCTCAGGAGGCGCCTCGGAATCTGGCTTGCGATCCGAGGCGTCCCGACTTGCTACAGCGCTAACGTTAATGACGTTAGTAGAAGACATTTGCGCCCCGGCGTCGCTGGCCCGCGAGCTTGTGATGGCGTTGAAAGTTAGGCTGCCTGCCCCGGCGTGAGCGACACGGGCGGGCCCTGAGTCCGCGTCCACGTATATCGCATGCGGTGAATCACTGTGATTGTGCTTAGCACCGCGATCACCCAGAGCACGGGTGCCATGCGGTTGAGGAGAGCTCCCAGAATTACCAGCACCAGGCGCTCAGGACGCTCCATAAATCCTACTCGGCAGGAACCGATCAGGCTCTCCGCGCGGGCGCGCGTGTAGCTGACCATGATGGCGCTGATCATCACGAACGCGGTCAGCACCACGTAGAAGAATCGTCCTCCGCGAGCGTAGAACACCAGCAGGCCCAGGAACTGGCTGGCATCCGAGTACCGGTCGACCACCGAATCGAAGAAGGCTCCGAAGCGCGTGACCCGGTTGGTCGCGCGGGCCACCTGTCCATCCACCAGGTCGAAGAAGCCGGAGAAGATAATCACCAGTCCGGCGTAAATGAACATCCGTTTCTGGTTGCCGGCATTCGCGGAGCCGAACAGAATCGCGGCCCACGTGTTGACCACCAATCCCATAAACGTAAGGACGTTGGGATTAATGCGGGAAAGGGCAAGCCACCGGACAATAGTATCGAGTAGAACTCCGCAGGCCCGTCCAAAGGCGGAGGTCCATGAGGCCGACATCAGGCTTGCGCCTCTTTAGGTTTTTCTTCAACTTCATCGTGAATCGTGCTCAGGCTCAGGATTTCCAGCTCGCGCTTCCCGTTGGGCGTGACCACCACCGTTTCATCCCCTACTTTCTTATTCAACAGGGCGCGGCCGATCGGGCTGGTCGTCGAAATCTTTCCCGCTGCCACGTCGGATTCTTCGCTGGTCACCAGCTTGTATTCGACTTCCTCTTCCTTGGTATTGTCGTAGACCTTCACGGTTGATCCCAGCCCCACCCTGTCGTGAGGAATGTTATTCATGTTGATCATCGACAACTCGGCCAGGCGTTTGCCCAATTGGCGCACCCGCGCCTTCACAAACTCCTGCCGCTGTTTCGCCATGTGATACTCGGCGTTCTCGCTCAGGTCCCCCAGGGCAGCGGCTTTCTTAATCTCTTTGGGAAGTTCGTGGATCAACTCGTGTTCGAGCGTGTTGATCTCTTCCTGTAATTTCCGCTTGATTTGATCGGTCATGGTTTACTAAGGCCGGATTACGGCAAAGCTTTCGACATTATACGCCCGCCATACACGCGGCGTTCGGCTTCCGTCCGCCTGTCCAGAGCGGATAAACTCTTACGGCGGGTTGGCGCAGGTTGCGCCTTCGCCGCTAGTGGGATTGAACCGGCCCGTCTCTTTGAGCGTGGCCTCCCGCCGAGTTCGAATGCGCCGCCTCCCTCCCCGGCAACGCCCGCGAGGCGCGACCTAATACTCGTGCCCGGGGGCTTTCGCGCAAGCAGCTACGATCCCCCGTGTCTTCTTCGGTCGATAAATTGCGGTCTGAGGTCTGAAGTTCTACGCCTGGAATTCTGACGCTTCCGGGAAGCGCAGTTTACATTTGGCAAGGGCTGTGGTCAGGACTTCTTCGATCTTGGATTCTTCGCAGTTGCGGGCCATCGCCAGTTCGCTGACCAGCAGGTAGCGCGCTCGTTCCAGCATCTTCTTCTCGCGGAACGAAAGCGGCTTCGCCTGATGCAGCGCGATCAGGCTTTTGAGCACTCCCGCCACTTCCAGCAGCGACCCGGTGCGCATGCGGTCGGAATTTTCCTTGAACCGGTCCTTCCAGTCGCCGTTTCCGTTGCTCTCGCTAACCGAAAGCAAGTCCAGAACTTTCTGGATTTCCCCATTGCGGACTACGCGCCGTAACCCTACGCTCCCCGCATTGTGGCACGGGACCATCACCTTCAGGCTGCTGGCTTTGATGTGCAGCAGGTAAAACTTTTCCACCGTAGGTCCTACAGATCGGCTGCTGATTTGTTCAATGACTCCGACGCCATGGTTGGGGTAAACGACTTTATCGCCAATGTGGAAATTCAGATCCGCAGCACTCATATTCGGGCACCCAGTCGGTCGGAGGGGGGAAAAACGTCGTAAAACTACTGTAAATATGCTACTCCTCGCCCGTCGGGAAGGCAAGGAATCTAGGTTCTTGCAGCATGGTAGTTTAGCGGGGACGAGGGGCCGTATTCCGCGCCAGACGCCCCGTTCGGGTTGGGCCTACAGTCACCTGAACCTAGCGTGGGCGGCTTTCCATCCAGCCTTGCAGGATAAGAATGGCGGCCATGCGGTCGACGGCTTTGCCGCGCTTCTCGATGGAAAGGTCGGTTTCGCGCAGGAGGCGGTTGGCTTCGGCTGAGGTAAGTCGCTCGTCCCAGAGATGGACCGGAAGCTTGAAATGCTTGCGCAGATCCTCCGCAAACGTCTGAATCTTTTCCGCCTGTGCCCCCTCGGCCCCGCTCATCCGCAGCGGCAAGCCGACCACGATCTCCCGGATCTCGTACTCACGAATCAGCCGCCTTAGCCACCCCAGATCGTGCTTTTTATTCTTGCGCTGCAGCGTTTCCAAGCCTTGAGCCGTAATCCCCAACGGATCGGAAACCGCCACCCCAATCCGACGCAGTCCCACGTCCAATCCCAACACGCGCCCGGATGTGCCGTTCGAAGTCACGAGGGAATTATAGAGGGCTTCCGGCTTCCGGCTTTCGGCTCTCGGCTCTCGGCTTTCGGCTTTCGGCTTTCGGCTTTTCGACTTCCGGCTGACGCCGGCTTTCGCCTGACTAGGTGCAGCTTCCCAAAATGGCCTTGACCTTGCCGTTTTCAATCAAAACTGTGACTGCGGTCACGCCTCATAATGGACCACACGTGGCACGCTGTGTGGTACTTTGCGGGAGTCTTGATATGAGCGGCACTTTCATGGATCTCGAAGTCTGGCGGGCAGCAATGGATTTGGTGACGCGTGTATACAGCCTTAGCGGACATTTCCCGAAAGACGAAATGTACGGTCTGAAAAGCCAGCTCCGTCGCGCTGCAGTTTCGGTTCCCAGCAATATCGCAGAAGGAAAGGGCCGTTCTTCGGACAGGGAACTCATTCAATTCCTCTGCCATGCCCGAGGTTCGCTGTTCGAAGTCGAGACGCAACTGGAGATCGCGGAAAGATTGACATACGTCACGAAGGAAGAAAGCGAGCCGCTTCGACGCGAAGCCACACGGGTAGGTCAAATGCTGAATGGCTTAATTCGTTCACTGCGCCCCCAAGAATAAACCGGAAGCCCAAAGCCGAGAGCCGAAAGCCGGCAGCCCTACCTACCGCCCCCGCATCGCCTTCCGGTACGCCACCACATTCTTGTTGTGCTCTTCAATCGTCCGGGCGAACCGATGATGCCCCTGCGCGTCGGCTACGAAATAGAAGTAGTCGCTCTGCGCCGGATGCATCGCGGCCTCGAGGCTGCTGCGCCCGGGGTTCCCAATCGGCCCCGGCGGCAGCCCAACATTGCGGTACGTGTTATACGGCGACCGGAACTGCATGTCCGCATGATGCAGCGCCCCCTGGTATGTTCCCGCAAGAAGCTCCGCATAAATGATGCTGGGATCGGCGTCGAGCGCGATGTGCTTGTTCAGCCGGTTGTAGTACACGCTGGCCACCATTGGCCGCTCTTCCGGCACCGCAGTTTCCTTCTCCACGATGGACGCCATGATCACCGTGCTCTCCAGCGGCGTAATCTCTTCCGCCGCGATCGAGCCCGGCTTCTCACTCACCTCTCGAATCTGCGCCGTCATTGTGCCGCACAAATGTCCGGCGTGCCCCGGCTGGCCTCCCCCGCTCGCCTCGCCTTCTTGCCCGGCTTGCGGCAGCAATCCAATCTGCTGCGCCGTCACTCGGAACTGGCAGACCATCGCTGCCTCCATTTCCCGCACGGTCATCATGCGCGAGAACTGGTAGGTGTCCGGAAAAAGGTATCCCTCCAGCGACCGCGCGTTCGGAGCGATATCGGCGATCAGGGATGTATCCGATTGCGCTTCTTTCAGGAAATCGTCGGCAGAACCGAGGCCGGCATCCTCGAAGGCCCGCGCAATGTCGAACATCGTGAAGCCTTCGGGCACAACCAGCGTGTGAAAATAAACATCGCCCCGGCGCAGCCGCTTCTGGATGTTGATAATATTGGCCGGCTTGTCGAACAGGTATTCGCCGGCTTTCAACGACCGTCCGCGATGGTAGTAGTGCCACAGCACGAACGCTTCCTTGCTGCGGATCACGCCCGCATTCCTCAACTCGGTTGCGATGCGGCGCGTCGAGTATCCCGGACGCAACAAAACCACCGTCTGGCCCGACGGCGTCACCGGCATGAGCAGCGCCCACGCCAGCCATCCCGCGCCTCCGATCACCGCAATCAAAATCAGCCAGACTATTTTCCGCACAATAAACACAGTGTAGACGAACTGAATGCGGCTTTAGACCTGACGATAGTGATGCTGCTTTCGGCTATTTCAATGGGGAAGGCGTGCCCCACGGCGGCCGAGGCAGCGTGGAATAAGCGAGTTGATATAGCCTTGATGACATGCTGGGCATGATGCCCGCCACTACAACGGAGTTCGCCTCTTATGCGCAAGATCATTTCGATATCATCCGTTTCCCTCCTCCTCGCGTCCTTCGCTTTGCCCCAAGCCACCAAAACACCGGTCAGCCCGCCGGGACCGAGTGTCGCCGCCGGCAGCCAGGGCGTCGTTGTTTCCGGCAAACCTGCCGCGACTGCGGCAGGCATCAAGATTCTGGAGCAGGGCGGAAACGCCGCCGACGCTGGCGCCGCCACTCTGCTAGCACTGTCCGTAACCTATGTAGGCGCGTTCTGCGTGGGAGGAGAGGTTCCGATTCTGGTTTATAGCGCCGACCAGAAAAACGTGAAGCTGCTGGAGGGGCAAGGCGAGGCCCCTCGCGATCCCAAAGCGATCGCCTGGTACATGGAACACGGAATCCCGGATGGTGACGTCAAGGCAGCCGCCGTGCCTGGCACCATCGATGCGATCGTCACCCTACTGAAGCTTTACGGAACCAAAAGCTTCGAAGAAGTCGTGCAGCCGACGCTGGCCATTCTGGACGCGGGCGGCCCCAGTTGGTATATCGACACCGGCAGCCGCCAGAGGGTCGAAACCGGTGTGAGCTGGCAGGCCGACATGGCCGTTACCTTTCGCAAACTGGTTGAGTCCGAAAAGGCCACGAAAGGTACGCGGCAGCAGAAACTGCAAGCGGTCTCGGACCGTTTCTATCGTGGCGACATCGCAGACGCCTTGGAAGCCTGGTACATCGAAAAAGGAGGTTTCCTTCGCAAGGCTGATTTGGCCGTGCACAAAACGCCCGTGGTGGATCCGCTCACAACCACATACCGTGGCTATACCGTATATAAGGCCGGTCCCTTGACGCAGGGCCCTTATCTCTTGCAGACGCTGCGCCTCCTCGAAGGCTTCGACCTGAAGAAGATGGGCTTCAATTCGGCGGATTATATCCACACGGTGATTGAAGCAGAGAAGCTGGCGCTGGCCGATCGCGACGAGTATTACGGCGATCCGAACTTCGTGAAGGTGCCGATGCAGCAGTTGCTTTCCGATCCGTACACCGAAATGCGACGCAAGCTGATCGATCCGAGAAAGGCATCGCTCGAGCTCCGGCCGGGCGACCCCTACAATATGAAACCGACCAAGCCGCCCACCATCACCGGACCCTGGCATGGCGGAACTACCGTCATGTGTGTGACGGATAAGTTTGGAAACGTCATCGCGGCCACTCCCAGCGGCCTATCCAGCACGGCGGGCGTGGCCGGTCGCACGGGCATTATTCACGGAAGCCGGCTCAGCAGCCTGAATACGTTTGCAGGAACTCCCAACGTTATCCAGCCCGGCAAGCGGCCGCGAATTACGCTGAGCCCCACGCTGCTCTTTCATGACAACCAACCCGTGATGGCGATCTCGGTAGCGGGAGGCGACATGCAGGATCAGGCAGCCATCCAGGTCATCCTCAACTACGTGGAGTTCGGCATGAGCCCCGAGGAGGCATTTAAGGCGCCGCGCTTCTCTACCGAACACTTCATCAGTTCCTTCGGTCAGGACGCTGCCAGACTGGGCAGCCTCTCTGTGCCCAACACCCTCCCCGAAGCAGTGCAGGCCGACCTGAAGGCTCGCGGCCACGTAGTTACTGCCAGCCGCCGCGGAGTGGGCGGAGTGGCTCTGATCGGCATTGACCCCAAGACCAAGCAGGCCACCGCCGTGGGTCCGGCCGCTGGAAAAATCGACTAGATCCTAGGGACTGATTTACCAGCACAATCTAACAAAAGAGCCTATCCCGGAGGCCAGCCGAGCGACCGACCGCCCAGCAGGTGGACGTGCAGGTGAAACACCGATTGCCCCGCCCCCGGACCAACATTCAGCACGGTCCGGTATCCCTGCTCGATCTTACGCTGCCGCGCGATATGCGCCGCCGCCAGATGGCATTGCCCGATGATCTCCGCATGGTCCTGCTCGGCCTCTTTGAGCCCCGCAAAATGCCGCTTCGGAATCACTAACACATGCGTCGGCGCCTGCGGGTTGATGTCGTCAAACGCGAAGACATGCTCGTCTTCATAAACTTTCTTCGACGGAATCTCGCCGCGAATGATGCGGCAAAAAAGGCAATTCGGATCATTCATCGCTCGCTCACCTCAGAATTTCTCACCGTCCTCTGCGCGTTTTCTCGGCGTCCACAGCAGTTGATTCTTTCTGGCGCCGCCTGCTAATCCAGCCGCACCAGGAAAACCGCGCCCTCTGGCGTCCGAGTCTCTGCTGCCATCTTCTGCGCGCGCTCGTGATCGTCGTCCAGCACCCGCACCCGAATCCACCAATCCCCCGCCGGACTGGCGAAGCGCAGCACCTTGGCCGTGTGATACCGCCGCGTGAGGTGATCGGCGACTTTGGTCGCGACCTTTTCGTCAGGAAATCCGCCGATCTGAACTGCCCATTTCCCCCGCGTGGCGGCGTCCACTGGCGACTGCAGCAACTCCACTCTGACTTCTGCCACTCCAGGCTTCACGACGTCGAGTTTCTGCGCTGCCGCCAGCGACAGATCCACGACTCGTCCCCGGATAAAAGGCCCGCGGTCGGTGATGCGCACCAGCGCCGTAGATCCCGTCTTCACGTTCGTCACCCGCACAATCGACCCCAGCGGATACGTCCGGTGCGCCGCCGTCATCGCATGCATGTTGTAGATTTCCCCGTTCGACCCGCGCCGGTTGTGGTACGGAGGCCCGTACCAGCTCGCGAGCCCGGTTTCGGTCGCGATCGGCTTGGCGTTTGCAGGAAGGATCGGTTCGGCCAGTTCGGCATCCTCAATCGAGGGCGCCTTCTCTTTCCGGCTGGGTACGTTCGTTGCAGGCTGGGGAGTACTGGGCTGCGTGCTCGATTCCGGCGGCGGAGGCGGAGGCACTTCCACGCGCGCCGTCTTCGGGTGCCCGCACGCGCTCAAGAACACGATCGTCAGCAGAACGATGATCAGCATGGTGAAAGCGGTGAAGCGATCGCGATGCGGTATGCCTGGTAATTCGGAAAGCTTCACTTGGGCTGCTGGCGTTGCTGGTCCATGTAGTCGGCGAAATCCGATAGCTTCTGCGAGGCTACGCGCAGTGCTTTCGTCGAATGCGTGCGCACCGCCGGCACGACTTCGTCGTTGAGGTATTTGATGAATTCCGGAATCTCTTTTTCCAGACGCTCGGCGGCATCGTTGATGGTTTGGCTCACACGCGCCGACGCGCTCTCCACCTTGCGGTTGAAGTCGTTCATGGTACTCCTCGCGATTGGGCGTGAAATAGCTCACGCAATACTGCGGATGCCAGGCTCCGTTATTATTTCCTGCCGGAAGCGCCCGGTCAATGCCGGAAGCGATTCGAAGGGCCACCCGACGCACGGAAGTTCGTGCGCGCGGCTTGGGGTACAATGCGGTCTCCGCAATGGATTTCAACGCTTCATCGCGCGCACAGATACCGGTCTTGCGTTTCCGGGCGCACCTGCTGGCCTGGTACGACACGAACGCCCGCGACCTGCCCTGGCGCAAGGACCGCGATCCCTACCGCGTGTGGGTCTCGGAAATCATGTTGCAGCAGACCCGCGTCGCCGCCGTCATCGAGCATTATCACGAATTCCTGCGCCGCTTTCCCACCGTGCAAAAGCTGGCCGCAGCTCGCGAAGCCTCCGTGCTCGCCGCCTGGAGCGGCCTGGGATATTATCGGCGCGCGCGCATGCTGCACGCCGCCGCCAAAATGGTCGCGAAAGAGCTCGGTGGCCAATTTCCCGCGACCGCGGCGGCCCTGCGCGACTTGCCCGGCATTGGACGTTACACCGCTGCCGCTATCGCCAGCATCGCCTTCGGCGAACCGGCCGCGGTGGTCGACGGCAACGTCGAACGCGTGCTCGACCGCTTCTGCGGTGAGACTATGTCGGATGAACAAACATGGCACACAGCTGGCCAGTTGCTCGATCCCAAGCGTCCCGGTGATTTCAACCAGGCCATGATGGAACTGGGGGCGACCGTCTGCACGCCACGCGCTCCGTCTTGCCTGGCGTGTCCTATAGTTGAGCTATGCGCGACCCGCGGAGAGCGTGCCTCCGCTGCCAAATCCGCACAGCAAAAGAAACGCGAGATTCACTACGCGCTCGATTGCCGCAATGGCCGCGTCTTCCTGGTGCAGCGTGCCCGTGATCTGCTCCTGATGCCCGGGATGTGGGAACTACCCGAGACCGAGCCCCCATTGCCGCCGACGAAAAAAAAGCAGGTCAGCAGGACGGGAAAGATTGGCAGCACCACAGCGCAGCCGTCCTTCACCTTGCGCCATTCGATTACAGTGACGGACTATACCGTGCGCGTTTGGCAAATGCCCGCGCCCCAGGCCATCGCCGGAAGCTGGGTTGTCCTCGGCAAAGCCAGCACCCTTGCCCTAACCGGATTGGCCCGAAAGATTTTGCGGCGAGTTGGTGAAATCCGAAACAACAATTCGATCATCTAATCTAAGGTAAATACATTGAGTTTTTGGCGGAGAAGAAAGATGACGGCATTAGCCAATGGCACGAAAGCTCCCGATATTGAACTGAAAACGATGGACGGCAAGCGCTTTTCCCTCAGCGACGAACTCGCTCGTGGACCGGTAGTGCTGGTGTTCTTCAAAGTATCCTGTCCGACCTGCCAGTACGCACTCCCATTTTTCGAGCGCCTGTACAAAGCCTATGGGCAAAAGGGCGTCACCCTCGCCGGAGTCTCGCAAAACGATGCCAAGGACACGGCGGCTTTCGTGAAGGAATTCGGCATCACTTTCCCCGTTCTGCTGGACGACACGCACAAGTATCCCGCCTCGAACGCCTACGGCCTGACGAACGTCCCCAGCATCTTCTGGATTGCTCAGGATGGCGAGATTGAAATCTCCAGCGTGGGCTGGGTGAAGTCGGACTTCGAGCAGATCAACCGCAAAATGGCCGAGACCGGCAAGGTGCAGCCCGCCATGCCCTTCCGCGCTGGGGAAGATGTCCGCGATTTCCGCGCCGGTTGAGGGTCGAAAAACTAGGAGCCGGGTCCGGCTCCTCCCAGTAAAGCCAGAACTGCCGAGAAGGGGTAATGGTCCTCCATTCGCGCATCGGTACAAGCCCCGCCGGACGCGCGTTCCAAGGGTGGGTGCACTCTCGTGCATCTTCCCTCTTCACTAAGTCATACAACCTTTGTCCTATCCTCCGTTACAATTTCCACAGAACTTCAGAAAATAACGATCTTCCGGCGACCGCCGCTTCGTTGGGGGAGAAACCGAAACTATGCAGGGAGTCGCGAAAATCATCTCGGCGTGTCTGATCGTGTGCGCGAGTCTGCCGGTATGGGCCGACGGCGCATCCGGCGCGGCAGGGGGATCGAAAGGCGCCCCTTCGGTTCGCCTGTCAGGAGCGGCTTTTGTCGCGCTGAACACCATCAGCCCCGAGCACATTCGCTGGCACGTTCGCTATCTCTCGCACGATCTGCTGGAAGGCCGCGGCACCGGACAGCGCGGCGGAGACTTGGCCGCCGAGTACATTGCCACGCAGTTTGCCGAGTATGGCCTGAAACCCGCCGGCGATCACGGCACCTATATGCAGAAGGTTCCGCTGGTCGGAATCACGACCATGCCCGAGACGCAGTTTGCTCTCGTTCCCAAGCACGGCGAGACCATGAATTTGAAGCACCTTGACGAATACGTCGCTTACGACGAGACCCAGCAGGCGCAATCCGATATTGACGCAGACATCGTATTCGTCGGCTACGGCATCGAGGCGCCTGAGTACGGCTGGGATGACTACAAAGGCGTAGACGTGAAGGGCAAAGTCCTGCTGATGCTGGTAAATGAACCTCCCTCCGATGACCCGAAGTTTTTCAAAGGCAAAGCCCTCACCTACTACGGGCGCTGGACCTACAAGTACGAAGAAGCGCTGCGTAAGGGTGCGGTGGGCGTAATCCTGATTCACCAGACCCAGATGGCAAGTTACCCCTGGGAAGTGGTGCGCAACTCCAATGCTGGAGAGAAATCGTCTCTGAAGCTGACTGGGCCTGCCCTGAAGGTGGCCTCGTGGATTCAGTTCGAGGTGGCCACGCGCCTGGTTGCAGCCTCCGGCATGAACCTGGAAAAGTTTATGCAGGCCGCGCAATCCCGCGATTTCCATCCCGTGAATCTGGGCGCTCGACTGCAGGCGCGCATGATGAGCAAGGTGCGCAACTTCGAATCCAATAACGTAGTGGCGATACTGCCCGGCTCGGATCGCAAGGCTGCCGACGAAGCCATTCTCTACACCGCGCACTACGATCATTTCGGCATCCGTCCGGATATGCCCGGCGACAACATCTTCAACGGCGCCGACGATAATGCCACCGGATGCGGCATCCTGCTGGAAATTGCGCGTGCCTTCGGAAGTGCGGCTGGCCGGCCAAGGCGCTCCATCCTGTTCGCGGCCGTGACCGCTGAGGAGCAGGGGCTTCTGGGATCGGAGTATCTGGCCAAGCATCCGCCGATCCCCGCCGGCAAAATCTCTCTAGATCTGAACTATGACGACGTAAAGCCCTTAGGCGCTCCGGAAGAGGTGCAAGTCTCCGGTGCCGAGCGGACCAGCTTCTTCCCCATGGTCGAAGCCACAGCAAAAGAATTTCGCCTGGCGATTCGCCCCGACGCCCGCCCCGAGGCAGGGCACTTCTACCGCTCCGATCATTTCAGCCTGGCGCGCGAAGGCGTGCCATCCTTCTCCATCAATGAAGGGATGAAGTTCAAGGGACATCCGGAATCCTGGGGACTTGATCAGGAACGCGAATACGTCGAGAAGCACTATCACCAGCCCAGCGACGAGTACCATCCAGAAATGGATTTCGTCGGCGACTCAGCGATGGCGCGCTTCGGATTCGCCCTCGGCTGGGAAGCCGCCACCATGCCCAAGCTGGTCGGCTGGCAGCATGGCGATGAGTTCGAAGCGGCGCGGGTGAAGAGCCAGCAGTAGATTACGGATGCAACGGATCAAGAGACTCAAACTCTTAGCCGAGTGAATCCATTCCGTCGAAGTTATCCTTCACTAATACCCATCCGACCTTGCCATCGGAGGTTTTGATCTTCACCCACCAATCCTTCGCTCCTTCTTGCGTCACGATGGCCGCGCAATTTCGCAAACAACCCTCGCCGTCCTTTTCTGTAATGAAGGTGCTGTCTTCCCCCTTATGCCAGGCACCATTGAACCAGATGTCGGCGAAGCCCTCTCCTTGATTCATGTAGCGCAGCACAATGTCACCCCGCTTCAGCCCAAGTCTTGGGATTGCTTCCTTGACCAGAATTCGATCGGGCCTCCGTGTGATGTGGACGCCAGTAACCCCAGTTACCTCGTCTCCCGGATTAAGCCTGGCAAGTTCAGTGCGACCGTCTTGCCACGATGAGTAGACCGTGGAATTTTTTGTGACCTTCCACTTTCCAAACGTGCAGCCTTCAAAAGGGCAGGCATTAAGGTCAACGACGGGAAGATCCGGCTCTGCTGAGGGGCTGGAGCTAGCCGAAATGTTTCTCACGGGCTGCTGTGCGATTGCGAAGGCGGCGAACAGGAGAAAAATGAGCAATCTGGTTCGGACCATGCGTTCAACAATAGGCGTCAGCCCATGTCCTGAAAAGGTTACGCAAGGACGAGATGGCAGATCGCAGAGAGCTGCAGGGTTGTGCCCTTAACCACTGACGCCTCTTACGATTGAAACAATCCTGTAAAGGCGTGGCTTATGTTGTCCCGGACGACCTCCGGCCTTGCACGCTTACTCATGATCCGCTGTATTCTGCCCGCAGGATTCGAATTTAGCCTTTTGCGATTGCGCTTCGCCCTTCGACAGACAGAACCGGTCCAGATCCATCGGCGCCAGGACCGGTCCGTGAAAATACTTCTTCATGGCGGCGATGCGAGCCTGCTGCTCCGCCTTGTCTTGCGGGTCATAGTGATAGAAGAGAACCGATTGTACTTGGGCTTTCGAGGCTAGTTCTCCAAGGCTGTCCACCGTGAGATGTTCCTTCTCCATATGTGCGGCAAACTGCTGTTTGCGAGCAGGCGGCCAGTGGTTCTGGGCAGCCATCCGGTCAATGAACCCGCGTAGCTCGTCCGAACTCGCTTCTACCTCGGCAACGAGAACGTCGGCGCCCATCGCAAGTTTCACGACCGCGTCACTGGGTCCGGTGTCTCCGGTGAATACCACCACACCATGGGGGGTCTGGATACGGTACGAATATGACTTGAAATGCGCGCGGAACTGCGCCGGCATGAGCGCGTAATGCGAATTCTCGGCGGCCGTGATCTGAATTTTGTCGTCGCGGTAAACAACTCCCTCGCCATCGATTTCGTGGGCGACAAAGGGACTGGTCAGGCCGCGGTTCGGCTGGCCAAGCTGGAACCCGGGCTTTTCCGCGGCAAACACTCCGAAGGGAATGCTGATGTAGTGAAAGGCGGCTTCCACCAATTCGCTGGTTTGCGGCGGCCCGTAGATATTGATCTTCCGCGGGTCGCCAGCGAGATCAAGGTGGAAAAAATCGTTGGCCATCACGTCGGCCAGGCCGAGATCATGATCCGGGTGCAAGTGGGTAAAGAAGATCGTTCCAATCGTTTCCGACGGAATCCCAACCTCGACGAGACGCCGGATGGTTCCAATGCCACAGTCGATTAAGTACGGCCGCCCATCGACGATGAGCAGCGTGGCCGGCTCCGAGCGATTCTTGCGCAAAGGCGGACCGCCCGCAGTACCGAGCATCAGTAGTTCGGTATCGTCTGCGCGCAGCGCCATACCCTGCTGTTGAGACGCAGCGGGAATACTGAAGAAAGTCAGCCCGAGCGCGAGAGCTGCAATGAACATCGTTCCACAGTGCGATCTATTCATTCCTGGACACCTCTGCACGAAAAATGACTCGCCAGCGAATCACGGTGGGGCAGGAGTATAGCGCAAGATTGGTTTTAGACGAAGCGATGAAGAAACCTTGACGCGCGGCAGCAACGTGAAAGTCTGTTCCACTCCCGAATCGGGTAATTGCGCCTCTCACGGTCGTCCGGGCCGCCAAATCGGGGTTGACTTGCCGGTCGAGGGGCACCCACGCTGGGGCGCCCGTAAAGAAAATGAATGAAAGAGGCGAGCAGAAAATGACGTGAGTTGTAAGATGTGACCTCTGGAAAGGGAGCGTATCGGCGATGACCAAAGGCCGTATGGAGGCTTTCAGTGACGGAGTGTTCGCCGTCATCATCACCATCATGGTCCTGGAGCTGAAGTCGCCGCAGGGAACAAGTCTGGCTGCTCTGAAGCCGTTAATCCCGGTCTTTTTCAGCTATGTCCTCAGCTTCATCTATGTGGGAATTTACTGGAACAATCATCACCACCTCTTGCAGGCGGTGCGCTACGTCGCCGGCGACGTCCTGTGGGCGAATTTACACTTGCTGTTCTGGCTTTCTTTGATTCCATTTACGACGGCCTGGGTGGGCGAGAATCCTCTTTCGCCCTGGCCCGTAGCCATATATGGCTCAATATTTTTATTTGCGTCGATCGCCTACTTCATCTTGACCAAGGTGCTCATCGCTCATCAGGGAGAAGGTTCATTGTTGGCTGCATCGGTTGGAAGCGACCGGAAAGGTGTGCTGTCGACGATCATCTACATGGTTGCCGTACCCTTGGCTTTCTTGCGGCCATGGATATCCTGCGCCCTGTACGTCCTGGTCGCTGTGATGTGGCTTGTTCCAGATCGGCGAATCGAGAAGACTCTGGCCAAACGAGCGGAGAGCGACTAGCGAGCAGACGCTCTGTCCATCGCGCATAAACGGTGCAGACATCTTCTGCTGGATTTATGCAGCTGAAGACTCGGGCGCTTTCTCGAGCGCTTTGCGGTCCCACTTTCCGGTGGTCGCGCCCGCTTCGTATGTACTTTGGAGAAACTCCAGCAAGGCGGCATTGGGCGACTTCGCCAGCCTCACATCGTCATACATCAATAGATATTCACCCAAGCCCGAGTGATAAAAGGCTTTGTCAGGCCGGACCCGTTGTTGCGCAAATCCGTCTGGGGTCGGCGCCGCGTAGCAATAGAACGCGGCCTCCTTCACATCTCCGCCACCCGGCCACCATCCGGCGCTAATCACCTCATGTGAATACGCCTCGCGCATAATCTTTCGAAGCACCGGATCAGGATCGTTGCGCTCCGGAGCTGGACGGCCGGAAAAACGCGTGAGCGCCAAGTCAAAGCTGCCCCAGAAAAAATGTACCGGACTGGATTTCCCCACGAAACGCGAACGGAAAATTTTGAATACCTCGTCGAGCGATAGAAGAATCCGCCACAGCCGCCGCGCGTATTCGCCATCATAAGAAGCGTGAACCTGATCCTGATCGAACGGGATGGCATCGGTCACCTCGACGGGCATCTGCCAGATATGCACATCGATATTCAAGGAACGGAGTGCGTCCATAAGCTCGGCGTAGAAGTCGGCAACGGATCGGGGTGCAAGCGCTACGGCCCTTGTCTTCGGATCGGTGGTGCGGATCATCAGCTTATGATCGAGAAAATCAAACTCCATCTCAAAACACCGATTTTTGTAAGGCATGATGGAGGTAGTCAATCCGCGTGAACTCACATACAGTGGCACGTTCCACCAGTGATTGATTCTGGGAGTTAACTCAAGGCGTATCTTCCCCACGATCTGCGTCCACATGTGCAGCGTGGTATAGGTGTCTTTCCAATCCGCCAGCCGGATTGCCGGCCACGATTCAGGCGACTCCGAAATGCCAGTGGAACGTGCTTGAGTCATAGAGTGCTCCTGTGCCAGCAGGTTTTCAGATTGCAGATAAACTTGACGACCATGCTTCACCGGCCGGAGAGAACAGATTAAACCATCAGGCTGGCCGGAACTGCGTTCGAGTTTTAATCCTTCGGCGCGAACAGTCGTATTCAGTTCTTTCCCGGCCCTCGCAGAACACTTCCCGCTACAGTTCCAGTCAGGTGGCCATTGTCATACTCGAGCTGCCCGTTCACGAAAACATACTTCACGCCCTGTGAAAGCTCGGTTGAGTGCTCGTAAGTTGCGTTGTCTTTGATGGTAGCCGGATCGAAGATCGTGATGTCCGCGTAGTACTTGGCTTTCAACAGCCCGCGATCGCGTAACCGCTCGCGCTGCGCAGGCAAAGAGGTGATCTTCCTAATACCCTGCTCCAGGGGCAGAAGATGCTCGTCGCGGACGTAGTGCCCGAGGAACCGGGGCATGCTGCCGAAGGCGCGCGGATGCGAATGCGCCTCAAATAGAGGCCCATCGAGTGAGAGTTCGCCGGCATCGAGCCCGATGCTCGTCCATGGCTGCTTTAAGCCATAGCGCAGGTCCTGTTCGCTGGCAATAAAGTAAAGTGCGCCGGTTTGCGCCTTGTCCGCGAGGACCAGGTCGAAGAGTGCCTCGAGCGGAGCTTTTTTCTGCGTGGCGGCGATCTGGGCGAGAGTCTGGCCGTCGTATTTTTTGAGATCAGGATTCACGATCCCGGATACAAGAACACCCGAGGCGCCGCCACTGCCGAGATACAGATTTTCCCAGTCGGAATGTTCGGTGGCCAGTTCCTGTTTAATCTTGGCGCGAACGGATGGATCCTTTAGTCGTTCAAGTAATTTAGCCGTGCCGCCATCGGCGACCCACGGAGGCAGGCTCGAGGCGAGGGCAGTTCCACCAGCGAGGTACGGATACATATCGGCAGATACGTCCTGCCCGGCGTCGCGTGCCGCCTGGATCATCCCGACAATTTTGGGCATTGTGCCCCAGCGCGGTTTCCCGATGACCTTGAGGTGGAAAATCTCCACCGGCAAATGCGCTTCGCGGCCAATGCGCAGCGCTTCTTCGACCGCGGCAGTTTCGCTTTGGCCTTCGCTGCGCATATGGGTGGCGTAAATGCCGCCGTATTGACCCGCCACTTTGGCGAGTTCGATCAACTCTTCAGTCTTGGCGTAGTGTCCGGGTGGGTAAATGAGCGCGGTAGAGATACCAAAAGCTCCATCCTGCATGGCCTGCGCCACCAGCGCTTTCATTTTTTCAAGTTCGTCGGGCGCTGGTGCGCGGTCGGCATCGCCAAGCACAGCCTCCCGGATCTGCGCTGCGCCGACATACGTTCCAATGTTGATGGGAGTGCCGGTCTTTTCGAGCCGGGCAAAGTAGTCGCCCAGGCTCGACCAGTCAATCTTCAAATGATAGGGATCGACGGCGGGCTGCAATTGCGAGATGGTGTTGGCGTTTTGTGGCGCGGCGGAACCGCCCTCGCCGGTGATCTCCGTAGTAATTCCCTGCGACAACTTGCTCAGCGAGCGATTGTCAATCAGCAGCGCGAGCTCCGACTGGCCGAGCATGTCAATGAACCCGGGAGAGACGACTAAGCCGGAAGCATCGATGACCCGTTTTGCCTGTGCATTTGGGAAACGCCCGATGGCCACAATGCGATCGCCGCGAACAGCCACGTCGCCCGACACCCACGGATTACCTGAGCCGTCGATGATGCGGCCGTTACGAATGAGGACGTCGTACGCAGCACTCTCCTCTTGAATTGCCGCCGCGGCGGGCGGAGCATCATACGCAGCAGCCGCGATTGCCCCCAAAGCCTGCCCCGCGATGTTTTGCACGGCATCGGGATCGTCCATGGGCGCAGCCACCATGTTGACGTACGCGGCAAAAGCCAGCCGCTCACCGGTTGCGGTCTGCATGTAGCCCGCAAGGCCTTTGCCAGTGACCATCAGGTTTTTATTCAGCGCGTCATAGACGTCGTAAGTTCCGGTCTTTGCCTGCACGTGCCCGGCGGCGGGCGAATCCACCTGAATCTTGTAGAGCGTTCCATCGCGCCCCAGAATCGGGAGTCCACGGTGAAAATCGGCGAAGTCTTTCTGCGTGGACATATAGGTCAGATAGCGCACCATAAAATCCGGCGTGAACAGCGCATTTCCGCCGGCCCCATCGGTTTGCGATGCGGCGGTTAAGTCCAGGTTGGCCTTTTTCAGAAAATCGTGCTCCAGATCGAAACCACCCTGGTCAATTTCTTTGTCTTTGTGCGCCAGCAACGCGCCTAGCAGAAATGGCCCCATCGTGGCGTGCAGGTTCTGACTCACCTTGAGAGTGATCTTCACGTCTTCTTTGAGAGGCGGGGAGACATGCTCGGCGAGCTGGTGTTCCGCTTTGTAATTCGCGGCCAATGCCTTGAAATCCGGGGCGCTGGTCGTAGCGGCGATGGCTACTTTGACGCCGGCCTCATTCAGAGCCTCAGCCAGCACCGTGGCAGCAAACCGGCTAGGCTCAGGAACAGCATAGGAGTCCATTTCCGGGCCCTTGCCCGCGGGCAATGTGCCGCTCAGAGTCACACTGCGCGTTCCATCCGCATTGAGTTTTTCCGCCGTGTAGTTCAAGTTCGGGGTGGAACCGGCCTTGCCGGTCACAGCCTGATTGATGATTTGTACATACGACGTTTTCGGGGAAATCTGCAGGCTGACGGGTGCGCCCTCTTTGTCGCCTGCAGTGGCGACGACATCGATGACATTGTCATTCACGACGATGGGCGAAATCACCACGTTGGTTCCGAGTTCCCGATCGCCCTCGGGAAACAGACTTATATCCACCAACACTCGGCCGCGCACCCGCTTGATTCCTTTGCTCGCGATCTGCTGCGCCAGTTCGCGGATCACTTTTAACGGATCTCCCAGGCCCTTGCTGTCGGGACCGCCATAGGAGTGATCCATGTTTTCGTAGGCGAGCGTCTCGTCGGATTGAATGCGGCCGGAGAGATCGGGGTCGCCGCTCGCGACCAGCACAATGTCGCCATCGAGCGTCCCGTCTTTCTTGATTGGGCCGGTGCGGTAGGCGCGGCTGTGGAAGCGGTAATCACCGCCGAGCAATTCCAGCACCGTGCCTTCGGTCAGGAGCTTGGTGGTCGAACCCGGAACCATGAGCTTGTCGGGATTGTGCTGAAAAACGATCTGCTGGCGATCGAGAGAGTAGAACTCAACTCCAAAGGTGGAGTGCACGAACTCCGGGCGATTCATGACAGCCTGAATGCGCTCCGGCAGGTCGGTGACTTTCTGACAGAATAAATTCGGACAACCAGATAGAAGCCAGAATGCGCCCAACAGCCAGGGGAGCTTGTTGTTCATTCGATCTCCTCGATTTCTTCCCATTAAAACTATTTGCCGAAAAACTTCATGCGCTCCGTGCACCGTTGGTCCAATGCCTGCTGCGGACCGTGAGCCGTTCGATCAACTCTCGTTTTACGGCGAACCCGAGTCCAGGATTAGCGGGAGAAGAAATAGTACCGCGTGCGCTCACTTGAACTTCAGGCTCAATAATGTCTTCATTCCAATACCGGCTGCTGGCGGAAACGTCCCCTGGAAGCGTAAATCCCGGCAAGGTCGACATGGCAATGTTGTGGGCACGGCCGATTCCTGACTCCAACATGCCTCCGCACCAGACGGGAACGCCGCGTTCAGCGCAGACATCGTGCATGCTGCGTGCGCCA
>Ga0209166_10001161_pt1 | contig 22889 bp, 19 predicted proteins | sample Coa_R1_3_FD_187151 | JGI IMG/M metagenome (GOLD analysis project Ga0209166, IMG submission 187151) | Surface soil microbial communities from Centralia Pennsylvania, which are recovering from an underground coalmine fire - Coalmine... | ecosystem: Environmental > Terrestrial > Soil >... | reverse complement strand
GTACCAACACGGCAATCGACCCCAAGGCGCTGATTGTTTCGCCTTCCCCCACGCTCGGCGGAGATGCCATCAATTCTGAGCTGTCGGACTTTTTTTCACAGGGCGGCGCCAGCGTCACCGACGTCATTGCCTTCCACGGCTACAGCGGAACCGACGACACAAAGATCCCGATTCTGGTCAGCAAAGTGAGGGACGGGGCGCAGACGACTTACGGCCTGCTCAGCAAGCCGCTCTTTGATGATGAGTTCAGTTGGGGAGCCAATGTCGACTTTCCTGATCCGGACGAGCGTGCCGGGTTTGTCGCGCGCTCTGCGCTCCTGCATTGGAGTTCCGGAGTGAGGCGGCTCTACTGGTACTCCTGGGATGTTGCCGGCGACATGTGGTCCCTAAATAGCGTTGCGGGATGCACGAGGCCTGACTTGAGCGGAGTCGGGTTCAGTTGCAGTGACGCTCTGGCTTGGACGGAGGTGCAGCAGTGGATCGTGGGAAGGACTCAGAGCCAGCCGTGTCAGGCAAACGGCACCGTGTGGACGTGCCAATTCACCAAGTCTGGAGGATTCCAGGGCCTCGCGGTATGGGATACTGCCCAGAGTTGCAGCAACGGAGTGTGCACCACTTCCACGTATAGCTTGCCGTCTGGTTCGAATTACATCCACTATCTTGATCTCGAGGGCGATGACACTCTCATTTCGGGCAATACCGTCCAAGTCGGTTACAAGCCAATCTATCTCATGAATCAATGAGCAGAACTGTTTGCAGCCTGAATGGAGTACTAGTCAAGATTATTACGGAGTGAAACTTAAAGCATTCGCGAATCACTCCTTCATGGGCCGGACGCCTCGGACAAAGTTGTACCCCGCGCAAGTTCGGCCTGAATTTCATCACGACCATGGATGAGCACGATGAGCCGAATGGGCCCCGGGGGCCTGAACACTCGCGCCCTGTCACTACGGTGCAGACTGAAAGAGGAACTCTTTAGACGGAATCTGTGACTCCAACTGCTTAAGTATTTCACTAGTGCGCTGGAGGATGGATGCATCAGTCTGGCCCGACTGCAACTTGAAATCGATGCCGATGGTTCCAACCAGCTTTCCACTCTCGTCGTGCAGGGGAGCGGTGACGTCGTAGCCGTCCGCTTCTTTCTCGACATAGGGCTTTCCGGTTTTCAGGGCGGCGAACTCATCTTCGTCGCACTTCTCTCCCAGGTCTTTTGCTTCCGTGGCTGCGATTGTCACGCAGGTGGTCTTGCCTGCCGGGGTAGCAGAAATTTCCAGCCCGGCAATATCCGCGTTCTTTCTTACCGTGGAGTTCACCAGTTGCTGAGCGTTTGTCGTTCCTGACTGGGCTTGCGACAAGCAGACCATCATCACACTGCAAATCACAACCGAGGTGGCGAGGATACTGGACTTTACCGTCATAGCTCTTCCTCCTTGAGAGAGGTGGTGGAAACTGCAGCGCTTGGATTCTAAGCAGCCTCTCTGAAGGAAGCCTGAAGGACCTTTACGAAATCATTTGCGGCGACATGGCGACACCAGACCCGTGAAAGTCACAGGCCAATTGTCGTAAGCAGGCGATTACACGTTTCGACCCTACGGGCTGGATTGTGAGTGAAATCGCGATGTTTCAACAGTTAGCCTTCCGCTTCGTGCTTGGTGGACGGCGTGACGAGCGGTGGGCTTTTGGCACGATTTGAGTCAGGCATTGCCCCTAAGAGCATCTAACAAAACCTGCTGCGATGAAAAAGCCGCCTTGAGAGGCGGCTTTCCTGGACTGCGTAATCCCCTCGCTACGGGGTGACCGTGAAGACTGCTGGGCTTGTGACAGTCCCGCCCGGAGTCGTCACTTGAATCTTGCCTGTCTTTGCGCCAGTTGGAATTGTGGCCGTGATCTGCGTGTCGGAGTCTACAGAAAACGTGATCGCTTTCACGCCGCCGAACGTGACGCTCTTCGCGCCAGTGAAACTGACTCCAGTAATCGTCACCGGAGTTCCCACCGGCCCGCTGGTCGGACTGAAGCTCAAGATCGCTGGGGTAACGCGAAACACTCTGTTGCTGGTCAGTGTGCCGCCTGGCGTCGTTACCGTGACGGAGCCTGTTGTTGCTCCGGCCGGGACCGTTGCGGTCAGATAAGAGTCGGAAACGACTGCGAAGCTCGCCGCAACTCCATGGAAGGAGACCTTGCTGGTCCCAGTAAATCCTTGGCCGAGGATTTCGATGCTCTTCCCGACTTTGCCAGAAAATTGTGGACCCACGAAACGGACGAACGGGCCTAACCCCATGCTCAGGCTATAGAGAACACCGCAAGCACACGGATTCCCTGTGCCGCCTGAGTTAGTGTCTCCGTAGAGGATGCCGGTCGTGTGTTGGAACAGGGGACCTCCAGAACCAAACCCTGTAAGAATGTCAAAGTTATGAACGATCGTGTAGCTACCCGCCGCCGTGACCTCGAAAAGACGGAGACCCGCCGTACCATAGAAGTTGCCATCCGTCGCCTGCACTGGACCAACGGATGGCTCGTACCCGGTAATATTCGAAGTGAAATTGAAAATATCGGTGAGAAGTCCGGCCGGAGCCATCTTGTAAAAAGCTCCAATGTTCTTCGCTCCTCCCTGATTGGTTATCCCATAAAAATTTCCGTCGTTAGCTTGAATGAGAGGACTCAACGCGTTTTGCCCATCCGTTCCGATCAAGCTATGGAGCATGGTGTACTTGCCTTGCGGCGTGATTCTGAAGATGGTACCTCTGTCTTGGGCGCCTCCGAATTGGGTGGCGCCGTAGAAGTTCCCGTCGGTGCCTAGAACTAAGGTCCCTGGTGTGTGACCGTTTTCAATGGAACTCGTGGCGGTGAAGACGGTGGTCAGGATGCCTGTGGGCGTTATCTTGTACATGGACCAAGGCCCGAACGTTTGAACGGCGGTACCGTAGAAGTTTCCGTCGGTGCCTTGGGTCGGTGCGGCGAGCGGGCCATACCCGTCGTCGCCATTGGCGAAGTTGTGCAGCACCGTGAATTGCCCGCCGATAGTGATCTTGAAGACTGTTCCGTCGCTGTTAGTGCCACCTGAAAGGGTTGTGCCATACAGACTACCGTCTGTTCCTAGCGTCAAGCCACCTCGCGGGCTGGCTCCGATATTCCCATCGAAGCTATACAACACTTTCATGTTTCCGCCAGGCGTAAGTTGGAAAATGGCGCCATTGTTGGAAGTTCCTCCATTCTGTGAGGTGCTGTAGAGGTTGCCATCTCGCCCCTGCGCAAAAATGCCGATATATTCCGGGCTCAGCGGATCTCCGGTGGCACTTCCGAGGTTGTAAAGGACGGTATAGGTTTGGGAACTGGCAGTCACGGCGGACAGCACTATCGCAACCATAAGAAGAGCTGTTTTCAGTTGCGGTGTTGTTGCGGGAATCCTTTGCTGTTTCATCTGAGATCCTCCTGAAGTTCGAGACCTGCCTCGTCAACGAGCATTCTTGTCTCAGCAAAGGCTCTGGGGCTTTCCTCCCCCGGTGGCTGGAACGCTTGCGGTTATCCTCTGTCACGCATTACGTAAACGCGCGGGACGACCGTCATGCTGAGGGGAAATCGTCAAAATGGCGGACCGACTTGATGGTGGGCCAATTCAGCTGAGCAACTGCGGGGATATGAACGAACGCCTAATTCTCCTCTCGGCAAGAGCAGGGGTCAAGGACAAAGTATTCTGCGACCAGGGCCTCGTTGGCTACAGGTTTTGTTAGACGCTCATGAAGGGGAAGGTCAGGACACGTGTTGCCGCGTTTGCGATGATTTCACGACAAAAGCACCGCTTATTTCGTCGTGTTGAGATGCACAGGACATAAAGACTCACGCAAAGCCTCGATGGCCCCGAAGAACTCGCTTTTGTTAACACAGCATTGATTGTCTCTATGAGATGGATTTGACCCGCTGGAGAGGACGCAAGAGAACTTCTCTGGTCCTAGAAGCCAATGACTGACGAAACCAGCGATTGCGCTCAAAATGCCGGCCTCAAGCCGGTTCTTACGGCTGCTCTTGGTGGCTCGAGGCGCCGTGGGTGCATGCCAAGACGGAACCCGTGACCCCGGTAACTCTCTCCCACGGCATCCTGCAGTATGATGGAGCAACACAAAATAATCTGTCCGCATATTCCGCCTCGCCCGGAGAACCTGAGAATGAGTCGCCCTTCTCTAATCCGCCTGCTGATCCCCTGCCTGCTTCTCGCGGCGCTACTGTCGGGCTGTTCCCGCGATCCCAACGTCCGCAAGCAGAAATATTTCGACAGCGGCGAAAAGTATTTTGCAGGCGCCAAATACCGCGAAGCCATCATCCAGTACTCCAATGCCATTCGCATCGACGACCGCTTCGCTCCCGCGCACTCCCAACTAGGCCAGGCCTACATGAAAATCGGGGACAGCCAGCGCGCCTTTACCGAACTGATGCGGGCCGTTGATCTCGTGCCCGACAATTATCGCGCCCGGATTGATCTTGCCAATCTTCTGCTCAGCGCCCGCAATCCCGACGGTTCGCCGCTCCAGGACGCTGTCGATAAGGCGAAAGTCCATCTTGACGTTCTCAAAGAAAAACAGCCCAACAATCCCGAAACTCACGATGCCTGGGCCAACTATTATTCGGTCGAGAAAGACATGCCCGCGGCGATGCAGGAAGTCAATCAGGCCATCACTCTCGACCCCAACCGCTCGCAACCGTATCTGCTGCGCGCGTTTCTGGAACTTCGCTCCAATCAGCCAGATCAGGCCAAAGCCGACTTCATCAAGGCCACCGAAGTCGATCCCAAAGCCCTCAATGCTCAACTCGCTCTGGGCGGCTTCTATCAGTCCCATGGTCAATTGGCCGAAGCCGAGCAGCAGTTCCGGCGCGCCATCGCGGTCGACCCCAAAAGCATCACGCCTCGCGCCGCCCTGGTTCGTCTCCTGATGCAGCAGGGCAAAAAGGACCAGACCGAATCCCTGCTTCGCCAAACCAAGCTCGATCTTCCCAACAACTCGGAAGCGTATCGGATGCTTGGGGACTACTATTTCGCCACCGGTGATCTAAATCAGGCAGTCGCTGAGTACACATCTCTCAACAGCGAACATCCCAAAGACATACAGGTCAAGAAGAACTACATTCAACTGTTAATACTGAACAACCGCCTTGACGACGCCGCAAAGCTCAACGAGGACTTTCTCAAATCCAATCCCCACGATGTAGATGGCCTCATCTACAAAGGCCAGGTTCAGCTTCGCCGCAGCGATGCGGCCGGCGCGGTTCAATCGCTACAGGCAGCGTTGCAGAACGATTCCGAAAATGCCGTCGCGCACTACCAGTTGGGAATTGCTTATGCTCAGCAGCGCGATCCGGCGCGCGCCGAATCCGAGTGGCGCGAGGCAGTCCGCATCCGTCCCGATCTAACCGAAGCTTTGCGCGCCCTGGGTGGCATCGAAGTCAACCGCAACGAGATGGATGCTCTTTCCCAGACTGCCCAGCAACTGATCAACGCGCAACCCAATTCTCCCGACGGATACTCATTGAAGGGCGTCGCCGACCTCGCCCACGGAAAATATGCTGACGCGCAACACGACGCCGAACAGGCCATGCAGCGGGCGCCCCAGAGTTCCGCGCCATTGGTGCAGCTAGGCAACATCCAGTTCACGCAAAAACATTTCGCTCAATCAGAGGGTTTCTACCGCCAGGCGCTCGAGAAAGATCCGACTTCCACCGAAGCCCTCAGCGGACTCATGAACACCTATCTCGCGCAGAAGCAGGCAGACAAGGCCATTGCCGCAGCGAATGCGCAGATCGCCAAGGCTCCCACTAACGCCAACTTCTACGATCTTCTGGGCACTGTCCTGTTCAACACGAAAAAAGACTATCCCGCGGCCGATGCAGCTTTTCGCAAGGCAGTCGATCTCGACAAGAACAACATTGACGCGCTCGAAAAATTAGGGAAAGTGCAGGTGCAGGAAGGCTCAGTCGATCAGGCACTCGCGCTCTACCAGAAGTCCATTAAAGACAATCCGCGCGAAGTGCGTTTCTATATTCTGGCGGGCGAACTCTACGAAGCAAAGCAGAATCTCGATCAGGCCAAACAGATGTTTCAGCAAGCGCTCACCGTATCGCCCGATCATCCTCTGGCATCGAATAATCTCGCTTATGTGATCCTCGAGCAGGGTGGAAACGTGGATCTTGCTTTAAGCATGGCGCAGACCGCGCGCCGGGGTATGCCGGACTCCCCGAACGCCGCCGATACACTCGGCTGGGCCTACTACAACAAAGGAATCTATCCCGACGCCATCAACCAGTTTCAGGAAGCTCTACGCCTGAATGACAAGAATGGCGGCCCCGACGACGCCACGCTTCACTACCACCTGGGCCTCGCGTATCAAAAAGCAAACCAGACGGCGCAAGCGCGGCAGCAGTTGGAAAAAGCAGTGAAACTCCAACCCGACAACGCTGACGCCCGCAAAGCGCTGTCCCAACTCCGCAGCTAGTGTAGGGGCTGGGCTGTTAAGAATGGTGATGACGTCTTGGGGCGCGAGTGCCGGAGGAGCGGTTATTCAAATCTAACCCTGCAAACCTGCTTTGCAGGTTACGGATGCCCAGGATGGGCGTGTGTAACCGTGTCCGCTTCTTTTCGTGGTTAGTTTTCGCGGTTCGTGGCGCTTAGTCCGCCGCAACCTGCGTCGGCTTGCCCGGTTCTTGCTTCTTGGAGCGATTCGAAGGCAGCCCGGCATCGCGAATCTTGTACAACAGTGCGCGGTAGCTGATGCTCAATGCGCGTGCCGCCTGTTTGCGGTTCCAGTGATGGTTCTGCAGAACTTTCAGGATCACTTTGCGCTCCAGCTCGCGCACCGCCTGGCGGGTCAGCTTCTTCAGCGAGATCTGCCCATCGACCGGAATTTCAGTGTTGAAGAAATCCGGGCTTCGCGGTGCGAGGTCGGAAGTGATCACTTCCTCATTGCCCAGGATGACGTAGCGCTTGACCAGGTTTTCCAATTCACGCACGTTGCCCGGCCAATGATACTTGCCCAGCACGGACATCAGTTCGTTGGAAAGCGCCTTGGCGCGGCAATTGTACTTGCGGTTATAGAACTCGAGGAAATGGCTCACCAGATCCGGGATATCGGCAGCACGCTCGCGCAGCGCCGGCAAGTGCAGATTCACCACGTTGATGCGGTAGAAAAGATCCGAGCGGAACGTTCCGTTTTCAATTTCTTGTTCCAGCTTGCGATTCGTAGCGCAAACCACGCGCACTTCCACTTTCTTATCTTCCTGCGCGCCGATGCGGCAGAATTGCCCATCCTGCAACAGCTGCAGGAGTTTCGACTGCAGGGACATATCCAGCTCAGAAATTTCGTCCAGGAACAATGTGCCGCGGTGCGCCATCTCGACGCGGCCGGGCTTTACGCCGTAGGCGCCGGTAAAAGCTCCCTTTTCGTAGCCGAACAGCTCGCTTTCCAGAAGCGTTCCTGGAATGGCGGGGCAATTGACTTTGACCCAGGGTCCACTGCGCCACGGCGATGCGGCGTGGATCATGCGGGCGATGATGTCTTTGCCGGTCCCGCTTTCTCCCTGAATGAGCACCGGCACATTGGCGCCGGCAATTTTGGTGAGGCGGTCGCGCACCGACTGCATGGCTTCGGTGCGGCCGAAGACGATGCCGTCAGGAGGCATCTCCCCCATCGGCTGAACGAGCGGATTCATACCACTGCTTGTCATCGCTGGTTTCCCAATTTTGGGGGAGCAACCTCAACGTGCAAGCAAAGAGCCAAATGTGGCCGAGCCCCATGCAGTCACCACAAATCTAGACTATGTTGTTGAGGCGTATCAACTTACCAAAGAGCCGGGAGGGCACACGCCGGTAATCAGACTTTGGTAGCCAGAGTAACACTGCCCGGGGCGAGATGCGCAAACATTTTCACAACGCTGAAGCCAACTTCCTACCGCGAAGTGCACGTCTCGTCGGAAGCAGGAGCGGTCGACTGAATTTGAGTCCGAGCAGGTAATAGCCTTCGGCCGGGGTGGCGCGAAGAGTCTTGGCGCGAAGCGTCCTTGCGGCGACGGGGGCCCAAGCCGCTATGGGTGCGCTGGGGATCTCGAGCGTTAGCTGTCCCATGGCTGGAAGAACCCGCCTGATCGCGAGCAGCATGCCACCCGCGCTCACGTTGAGCGCGGTAGCAAACTCCACAAAATCCTTATTACCATCATCCCGCCCACGCACAAAAACGGGGATTGCCAAGGGCAATCGGGGCCACTTGCGCCGTTCCGTCCCGTAAATTGCGTCAGCCATCCAGGCGTCTCCGTCAGGTCTTTGGGCGCTATTTAAAGCACATGAGGGGCCAAATCCTGGGCGAAATCAGGTTAAAACTGGCAAGGAAAACGGCGATGCGACTGCAAAACCCACGACAGAGCGGTACCATTCGGCAATTAATTCGTATTTTGTTCGCTGCTCGATAGCCCCGGACATGTCGCCACTACTGGGGGAAAGTGCAAGGTTTTGCTACACTTGGGTAATTCCGTTGTCCTTTTTCGTTGACAAGGGAAGTTTGCTCCCTTACGATTCGACTTAACCACGCGCTCATAGCAATCGAGTGCTGTTTTCCCCTCTCCCCGTTGAAAATCTGTGGTAACTCTGATGGCCACGCCGAAGAAGAACACGTGTGTTTCTGACGGAACCTTGCCCGCCGGACCGGCGGCCGCCGCTGCTGGCGCAAGCAATGGCGACGTTCCTGCGCCGCAGAACCTGTTGCAGGAATACAAGGAACTGCGCGACCGTTTTCAGCGCACCACGAACGCGCTCGCCTCTGCCGCTCACGATCTGAAAACGCCGTTAGCGATTCTCAATGGATACGTCGAACTTCTGCAGAGCGAAAAACTGGGGGCGGTTTCTGACCGCCAACGCGAAGTGCTGCAGGACATGCGGGAAAGCGGCAAGCGCCTCGAGCAATTTATCCAGGACTTCCTGACGTACAGCGCGCTTGAAACCGGCGGGCTGCGCATGCAGTTCGATGCGGGCAACATCAACGACTGCCTCTCCGGGGTCTGCCGTTTGTGGTCGAATCGGTTTCAGCAGAAAGGAATCGCGCTCTATTTCCTGGCGAACGACAAGCTGCCGATTTTTCCCTTCGACAGCGCGAAGCTGGAGCGCGTGATTTCCAACCTGCTAGAGAATTCTTTCAAGTACACGCCGCAGGGTGGAACCGTGTGGTTGCACGCCGAGCCGTACATGTGGGAGCGCCGGGCTGAAATCCGCCCCTCTAGTGACGAGCGCCGCCGCCAAAGCGTGCCGCATCCCAACTCTGTCAAAGTCAGCGTCTCCGACACCGGGCCGGGGATTCCCGCGGAGTTTCATCTGGAAGTTTTCGATGATTTTTTCCGTCTGCCTGGCACCGAAGAGCAGGACGGCATGGGATTGGGCCTGGCGATCGCGCGCCGCCTCGTGCAAGGTATGGCAGGAAAGATCTGGGTAGAGAGTGATCCGGGGGCGGGGTGCAAGTTTTCTTTTCTGCTCCCGTTCCGGCCGGCAGTTGCCGCCAGCAAAGGAAAGAGCCGATGAAGCCAACCGCAAAAATCCTGCTGGTCGATGACGAACCCGGCATGCTGCGCTACATCAAGACGCTGCTGGAAGTGGACGACTACAAGGTCGAAACCGCGACCAATGGCGAAGAAGCTCTGCAGTGTATCGATAAGGGACTGGAACCCGATCTGGTCTTGCTCGATGTCCTGATGCCCGGTATCGATGGCTTGCAGACACTCGAACAGCTGCGGCAGAAGAAACCCGGCGTGAAAGTCGTGATGCTCTCTTGCGTCAACGACACTCGCAAGGTTGTACAGGCGATGAAATTGGGCGCGCAGGATTATCTGACCAAGCCTTTCCAAAAAGCCGAATTGGACGCGGTGATCGATCTCAGCCTTGGTCAAGGCAAGCAAACCGTGACAGGCGAAGTGGAAGAACTGACCGACGATGTATTCTTCATCGCGGCCAGCCCGGCGATGCGCAAGATCCGCTCGCAAGCGGCGCTGGTGGCAAATGTTGACATTCCCGTGCTGCTGCTCGGGGAGAGCGGCACTGGCAAGGAAGTTCTGGCGCGCCTAATCCACAAGCTTTCGCCGCGCGCGCATCGCACATTTCTGAAAGTAAATTGCGCCGCCGTTCCCGCGGATTTGCTGGAAAGCGAACTCTTTGGATACGAACCGGGCGCCTTTACCGGCGCGACCCATGCCAAACCTGGAAAATTTGAACTTTGCAACAAGGGCACGATTCTGCTGGATGAAATCGGCGAGATGCCTCCGCTGTTGCAAGCGAAGCTGCTGCACGTTCTGCAGGATCAGCAGTTCTCACGCCTGGGCAGCCGCTCCGTGATCAAGGTGGATGTACGCATTTTGGCGGCCACCAACATCAACATTCCTGAAGCGCTTGCGACCAAGCGGCTGCGCGAAGATCTCTACTATCGGTTGAATGCGTTTACGTTGAGCCTTCCGCCGTTGCGCGACCGGAAAGAAGAAATTCCGATCCTGCTAAAGCATGCCATGTCTCGCATGGCGGAACGGTATGCGCGTCCGCCCCTGCCGCTTTCTCCGGCGTTGCTGCAGGCATGCCAGAATCATTCCTGGCCGGGCAATCTGCGCGAGCTGAATAACTTCCTGAAACGTTATTTGATTCTTGGCGATGAAAACCTCGCCGCCGCCGAACTCCTGCCGCGCAACGACGGAAGCGGAGGAACGAGCGATCCGTCTGCGAAGCACTCCGACGCGGGCGGCTTGAAATCGCTGGCACGTTCTGCCAAGGATGAGGCCGAAGCGCACGCCATCACGCAAGCGCTCGAACAGACGAACTGGAATCGCAAACAAGCCGCGGCGCTGCTACAAATCAGCTACAAAGCCCTGCTGTATAAGATCCGCCAATACGGGATTGCCGAAGTGAAGGGCGGACACCACAGGCTTTCAGCCGGCGCGTAGCCCCCTTCTACTGCATCGATTGGGCTGGCTCTCGTACGGTCCCTCGGGCCGGCTTCGCCGCCTCTCAGGATGACACGATTTTGTTTACGGCACGGTCAGCGTAATCGTCTGGCTCTTGATATCGGTACCCGCGGTTGCGGTGACCGTGATCGTGTACGTTCCGGCCGGCGTGCCAGTGGCCGGTGGCTGAGTCTGGCTGTGGCTACAGGCTGGGAGCACGAGCAGCAGGGCGAAGATCATACAAAGCAGGAGGAGTCCCGCCATACGACGGCGGCGGCGATCGCCACCAATCCCTGCGCCCAACACGGCTAATCCGGGAAACGTCAACCAGAGCGCATAAAACGGGCGCGTGAACAGAACGAACGCCGGAATAACCACCGGACGAGCGGTGGTGGTCAGGTTCAGGGTTGAGGTGACGCCGCTGGTGGTGGTCAGTTGTGCCGGGCTGTTGGTGAAATTGCAGGCCGCCCCCGCGGGCAAATTGGAGCACGTCAGCGCGATGTTCGAGGTATAGATCGGGTGCGGCGTCAGTTGCACCTGATACACCGCGGTGTTGCCGGCTGCGGCGATGGTCTGGTTCTGGGGACCGACGGACATGCTGTAATCCGACATGGTCGCAGGAACCGAGGTCTGCGCCAGCACGATATTGCCGGGTCCCATGACTTGCACCGTGCCGCCATTGAACGAGACCTGTCCGCCGCTGCTGGTGGATGTCGGCGTGGCCGTAATCGTGACTGTCGCGGTCGATCCCGACTGCAACGATGGCAAGCTGCAGCTCACAACCGGATTCGTGGAAGCTCCCCCGCAAGTTCCGGAACTCACGCTTGCCGTGACGTTGGTGAACGCCACATTCGTGACCGCCTGGCTCATATTGGCAGTGATAGAGATGTTGCTGGCCAAATCTGGACCGTTATTGGTCACGGTGTAGGTGAACGTCGCAGGATTACCCGCGCTGATGAAGGACTGGCTCGTTCCCAGCGTCAGCACGCCCTGAATCGAGAGGCTCAGCGCAGTCTGCAATTGCGTAACGAAGGCATCGTAGCCACCGGCATTAGCAGTGTTGGTGGACAAGGCTTTCGAAACCTGAAGGTCTGCGGAGTTGGTCTCACCCGCAAGATAAGTGTTCTCATTCACATCAAGCGTGATCCCTGTGCCCGAGTCAATCCCGCTTCCGCCGAAATAAGAGGCCCACGATGCGGTCGTAGTCTGTCCGACAACGGCGAGGGTATTAAGCCTGGCTACAAAGGCATCCTGTGTGCCATTGAGCGAGGTCTGAATCGAACTTGGAGTTGGTAGCACGGGAAAATCGGCAGACTGCGTCCATCCCGTAACCAGCGCGCCGCTGCCACTGTCGACCGCAATGGCGTTGCCGGCTTCGGCCCCGCTCCCGCCAAGGTAGGAGAAGTAATTAAGAGTCACGTTGACCGGCGTTGTCGCGCTGGTGCTGGTGACATTGGTCAGGCGGGCCACGAAAGCATCATTGGGAGGGTTTGCGGGAGGAGCACACGCAACTCCCACCGCCACGTTTGGCTGGTCCAGGCAGCGCTGATAGGAAGCCGAAGTGCCGAGGCTCGTGATCCCGGTGGCGATGTCGGTGGAATTGGTGGTGCCGACCACGTAGACGTTGGCCGCCCCCGAATCAAGAGCAATCGCAGCCCCTGAATCCGTCGAGGTTCCACCGAGATAGGTGGACCAGATCAGTTGCTGTCCCTGGGCGGCGTTGGGATTCAGCTTAGCGACGAACGCGTCAGAATCAGGCGTGGTCGTCGAAGTGGTACACGTGGGCGGATTCACGATGGTAGTAGGGGGCGCCTGGTCCAGGCACGGTTGGTAGGCATTCAGGATGGGGAAGTCGGTCGTACTGCATCCGGCGCACCCCGCGTACAAGAAGTTTGTGGCGCCAGTGCAGTAAATATTGCCGCTGGTATCGACAGCGATGCCTCCGCCGGTGGCGACGGGCGGGGTGGTGTCGGCGTTCGCTCCTCCAAAATAAGTGGAATAGGCAATGCTGCCGGTCAGCGGGGCTGCCGTGTTGACTTTGGTCACGAAGAACTGGATGGATGACCGCGATGTCTGCTGGAAGGCCTGGGCCTGGGGAATGGTACTCGCTGGAAACTGATCGGTTGCGCTGGATACATCGTTGGATGTCGTGGTCCCCGTGACGTAGATATTTCCCGAGGCGTCGATGGTCATGCCGCTAGCAACATCGGTTCCGTTGCCTGAGAGATAAGATGAATAGACCAGCGAAGAAGCGTCGTATTTCAGTTCTGTGACAAAGGCGTGAGATGTACCTTTACTGCCTGGCTCAGGCGCGGTTTGATAGGCGTTGGTGGCGGTAGTCGGAAAGTTGCTTGAAGTCGTGGTTCCAGCCACGAATGCATTGCCCTGGCCGTCAACTTTGATCCCCACCGGGGTATCGGTGGAATTGCCTCCGATATAGGTAACGTAATCGAGCTTGGCCGCCAGGGATCCGAGGGGCGGAGTGATCTTTGCGATGTAGACGTTGTGCGTCCCCTTAAGAGACGTCTGGAATACAGTTCCTCCCGCGACAGGAAGAGTGGGCGAAGCGGTCGAACCGGCGAGATAAATGTTGAAACTTCCATCGACGGCTACCGAAATAGAGAGCTCATCTCCTGTTCCGCCGAAATAGGTAGAAAAGGTCAAGATAGGATCAATGATCAGTTCGCGGGAATGATCGTAATCGCCGATGGCGAATCCGGCGCGGTTCTCGGCTCGCAGTTCGAATTTGCCCTCCACCGGCTGGCGGCGGCCGGCGATGTTCTGATACACGATCGGAGCTTCGAGCTGAACCTGCCCGCCCGCGGAGTGGATGACGAGGGCGCCATGCTGGAGTTCGATACGCTCGGCGCCATTAAATTGAAGCTCAGCCTGCGAAGGATCCGCTCCGGGCGCTACCTGGAAGTCATATTCAAGGTGTCCCTGATTTCCGTAGAAAACCAGATTGATTCCGGGATAAACGTTCTGATAGCGAACGCGCGCGAATTGCGGCAGACCGGAGCGCCACTTGGCCGGATCGTTACCTAGAAAATAATTGCTCTTGCCTGGGAGAGGATCGGTAGCGGTCAGGGTGGCGGCTGGATTCGCGCCAGCCAGCTTCATTTCCAGCGAATCCACCTGAACGCTTCCATCGTTGTTCGCGCCCGAGACTGGTTTGGAAGCCATGCTCAGAATCGCGCCATGGGAACCGAGAAATAGGCCGTAGCCGGGGCCACGCGCAAGAAACTTCGCTCTCGTATCCGTGGGATCGAAGTTGGCCTGTCCGACGTTTGGCTCGAAGACCAAAGGCAGCCCGGCGACCAGGGAATGAGCGCGAACTTCAGCGGGCGGAGCAGAGGGGTTGGCCGAGTTCTGGCTTAAGCCGTCAAGAGATCCGAGTTGTCCGACGGCAACGGTACCGTTGGCCACGGGCCAGTTTGATCGGAAGCCCAATCCGAGTAGAGTGCAACCAGCCCCCATCAACATCAATCCAGCGGCCAGAACACGACCTCGTACCCTGGAAGCTCCCCACCAACGGCGATCTACGTTCACGCGCTCCTCCAATGCAGTCAGATCAGTTTTCGCTCAGTTCGTTTCGCCCGGTCGAGTGGATGAATATCGGCGCGCAAGTCAGTCCGGGCCTGCCGATCTACGGCTTTGGGGTCCGTGGCTTGCTGGTGACTGAAACTGGCGGAAAAAATTAAATAACTACTTAAACATCTGGAGGATAGGCAAGTCAAGCTAACGCCGCCCCCGCCCACTCCCAAGATTCGTCAGATGCACCCGGATACGTGGAAAGATGCCGGGCTGGGGAGCGAAATGCGCGGAGGAATGCCACTTTTTGTTTCAAAATCCGAACAGAAATGGTGGAAGTGATTTTTGCTGTTGCAAACTGGTCATATTTTTGAGAGGTTTTCTCACTCTGAGTTTGGGGAAATGCCTGCGTGTGTCTCGGGGTCGGGGCTACTGGCCAGCCATGCAACCGAATTCACAAGAACGAAGAAGTATGCGGCGCTTCGACATGCGCTTACCCGCACTCGTCAAGTGTCAGGGAATCGACGAGTTCTCCACTGAGACCCAGAACGTGAGCGCCCGGGGTGTTTTCTTCTATCTTCAGCAAGTGGTGCCCACCGGGACGCAGATCGAAGTCACGCTCACATTTCCTCCCCATGTCACCCTCACTGACTCGGTTCGGATCCGCTTCAACGCGCGGGTGATCCGGGTCGAGAATCCGCTGCCTTCCCTGCGCGTCGGGGTTGCCGCCATGATCGAGGATTACGAATTTCTGCGCTCCGCTGGTTCGGACTTCTTCTCGGCCCTGCAGAAGAGGACGCAAAGCACTTAAAAGAATCAGGTGCTCTGATACAGTACAGACACCTCAATGAAACTGTCGGTGGTCATGCCGGTTTATAACGAACAGGCGACCTTGAGCCGCGTGGTCGAGCGTGTAATGGCAGTCGGCCTGGAGGTCGAACTGCTCTGCATCGATGACGGCTCGACCGATGGTTCGCGAGAGATCCTAGGGAATCTGGAAAAACAGTGGCCGCAAATGAGGGTATTCCTGCAGCCACGCAATATGGGAAAGGGCGCTGCCTTGCGGCGCGGGATTCGAGAGGCAAACGGAGACTACGTCATCATCCAGGACGCGGACCTCGAGTATGACCCCAGTGACTACCCGCGGCTGTTGGCGCCGTTGGAAAGCGGGCAGGCGGATGTGGTCTACGGCTCCCGGTTCCTGGGTGGTGGTCCGCATCGGGTGCTGTATTACTGGCATTCGGTGGGAAATCGCATTCTGACAACGATCTCGAACATGATCACGAACCTCAACATGTCAGACATGGAGACCTGCTACAAGGCGTTCCGCCGCGAGGTCATTCAGGCCATTCCGCTCCAGGAAGACCGCTTTGGGTTCGAGCCGGAAATTACGGTAAAAATCGCCAAGCGGCGCCTGCGAGTGTTCGAGGTAGGAATCAGTTATTCGGGACGTACTTACGAAGAGGGGAAGAAGATTGGCTGGAAGGACGGGGTGCGGGCGCTGTGGTGTCTGGTGAAATATGGGATGAAAACGGCGAGCTGAAAGTTTGCGGAGTTCCCAGGCCTCGTAAAAGCGGCGAGACCTCATTTCATCACCACGTAAGCCCGACGGCCTTTCTCATTGCATCTTCGAATGCCTGATCGTCGAGGCTTCTTCGCAAGCCCAAGATCATCTCGGCATCCTGGCCGACCGGTACACGCAGAGGTGTCGCCGGGTCTTCGATCGCACGGGCGATGACCAATGCGACAATTTCGGGTCCGGGCGGACCAGATGGCCCCGTCGTTTTGGTATCGGCTCCGGCCCACTGCTCCCAAAGTCCGGCGTAGTCGGCTGGTCCCTTATGAGGCTGGCTCGCTTTCATGCCAGGAGCGATCATTCCGGGCTCGATCAACACGCTGCGGATTCCAAAGTGACGGACTTCCAGGTGCAGTGACTCCGTCAAGGCTTCGAGCGCGAACTTGGAGGCGCTGTACGCTGCTCGGAGCGGCGCGGAGACCCGGCCGTTGACACTCGACACATTCACGATGACGCCGGAACCTCGCTTTCGCCAGGCGGGCAAGACCGCCTGGATTACGCGCAACGCGCCGAGAGTGTTTGTCTCGAACATCTGTCGGATACGATCAAGTGGATAGCCTTCCACCGGCCCTCCGCCAGATATACCTGCGTTGTTGACGATTGCATCGAGCGGACCAACCTCTTCAAGGCACCGCGCCACGGAATCATCGCTGGTGACATCGAGCACATGTGCCTGGATGCCTTCCGATCCACTCAACGCGGTTACGTCAGTGGCGACGACTGAATGCCCTCGGTTGGCAAGGACCTGCGCCGTTGCCATCCCTATGCCGCCTGCCGCGCCGGTAATCAAAACCCTTAGCGCCTTTGCCATTGGGAAGTCCCCTTACGTACGCGGAGAAGCGCAGAGAATTACTTGCCTTTGCCCAATTCCTTCAGTTGCTGGCGTAACCTACGGAACCGGGTCACTAGTGTTCCGATGTAGAAGCAGTGAATAACCCAGGTGGCGATGTAGGCGGCAAATAGAAACTTCACGGCGTTCATTTCGCACTCCTGCTCAGGGGCATGCTGGCCTTCGCCGACGCTTCGGCGCCGATCAGGGATTCCATCGCGTGCGCGTGCTCGACTTCCCGGTGCAAGGTTTCAAGCCGGAAGCGCGACCAGCAGATCAGAAATCCGAAGCAGAGAAATGCCAGCCAGCTGATCAGAAGAGTGTGCCACATTCTCGGGTCCATCGAGCCACCGCCGCCGATGACCGGTTGCGGATGCTGGGTGCGGAAGAACCAGATCGAGAGATATACGAGCGGCACGTCGAGGGCCCCGAAGACTGCGAGCGCGGCGGCGAGTATCTGGGTCTGCGCGCTATTGGAGAAGCGGCGCAGCACCAGGTAGCTCACGTAGATGAGCCAGAGCACGAGAGTCAAGGTAAGGCGGATGTCCCCCGGTGCCCACCAGATTCCCCAGACTGGGCGCGCCCAGATTGGGCCCGTGACCAGCACGATGGTGCAGAAAACAACGCCGACCTCGGCCGACGTCACCGCCAGGATGTCGAGCTTTTCCCCACGAAACAGCCATCCGATGAGCAGATAGAACGCGGGGATCATCAGGAAAGTCGTGGCGACCGCACTGGGGCGCATTCCTGCCGGGATCTGCTGCTGGACCGGGGGCAGAAACGTCGCGATGACTCCAGCTACTCCGATGGCAATGACGATCCATTTGACGAGCTTTTCGGCTTTCGCCCTTGCCAGATATTGAATCGACGCGACGAAGTTGATGGAGAACAGCAGGAAGGCCGTCCAGGCGGACGGGACGTGGTAGTAGATGATGCGGTAGACGTCACCCTGCAGGGCGTCGGTTGGCGCCACGACCAGCGCCTGGCGGAGCGCATAGGCCAACAGAACCGCAGTGATGATCGAAAGAATGGGAAAAAGGCGTTTCATTCCGCGTGGAGAATTGTTCCGAATAGCGCGAGACAAGCTGTAGTAAACACCACATCGTAGGTGAGAAGCAACACGATGTAAAAATGCGCGGAGTTCTCGCCCGTCAGAATCGCGGTGGTGCCGGCGACCATACCCAGCACGGCGGGAATGGAAATTGGGAACAGCAGCAACGGCAGCATGATCTCGCGATTGCGTGTGCGCAGCGACATGGCGGCGAAGAACGTTCCGTTCACTACCAGTGCCCAAGTTCCAAGCAATGCGACCGGAATCAACTGCCATGCCGGTCCCAGAACATGCAGGTTGTAGAAAATTATGAACAGCGGAGTCATCAATGCTTCCAGAATGCTGACAAAAACAAAATTGCCCAGCGACTTCGCCAGAAACAGCGCGTTTGCGGGCGCGGGAGAGACACGGTATGCATCAAGCACCTGATTGCGCAGCTCGCGAGCCCAGGTTTGATTCAAAGCGACCACCGCCGCGAACAAAAACGCGACCCAGACCAGCCCGCCGACGATGTGGCGCGATTCTTCCGCCAGCGGGTCGAAGGAGAAAACGAAGATCACGACCACCAGAAGAGAGAAAAACAGCATCGAGTTCAGCGCGTCTTTGGAGCGCCACTCGAGCCGAATATCTTTGACAAGTGTCGCCAGTGTCAGCCCCCAGAAGGAATTCATGGAACGCCCCCGGGAACGCGATGGGCCGTAGATGTGCGATCGACGATCTGTCCGGCCTGCATCCACACGAATTCGTCGGCCACGCCCTCGAGCAGCATGGCCTGGTGTGTCACGACGAAAATCGTCTTGCCTTTATCGCGCATGCCCTCGAGCAGATCGACCATCTCGCGGGCTGAGTGAATGTCGACGTTCGAAAAAGGCTCATCCAGAAGCAAGACTCTCGGTTCATGCAGGATGGCGCGCGCCAGCGACATTCGTTGACGCATCCCTTGCGAGTACTGACCGACGCCGCGAGTCAATTCAGGATCGAGTCCGACGGCACGGATTGCATCCGCGCATGCATCGTCGCCAACGATCCCATAGAGGCGGGCGAAGTAGCGCAGGTTCTCCATGCCGCTCATCTCGTCGTAAAGCAGCGAGGGATGCGCCATGTATCCCAGATCACGGCATGCTGCCTGCGGGGTCTTGCCGAAAATTGAAATCGATCCCTGCGTGGGTTGTGCCAACCCTGCGAGGGCGCGGAGCAACGTGGTCTTTCCCGCTCCGTTGTCGCCAAGAATTGCATGAAAGCGTCCGGCGTCGAATTCGGCCGTTAAGCCGCGCAGGGCCGCGAAGCGTCCGAACTGCTTGATCAGGTTTTCGACGCGAATACTCGACGAGGCGTTTTCGGTCACAGGTAGAAGTGATGTTAGCGTGATGCGGCCAGCTGTACAGATTGCTAAGTGGGATTCGTATCAGGGCATGCCTTCAAGGAATGCCGGAGAAGTGCCGCCTGGGATTCCGGCTTCAGGCCGCTGGGCCGCAGCCTCAAGCAGCGGCTAAAGCCAAGTTTCTCGGTAGATTGCATGCGGCACGCCTGCAAGGCGTGCCCTGATACGAACCGCACCGTCATTTGCGAACAGCATTGCACGTGCGTTGACGGCCCAGCGGATTCAGCTTAACATCCTCGTCCAACGAGAACGACGTGGACGCCGAAACCATATCCCACTACCGCATTATCGAAAAACTGGGCGGGGGCGGGATGGGTGTGGTTTACAAGGCAGAGGATACCCGGCTCCATAGATTTGTCGCCTTGAAGTTTCTCCCACCTGAGTTGGCGCACGATGCGGCAGCCCTCGCACGATTTCAGCGGGAAGCACAGGCGGCGTCGGCGCTGAATCATCCCAACATCTGCACGATCTACGACATCGGCGAGGAACAGGGCCGCGCTTTCATAGCCATGGAGTATTTGGAAGGCATCACGCTCAAGCACATGATTGTCGACCGGCCACTCGACACCGAGCGTCTGCTGTCGCTTTGCCTCGAAATCACCGATGCCCTGGATGCCGCGCATTCTCAGGGCATTACTCACCGCGATATCAAACCAGCGAACATCTTCGTCACCAAGCGCGGGCACGCCAAAGTTCTGGACTTCGGACTAGCCAAGATTAATGAGGCATCGCGGCTGGGCGCGGAAACCTCCGCGCGGACGATCTCGGAGAATCCCAACCTGACAAGTCCTGGTACGGCGCTGGGAACAGTGGCGTACATGTCACCCGAGCAGGCGTTGGGTAAGCCGCTGGATGCGCGGAGTGATTTGTTCTCGCTCGGGCTCACGATTTACGAAATGGCAACCGGCAAGCAGGCGTTTTCCGGGGCGACCTCAGCGGCGATCTTTGACGCGATCCTGCACAGCAGCCCTGCACCGGCCGCGCGCCTCAGTCCGTCAATTTCTCCAGGATTGGATCACGTCATCAGCAGGCTTCTGGAGAAGGATTCGGACCTGCGCTATCAAACAGCCGCTGATCTGCGGGCGGACCTGAAGCGATTGCACCGCGATACGACGTCGGGCAGACCGCAGCCCAACCGGCTCTCAGACCCGCCAAGCCCGGACGTAAGAATTCTCTCTTGATTGGGGCGGGAGCTGCCACGGTGCTCGCCCTTGCGATTGGCGCTTTCTGGATGCTCTCCTCTCGTTCCACGTTGGGCCCGCCTCCCCGGCTGGCGCCTTTCACTAGCACTGCGGGTTTCAAGAACGATTTGGCATTCTCCCCCGACGGAAAAGAACTGGCATTTTCGTGGCAAGGGGAGAACAACAACGATCTGGGGATATCCCATATCTATGTTCAACTGCTGGGCGCAGGAAGTCCCCTCCAAGTCACCCAGGCCAAGACTAATGACCAATCACCCGCGTGGTCGCCCGACGGACGCTACATCGCCTTTTCTCGGCAAGGGCCAAACGAAGAAGCTTATTACGTGGTTCCCGCCTTGGGGGGACCGGAGCGGAAGGTGGCGGATCGAGACACAGAGAGATTCGGCGCCGGAGTGAGCTGGTCTCCCGATGGAAAATATCTGGCTGTCGGAGACCGCGGGACCGGGCCCTCAGGCGAAAGCAAGATTTCCTTCATTTCTGTCGAGAGCGGAGAACGGGTTGATTCCAAAATTCAGTTCCCGGAACCATTTTTTACTTTTCCCGCATTTTCACCTGACGGGAAGTACCTTGCTTTCATTGCCGGCCCGGGAGCTTTTTCCGATGACGTGTTTGTGGCTCCCGTGACGGGCGGGAAGCCGCGGGCTATTACAACGGTGCACGCGTTTCTGCTGGGCTTGGCGTGGATGCCCGACAGCCGGAATATCGTTTTCAGTTCCAATCACACCGGCCTGTTGAGCCTGTGGAAGATCGGAGTCGGGGGTGGGGAGCCCGAAATCATCTCCACAGCCGCGGATTCCGCCATTCTGCCCTCGGTTGCATTGAGCGGCAATCGCCTCGCTTTCATCAAGTATCAAGTCGACACCAACATATGGAAGGTTGCATTGAGCCCGACTGCGCATGCGTTGCCCGTCAAGATTATTAGCTCTACCCAGGAAGACGGTGCCCCATCGCTCTCTCCCGATGGACAGCGAATCGTTTTTTCTTCGAACCGCACTGGCGCCAACCAAATCTATGTCGCCGGCGCCGATGGGTCGAACCCGATACAACTGACTTCTCTGAAGGCGCCCGACACGGGTACACCGAGATGGTCGCCCGATGGGAAGCAGATCGCCTTCGATTCTCGCCTTGAAGGGCACTCCGATATTTTTGTCATCAGCGCTGATGGCGGCACACCGCGCCGGCTGACCAGCGGTCCCAACGAGAATGAAACGCCGAACTGGTCGCACGATGGCCGCTGGGTCTATTACACCTCAGAGGTTTCGGGGACTGACCAGATCTGGAAGGTACCTTCGGGCGGCGGCCAAGCGGTTCAAGTAACGGCTCATGGCGGCTTATACCCTAACGAAAGCGAAGATGGAAGATTCCTTTATTATCTTGGGCCGGATGGCGACGTGCGGAGGCACGATTTCGCCAATGGCACAGAGACTCATTTGTTCGATCCGCAGTCCAGCGGGCCAGACGACTTGCGCGTTTGTGGAAGCGAACTCTGCTATCTGGAGAGCCCGCCGACTGGTCTTGGCCGATTGGTTCGCTATAACCCCGAGACCAAAACCAGCCGCACGGTAGTGCGGCTGGATGCCGGCTCTCTGGTCGCGGGAACGCGCGGGATCGATATCTCGGCCGATGGGCGCTGGCTGGTCTACACGCGCCCGGACTCCATCGTCAGCGACATCATGATGGTGGAAAATTTCCGGTAAACAATTCGTTTTCGGCGTCACCCCGAGCGGAGCTGCAAGGCGAAGCGAAGGATCTCGCTGCAAGCGGACCTTGCCGGGGAGATCCCTCCGCCTGCTGGTCAGGGCGCCGGATGACTCACGCGAAACTGAGTTGTTGGTTGAAAGACCTCAGTCCGCTCGGCTCGGCGACGGATTCTGCACCTGGGTCATGGTCTTGACCGGCTGACTAGCTGGCGTTGCGCCCGGCTGCGGAGCATACTTCGAGGCACACTTCGCCTGCAGTTGCTTGGCGTGGAAGACTCCGTCCCGCCCAAAGCTGCCATCGGCGAGAGCCTGAGACTCGTCTTTGAACGTGTCGGGAGGCGCTTCGGCTCCGGTATAGTCCACGGCGAGGTTCTGGTCTTCTTCCACCAGCACAAATTGGACGTGCGTTCCGGAACGGTGGATCGATCCCGGCTGCACATTGCCGGCGACACGCAGGCGCTTGGAATAGGCGCCCTCGCCCATTTTGTGCAGCTCTTTGATGGTGACGTAGTAGCTTTTGCTGTCCTGCACCCCGGTGTAAGCGAGGTAGCCCAGCAACAGCAGAATGAATGCCGTGGCACCCCCAAACTTCAAATAGGTTTTGGCTTGGCTCGACATAGGACTCCGTACCTAGAATTTACGCGTGGGAAGGCTGGGAAGCAACAGCCTCGC
>Ga0209166_10001158_pt1 | contig 22910 bp, 17 predicted proteins | sample Coa_R1_3_FD_187151 | JGI IMG/M metagenome (GOLD analysis project Ga0209166, IMG submission 187151) | Surface soil microbial communities from Centralia Pennsylvania, which are recovering from an underground coalmine fire - Coalmine... | ecosystem: Environmental > Terrestrial > Soil >... | reverse complement strand
AATTGGAACAGAAAAGAGGCGCTTGGCATAATTCAACCGGCTGATATCCCCCGCCAGGCCCGAGGCGAAGTAACGCATAATCCACTCATCGGCGGCGACCAGCGAGACCCCCAGCATGAGCGGAATGGAGAGCCTAACCCACTCCTTAAATCCGGGACTGTTGATTTCAAATGACGGCCAATACCGCATGCCGGCGCGCTGTGCCCCCACTGCGTTGATTAAGAAAGGACCCACAGCCGCGCCAATCAGAGCTCCGTAAGCCAGCGAAGCGATTCCCAATTGGCGATGGAACAGCACGCCGCCCAGAATAATGAAGACGTTATAGAAAATTCCTCCCAGAGCGGGCAACAGGAATAAGCGGCGCGAGAGCAGGACCGCCGAAACCACCCCGCCCACGTAGAAGAACACCTGTGCCGGCAACAGGATTCGCGTCAGATAACTGCACAAAGCAAGCTGCTCGGGTTTGAAGCCGTGAAGATAGTGGCGCAGGATTTGCGGTGTAAAAATCTCTGTCAGCACAATACCCACACCCAGCACCGCGATCATCACGGTAATAACCACGGAGAACGCCTTTTGTGCCTCGGCTTCGCGCTTTTCCGAAACATAGCGCGTAAAGATGGAGATAAACGTGATCGAGACCGTGCCACCAGCTACCAGGTAATTAAGAAAATCAGGAATTGTGAAGGCCGCGTAAAAGGCGTCGGTGAGTGGATTCGCGCCAAAGGTATGAGCGATGTAAGTCTCACGCAGGAAGCCGGCGATCCGTGAAAGCATCACCGCCGCCATCAGCAGCAGCGTGGCTGAGAACGCCGTATGCTCGTGCGAAGGCCTCAGCCAGCGCAGCATGCCGCCGAATGAAGACCTGGGTGAAGATGAGGCAGGCGTGGTTGCCATCTTGCCGGATTGTACACAAATCAGTGAGACAAGGTTTTTCCTGGAGTTTGGTCGCAGTTTTAAAAGGAGCAAAAGTTTGTGTGGCACAGCCGTCCTCGGCTGTGCGGCAGCGCCCAAAACGCAGTGGAATGGGCAAATAGCCAAGGGGTTTAAATTTTGGATGCGAAAGTTGTCGACCGGCCCAAAAACAAGACTAGAATCTTTAGTTATGTTCGAGCGTTATAGCGAAAGCGCCCGCCGCGCTATCTTTTTTGCACGTTATGAGGCCAGCCAGTTCGGATCGTCGTACATCGAAACCGAACATCTGTTGCTTGCTCTCATGCGTGAAAACAAGACTTTTGGAAACGTCTGGCTCACACCGGAGGGCGTGCGGAACATTCGTTTGACAATTGAAGCGGCCAGCAAAAATCAGAAAAAAATCTCTACCAGCGTAGATTTACCGTTAAGCTCTGAATGCAAACAGGTCCTAAGCAATGCAGCCGAGCAGGCCGACCATCGCTCTGACCGGTATATCGGCACCAAGCATTTACTATTGGGGTTGTTGTCACAACCATCTTGTCTGGCGGCTCAGTTGCTTACACAATACGGCATAACTGCCGAGCAGATACAAGGCTTGCAGGAAACCGCCTCCAAACGACTGCATGAAGCCACGAATTGCGAGAAAGCCACCACCTTGGAGCTGACCGGGCGCGGCCTAAGTTCAACACATAAACAAGGACCAACTCTTATGTTCCAGCGTTACACCGAGAAAGCACGGCGTGTCATCTTCTTTGCGCGGTATGAAGCAGGCAGGTTCGGATTGCCACAGATCGAAAATGAGCATCTGCTGCTTGCGCTAATTCGTGAAGACCAAACTCTTATGTACGGGCTGATGTCTCCCGAAGATGGAGAACACATTCGATCGGCAATAGAATCAATTTACGCGGACGAGAAAAACACCAGCGGAGATCTGCCTTTAAGCCCTGAATGCAAACAGACGATCAACAATGCCGCTAAGCAGGCCGATCAACTTTCTGACCCGCATATCGGCCCCGAACATCTGCTATTGGCATTGCTTTCGCAAAAATCTTTCGCATCTGAATTATTGACCCAGCGCGGTGTAACGGCCGAAAAGGTCTTACAGAGCCTGAAGAAATCTCCTTCTGCAGAACGCCCAAAGACGGAGCACAGGGAGCGCAGGAAGACATCGCCACCTTCAAGTCCACCACCCTGGAGCTGGCCTGACGCAACCTAAATGGCGGAATAGTCAAAGTATAAGGGTAGCCGAGTAGGCCTGGCACAGTCACAATCTCCCTTGGAGCTTGGATCTGAGAGCTTGGGGCTAGTTGTAAGTATGGTTACTAGCGGCATGGCCCATTTTTAGGTAACCTGTCTCGCATGCGAATCCACAGATTGTTTTGGTTTTTCTGGCTTTCCGTGTCGGCCTGGGGGCAGCACCTGGTCAAACAGGATGTCTTCAATGCCATCGCCAGCGAGTATTCCGGCGAAGCCGCGCAGGAGAACGTGCGCAACATCATCCAGTACCACCGCATCCAGGGCAGCCCTATGATGGAGAGCGTGGCGAAAGATATCGTGCTGCCCCGCCTGAAGGGCGCGGGCCTGGAGGCCACGATCGAGCAGTTCCCCTCGGACGGCAAGACCAAGTATGGCACCTTCACCTCGCCCATGGGCTGGGAGATCCGCTCCGGCGAGCTGTGGGTTGAGAGCGCCAGCGGCGCCAGGAATTTCATTCCCATCCGCCTGTGCCGTTTCAGCGATGTGCCTATGTGCGTTTCCACCTACTCCAAGGGCGGGGATTGGAAGGGAGAGCTGGTAGACGTGGGCGCGGGCACCAAAGACTCTGACTATACCGGTAAAGATGTAAAGGGCAAAGTAGCGCTTGGCTACGGATACGCTGCTGCTGTTGTTCGCCAGGCGGTGCTCAAGCATGGCGCGGTGGGCGCGGTGATTTATCCCGCGGCTGGCGACCGCCCCGACCATCCTGACATGGTGCGCTACAACGGCCTCTGGACCCAGGCCGATGAGCTCGACCGCACCCGCGGCAGCTTCCAGATTTCGCGCAACCAGTACGACATGCTCAAGGAGCTGATGCAAGGCGGCCCGGTGGCCGTACACGGGAAGATTGATTCCACCCTTGCCTCGGGCAAGCTCACCGTGGTGCATGCTTACATTCGTGGAAGCCAGCGCGACCGCGAAGTGCTGATCACCGCCCACCTTGACCACCCCAAGTGGAGCGCCAACGACAACGCCTCTGGTGACGGCGCCATGATGGAGATGGCCCGCACCCTCTACACCCTGACGGCCAGCGGGAAGATTCCCGCGCCTACCTACACCATTCATTTCATGTGGGTGCCGGAGTGGTATGGAACGCTTGCCTATGTGACCAATCATCCTGAGGCGCGGCGTTGCGGTCCCTGGGACGATCCGCGGGCCAAAGGGAAAACCGACACATACAAGGGCCCCTGCGTCATCGCCAACATCAACATGGATATGGTCGGCGAAGACACGGTCAAAACCAATTCGCGTTTTTACATTACCCGCACGCCTGATTCGGTCTCCTCATTCCTGAATGCCTTGATGAGTGACGTGCTGCAGCAGACCCGCGAAGCCAACCTCTACGCACCCACCGGCACGCATCATTACTGGCTGCCGGAGATGATCAACTATGCCCAGGGCAGCGACCACGATGTCTTTCTGGGCCTGGGCATCCCTTCGACCATGCTGGGACACGACCCCGATTGGACCCACCACACCAGCGAAGACACCATCGATAAAACCGATGCCAGCGAGCTGCGCCGCGTAGGCACACTGGCCGCAGCCGCTGCCTGGTGGATCGGTGACGGCGGAGAGGAAAAATCCGCCCGCCTGCTCGATAGCTGGTTCCAGGTCGAGGGCGACAGCACGGTGCAAAAGCTTAACTTCTATCGCGACCTGGGCGCATTCACCCACACTTCAGCCACGAACAAACGTAAGCCTGCGCGTGGTGGAGCAGGCCCGCATCGGCTCACACTGCTGCCGCTGGACAGCTCCGTCTTCAGCAACCTGGAAGGCGATGACAAGAAGTGGGTGCAGGACCAGCAGACGCGCTTCCCCAATGACTCTGACGACATTCCCACCAAGCCAACCTTCGAGTTGCTTGCCTTTGAGACCATCAACCTGATGGATGGAAAGCGCTCCACCGCAGAAATCGCCGACATACTCAGCGCCGAATACTTCAGCGATATTGACCAGGGCTGGGTTGACCGGCTGGTGGGAATCCTGGCGGCGCAGAAACTGGTGGCGGCGCGTTAAAGCCTGCTGAGTAGAGCAAAGGTGGTGGCGATTCCCGCACTCGACAAGGCCGTCGTCATCACCAGCACGAATTTCAGCCCGCGCGACATGCACGAGCAAACCGGCGAAGTCCTCACGGATTATTTGCTTGGCTGGGGTAGAGGTCACAATTCACCATCACAATAGGGGCCCCTCGCCTGCGACTCCTAATGAGAAATATCTAAAGTATTTACGCGACTGCTTTTTCGTTCGGCCGGCTCCTCTCCTCACTAGCGCAAATTGCAGCTTGGGTTACACGCTGGCAATACGTCGAAGATGTTTAATTAGCGGCGAGGAGCCAACCAGCAGTAAGTCGCACAGGTTACATTTCGATGGCGCGACGCCGACAATTGACAATAGTGAACGAATTGGACCAAGATTGTAGGCCTATGCCTGCTTCCAAGTCCCGCCAGGTGTTGCCCAGCAAAGGAGAGATGCGCATTTTGCGCGTCTTGTGGGAGCTTGGCGAGGCCACCGTCGAGGAAGTCATCAATCATGACCGGGCATCCTTTAAGCCGAACTATAAGACAACGCAAACCCTGCTTCGCATTATGGAGCAGAAGGGCTTTGTGCGGCATTTCAGTCGTGGCCGCGTGTTTGTGTTTCAACCATTGGTAACCCGGGAGCAGGTAGGCAGATTGTCGGTACGCAATCTTTTGGAACAGAATTTTGGCGGTTCGCCAACAGAGTTGGTGGTCAACTTGATTGAAGGCGCTCGGATCAACAATGCGGAGCTTGAGCAATTGGAGCGTCTCATCAAAGAGTACCGCGCGAAAAAGTAAGTGCGACAGGTTCGTTCTCGCATTTCACGGAAGCAAATGCACTCTGATCTGTATCTTCGCATCGCCGGCCTGCTGGCCACCTATTTTCTACAAATAGCGATTGTTTATGTTTGTTGCCTTGCCCTGAGCCGGCTCTGCGACACTCCCCGATGGCGCTTTGCTCTTTGGCAGTCATTCACAGTCGGGGCCGGGGCATACTGGCTGGTTGTTTTACGCGCTGGGTTTTTCCCCGGCAATAACAGGGCAAATACCTTTCCGCCTGCCGGCGGTGTTTTGCCCGAGCAGTTACAAATCCCCAACAGTTCAGCGCACATGATCGCAATTGCAGGAATAGCGCTGGCCTGGCTTTACCTGAGTTCGGTAATTTTCTTTCTGCTTCGCTTGGCAGCAAACTGTCTTAGAGTCTGGCTGGCATTGCAACGGGGCACGAGGCCTGGGGATGGGACCTCGGAACTGTTCTCCCAGATGCGCCGTGTTATGGGCCTTAACAACTGCGAGCTGCTGATTTTGCCGGGCCTGGCTTCGCCGGCGACAGCATGTTTATGGAGACCGAGAATTCTGCTGCCAGCAGGAACCGAGCAACTTGGAGACGAGAACGCAATGGCAGATGTGCTCTGGCACGAACTGGCACACGTACGGCGGCGAGATTATCTATGGGCTTGTGTCAGCGATCTCATCCGCTGCTTTGTTTTCTTTCATCCTGCGATTTGGCTAGCCAGAAAGCAAATGCGCCTGCAACGGGAACTGGCTTGCGACCAAGCCGTTGTTGCCGACCGGCCCGACCATCGCGCAGATTATGCTGAGTGCCTCACGCGCTTTGCCCGGTTTAAGATGCTGCAAGATGCCGAGGAGTTAGGAATCGATTTTGCAGCATCGCCTTCGCTCTTGGCCATCCGGATAAACTCTTTGCTCAAGCAGCCGCAGCGGAAGAGTTTTTATAAAAAATGGATAAAGATGGCTACAGGATCGCTTGTGACTATCCTGGCTTTCTTTTCGTTGCCATTCCTCATCGTTGCGGTCGGCTTTGCTCCTCAGTCTGAGACATTCGATATTGGTTCGCAAATCGTGAGAGGAGTTCATGGGAAGCAACCGCTAAAATCTGCGAAGTTTCTGCCTCCCCGCCGCAGCAGCAGTATGTTGCGAACCAATGCGCCCTCGAATGGCAGTCCAATACCTGCGATGAGAGAAAGCACCTATCAGGGTAAGCCGGCCTATACCGCTGATGGGACGTCTGGCGAAACCAATCTTCAAACAGATCAAACGAACGCAAGCGGCCCCACCTCTTCAAATACGGATGGGCCTGTTTGGAGCGAAACTGTACCGAACACCATCCCGAGCAAACCGGTGACTCAGAAAATCCTTGTGGCGCTAGGTGAAATTATTGTCGGTGAACGCGGCGACCGGAAAGACGGCGATCGCCATTTCACCACAACCCCAATACATCCTTAAGTCGTTTCGCTTAATTGCAATTTCCCCGTAATCGCAACTCCAAGTCTTAATAGATTAAGATATAATGACTCCAGCTACAGGCCAATCAAGGACCTCTTCTTTCCCGACTCCTTTACTGGCCGCAGTTCCATTCGTTCATGGAGCGAAAAAACTTGTTTGCTGAGCCAATTGCTTATGTTCGAATCCAAAATCGCCAAAATGTTTGCGGCCACCAGCGCCGTTAAGGAATCCGTGACAGATCCAAGCGCTACTGAACCGGCGCCGTCCCACTGCTATGCCCGCTACGTGAATCCGCAGTGGGTGAGGCTCCTGGAACTGCTGCAGATGAATGTGGCGTATACAGAATGCAAAGGCGCGGAGCTGCATACCAGCACAGGAGAATGCATTCTCGATTTCCTTTCCGGGTATTGTGTCCACAATATCGGACACAACCATCCGCACCTGATCGCAGCTCTGCAGAAGGAACTGAGCCAATATGGTCCCGCGATGCTGCAGAGTCATGTGCCTGAACTGGCTGGGGAACTCGCCGCCGGACTTTGCGCGCGTGCCGGCGGCCAACTCACAAAAGTCTTTTTTTGCAGCTCCGGCAGTGAAGGCGTCGAAACCGTGATTAAGTTCGCCCGAGCGCATACCGAACGCAACAAGTTGCTCTATGCCTCGGGAGCGTTTCATGGTTTAACCTGCGGTGCGCTCTCTCTGATGGGAAGCCCTTTCTGGCGCGAGGGATTTGGACCGCTGCTTCAAAATGCGGTCGAGATTCCGTTCGGCGATTCAGGCGCCCTCGAAAAGGAACTGGCTGGCAGGCAGGTAGCTGCGTTGATTCTTGAACCCATTCAGGGAGAGGCAGGGATACAGTTGCCTCCAGCAGATTACTTATCGCGCGCGCAAGCATTATGCAGGCGTTATGGAACCCTATTTGTGCTGGATGAAGTGCAGACAGGCTTGTACAGGACCGGAAAATTTCTTGCCGCACACCACTATGGTGTTTCGCCCGACATGGTGGTCCTGGCGAAAGCGTTAAGTGGAGGCCTGATTCCGAGCGGCGCTGTGCTGATGACCGACGCTATTTGCCATTCTGTCTACAACTCCCTGCAACGCGCCATCGTCCATACCTCGACGTATAGCGAAAACGCTCTCGCCATGCGGGCGGGGTTGGCGACGTTGGAAGTCCTTGACCAGCAGGAATTGGGAGAAAGATCTGACCGCCTGGGACGATATCTTCGCGCAAAACTGCGGGAGGCCCTTGATGGATATGAAATGGTGAAGGAAGTGCGCGGTGAAGGCCTATTTTGTGGAATTGAGTTTGCGCCTCCGAAACAAGTTAAGTTGCGCGTTCCCTTTGAGGCATTTGGGAAGATACATCCGGGGATGTTTGGGCAGATGGTAGTGATGCGCTTGTTCCGCGATCAAGGAATTCTTACCCAGATTTGCGGGAACAATTTCATGGTGCTCAAGGCCGCGCCTCCTTTGGTTGTTGAGGAGCGCCAGTTGGATAAGTTCGTCATGGCAGTCCATGACGTGATAGAGACCATCCACACTTCGAGCGCGTTTTGGTCGACCGCCCTGGGCCTGGCGAAAAGGGCGATGGCGGTTTAATGCTGAAATGCACATCTAAACTCGCTATTTTATTATTACTCACGGCAGCGCTGGGAAGCGCCGCTGATGTGTCGGCATCATCTGCCACCGCGTTGGACGCTGGATACCAGGATTTGTACAACCTGCAGTTTGATGATGCCCATAAGACTTTTACGCAGTGGCAGCAACAACATCCCGATGATCCCTTGGGACCTGTTTCGGATGCGGCTGCCTATCTGTTTTCTGAATTTGACCGGCTGCACATACTTCAAATCGAATTCTTCGCGCAAGACAAGAATTTTCAGACGCAGCACAGTTTAGCGCCCGATCCAGCTTCCAAGCGGAATTTTGACGCGGAGTTGGACAAAGCCCAGCAGCTTGCCGATGCAAAACTATCGCGCAATCCAAATGACTCGAACGCACTCTACGCCAGCGTGCTTATGCTTGGTTTGCGGGGCGACTACATAGCGTTGATAGAAAAACGCAATCTTGCCGGTCTGTCTTACATGAAGAAGGCCCGTGCGCTTGCAGAAAGGCTGCTGCGGGTAGACCCAACCTGTTATGACGCATACGTCGCAGTGGGGGTAGAAAATTACATGCTCAGCCTGAAACCGGCTCCGGTGCGGTGGCTTCTTGAATTAGGCGGGGCCGAAGCCGACAAAGCAACTGGAATAAAAGATTTGCGCCTGACTGCGCAACATGGACGTTATCTCTTATCGTATGCCCGTCTTTTGCTCGCGGTTGCCGCGCTGAGAGATAACGACCGCACAGCCGCTCGAGACCTTTTGCAACAGTTGGCACAAACATATCCCAACAATCATTTGTATGCCCAGGAACTTGCCTCACTGCATTGAGGTTAAAGCGGAGATCCACAGGAGTCGTGACATAAAGTGAAAATCATCAGTGCTGCAAGTGCATTTCCAAAATACCTTTTTCGCCAGCAAGCGGTTACGGGAGCTTTGAAAGGCCTTTGGCAAGACCAGATGCAAAAACCAGAATTGTTGGACCGGCTTCATTCCCGTTGCGGAGTTGAACAGCGCCATTTTGTCTTGCCACTCGAGGCCTATGAACGCATCCAGAATTGGGGACAGGCCAACGATTTATGGATTGAAAATGCCCAGCAGCTTGCCGCAGATGCTATTTGTCGCGCGATCACTCCGGCCGGCCTCGCACCACGGGACATTGACGCGCTGTATTTTACTTCTGTAACCGGAATTGCAAGTCCCTCGATAGACGCACGTTTGATTAACCGCATGGGGCTCTCTCCAAACATAAAGAGAGTTCCGATCTTCGGACTTGGTTGTGTCGGTGGCGCGGCAGGGATTGCGCGCGCAGCAGACTACCTCCGTGCATTTCCCGACCAGGTTGCCGTCGTCCTATCGGTTGAATTGTGTTCTCTTACCTGGCAGCGTGGCGATCTCTCGGTGGCGAATCTGATTTCAGCCGGACTGTTTGGGGATGGAGCGGCCGCCGCAGTCCTGGCGGGTTCCGAGGCTGGTCTTGAAGGTCCAGAGGTGATCGCAACCTGCTCAACGTTTTATCCTGGCACCGAAGATGCTATGGGTTGGAACATTTCGGAAAGAGGCTTTGAAATTGTGCTTTCCCCAAAAGTGCCCGACGTTATTGAACAACATCTTCGATTTGATGTGGACGCGTTTCTCAGCGAGCATGGACTACGCCGGCACGATATGGCCAGTTGGATCATTCACACGGGCGGTCCAAAGATACTTGAGGCGGTAGAGAAAGCGCTTGAGCTTAAGCCAGGTGAACTGGAACTCTCCTGGGAATCGCTGCGCCGGGTGGGAAATCTTTCATCGGCGTCGGTTCTCGTAGTTTTAGAGCAAGTCCTGAAACGCAAGCGTTGCGCTGCCGGCAGTTACAGTTTGCTAGCGGCCATGGGGCCAGGGTTTTGCTCGGAATTAGTTTTGATGCGCTGGTAATGACAATGACCTCGACCGATGCTTTCGTTATTGGCGGCGGTCCAGCCGGCTTGGCCGCCGCGATTGCTCTCCGTCAAAAGGGGCTGAGGGCGACAGTTGCAGATTGCGCATTGCCTCCCATTGATAAAGCATGCGGCGAGGGTTTGATGCCAGATAGCCTGGAAGCGCTCAGCCGGCTGGGCGTGACCCTTGAGCAATATGAGGTCGGAGAATTTCGCGGCATCAGCTTTATCGGAGCTGACTCGGCGGTGAGCGCTGAGTTTCCAAATGGTTTGGGTCTGGGAATCCGCCGCACATTGCTTCACCGCGCGCTCTGCCAACGCGCCTCAGATTTGGGAGTTCAAATGCTGTGGGGTGCGCGTGTTTCAGGCCTTCGCGAAGGAGCTGTTTTACTCAACCGGAAGCCCGTCACATGTAAATGGATCATCGGCGCCGATGGCCACAACTCCCAGGTCCAGAAGTGGGCAGCACTTTCAAAATTTCGCGACCGCGACCGCCGCATTGCCGTGCGGCAACACTTTTCAGTCAGTCCGTGGAGCCGTTACGTCGAAATCTACTGGGGAGACCGAGGGCAGGCATACGTTACCCCCATTAGTCCAAGAGAAGTTTGCGTAGCCCTGATTTCAACAAAGCGGTGGGAATCTTTCGAGTCAGGATTGCTTCATTTCCCTGAACTCAAGGCCCGTCTGGCAACCGGCGCTCCCAGCACCAAAGCGAAAGGCGCCGTAACCATTTGCCGCCAGCTTCGCTCAGTATATCGGGGAAATGTGGCCTTGATTGGAGAGGCCTCCGGTTCGGTGGATGCAATTACCGGAGACGGCATGGCGTTGGCATTTCGCCAAGCCACGGCGCTCGCCGAAGCGATCAGCCAGGATGACCTTTCCATGTACCAGAGGACACACGATGCGATTGGGAGCCGCCCCGCTTTTATGGCGAGAGCGATGTTGCTTATGGATAAGAGCGCCTGGCTTCGGGTACGCGCGTTGCACACGTTCGGAAAAGAGCCCCGCCTTCTCCAGAGGCTGCTTTCGTTTCATGTTGGAAAAACAGGCGTGGCAGCCTTTTTGAGGCTTGGCTGGCAACTGTTCGTGGCTTAAAGAGCCGCTACACGAAATTTCTGTGAGGTAAACATGTCGTTTGTCTGGAAGAATGCAAGGCCGGTTGTCATAGTTATATTTGCGCTGCTCGCCACAGCTTTTCCTGTGATGGCGCATAAGCAAGTGTTCACCGTCAACCCTGCTCAAAGTAAGGTTGATTTCACGTTGGGCGATGTTCTTCACACGGTTCATGGCACGTTTGTGCTTGAACCTGGAAGCATCGAGTTCGATTCAGCAACCGGTGTTGCCTCCGGGGAATTAATTGTTGATGCCGGCAGCGGCGACAGCGGAAACGGCGCGAGAGATCGCAAGATGAAAAAGGAAATCCTGGAAACGCAGAAATTTCACGATATCACGTTTACTGCCCAAAAGATTACAGGCAATGTTGCGTCTCAAGGAACGTCGCAGATTCTGGTGGATGGATTGATGAACCTGCATGGCGAATCACATCCGGTCACGCTTGCAATGGAGGTCAATGTCAAGCCCGGCCTTGCTTCTGCCGATACCACATTTGTGGTTCCTTACGTAAAGTGGGGACTGAAGAACCCCAGCACCTTCCTGCTCAGAGTGAGCGACAAGGTAAATATCAATGTGCATGCGGTAGGCCAGTTAGACCCGGCAAAGCAACAGTAAGCCCCGCCTAGAGCCGGTTCATGACACTATTACCTAATTAGTAAACTAATCATTTGCCTCGTTGTGTGCGTATAAGACACGTAGTGTGCCATTTTTGCCACATCTTGTTTTCCACAGAAACGTGTAATCTACCTGTTTGCAATCACATAGTGGACGAGACTTTCTTGATAAAAACGGGTTGAAGTCCAGCAACACCCGGCGAATATTTAACTTCTGAGTACGAGACTGCTCTACGAACAGACAATTCGCAGCTCGGTAGAGTGCAAAGGCACAGGATTGCACAGTGGAGCGCCTGTTTCTCTGCGCATCTTGCCGGCAGCCGCGGGGAGCGGGATTGTTTTCCGCCGCGCCGATCTGGATGACTATCAAGTTGAAGCTATCTGCCGCAACGTGGCCAAAGTAAGTTATGCCACCAGCCTGATGAAAAAAGGCGTGCTGATTTCCACCACCGAACACCTGCTTTCCGCCTTCATGGGTGCGGGCGTTGATAATGCCATCGTTGAACTGAACAATCTTGAATTGCCGATTCTGGATGGCAGCGCCCAACCTTTTATCCGCATGATCCAGAACGCGGGCATCCGCCAGCAGCGCCGCCGCCGCACCTACCTGCGAATCTGCAAGGAAGTGGAGGTGCGCGATGGAGAAAAGTTCATCGCTGTATATCCAGCGGATGGATATTCGGTCTCTTACACGATCGATTTCCCCGAGCCCATCGGCCAGGAGACTTTTGAAGTCGAGCTCTCCGGCGGCTCGTATCTGCGCGAGATCGCCCCGGCGCGCACCTTCGGCTTTCTTCAGGATGAAATTGCGCTGCGCAACATGGGCCTGATCCGAGGGGCCAATGAAGAAAATGTGATTGTGCTGACGGGCGAAGGCATTAAGAACGGGCCCTTGCGCTATCCCGATGAATTTGTGCGCCACAAGATACTGGATTTGATTGGCGACCTGGCCCTGCTGGGAAAACGCATTATCGGCAAAGTGGTAGCCTACCGCGCTGGACACGCCATGCATACTGCCCTGGTTTCGCGCATCCTGAAAGATGAATCGGTCTGGGAAGAGACGATCGTGGACGGTGCGCGTAAAACTGCGGCTGCTTCCGTAGTCTATGCCCAAGGCAGCACAGCCACTGCGGATTAGTAATTCCCCCATGGGCAGAGACGTAGCAAGCTACGTCTCTACGAAGGATTCTATTTAGCCGCTCAGAGAATAATCCGCACATCGCCCTCGCGCCGGGTGATGTGTTCGCGGTCGAGGTATTCCAAAAGGGGAATAGCGTATTTGCGGGAGACGCCGGTCAGGTCCTTGAATTTGGCCACGTCAATCTTTTGCGATTTGGATTTTTGCTCGGCCAAAGACTTGCGCAGACGTTGCAGGGCGTCCTGATGAAACACTAGATCGTCACCCAGTTTGACCAGGGTTTTCTCGCGCAGCAACAAGGTGACCAGCCGCTGGGCGCGGGCTTTGTCAATTTTTAATCCGGCAAGGATCTCTTTCAGCGCAGGGACCTTCAATCCCGCCTGGGCAAAGGCCTGTTCAATGATCTGCTTGGATTCAATTTCCTCATCTTTCATCACCACGCCGCGCCCGGCGGTGCGCACGCACTCGCCGGAGGCTTCGATCTTTTTGAGCCGAACCAGGTCTGCGAGCACGCACTCCAGAATTTCGCTGTGCACTCCCAGACGCTCGCGCAGCGCCTCTTTGCTGTAGCCCGCCACCAGCGGGTTTTGCCGTTGGAAGTTTTCAATCTCGGCAAATGCCCGATCCTGCAAATCTGAGAGAGCGGCGGTGGCGACGAACACGTTGCCCGCGCGCGCTATCTTCCCCAGGGCCACCAGCTTTACCGCTATGGCTTCAACTGTTTTTGCCAACCATCCGGTTTCAGCGACAGCGCGGGCCACGTCCAGGCCATTGCCGTTCTGGCGGGCAATGCGGGCCTCCAGAACCTGCTCCGGAGATCCGTTGGCCATGGTCTCCAGAAACTGCAGGTGCGGCTCCGGCTTGAGCCTGATGGGGGCTGAATCCAGCACAATGCCGCCGCCAATGGTCACCACCGGCGAAAACTGGCGCACGATAAAACGGTCGCCGGGCATCAGAAGTGTAGAGCTGCTTAAGCGAAGCTGGGCATAGGCGTCTTCCCCGGGAGCGAGCTGCTTTTTGCCATGCAGCAGAACATCGCCAATCGCTTCGGAGGTATGCGCATAGAAGTGCACCCGCGAACGGTCTTGCAGGGGCTTGGCCGAGCGCAGCAGCGACAGCCGGACATCTACAATTCGGGTTGGGGCAAACAGCCCCGGCTCAACGATCACCATGCCGCGCGCCAGCGCCTCGGTTGAAACCCCAGGGCCGGCCAGATTCAACGCCGTGCGCTCACCTGCGACCGCCTTCTCACAAGCCACGCCATGCACTTGCACACCCCGCACCCGGGCGCGCAACTTTTGCGGAAGAATTTCAACTTCGGCATCTTTGCCAATGCTGCCGGAAATCATGGTTCCGGTTACGACCGCACCGAATCCTTTCATGGTGAAGGCGCGGTCAACCGGCAGGCGAAAATAGGCGTCCGGGTTCTTGGCGGGAATTTCAGCCGCAATCCCAGCCAGGGCACGCTTCAATTCCTCTAAGCCAGCCCCCTCGCGCGAGTTGACGGCGATGATGGGCGAAGTGGAGGGATCGAGAAAAGAGCCGCGCAAAAAATCCTGCAACTCAGCCCGCACGACCTTCAGGGTATCAGAGTCAACCAAGTCAGATTTGGTAAGCACGGTGATGCCGCGGGGCAACGAGAGCAGGCGGCAAATATCAAAATGCTCGCGGGTCTGCGGCCTGATAGATTCGTTGGCGGCGACCACGAACAGCACCAGATCAATGCCGCCAACCCCGGCCAGCATATTGCGCACAAAGCGCTCATGGCCGGGGACGTCGATAAAACCCAGCTCCAGCTTCTCTCCATTGGGGGCAGGCAACTCAAGGTGGGCAAAGCCGATATCGATGGTGATGCCGCGGCGTTTTTCCTCGCCCAGACGGTCGGCATCAATGCCGGTCAGCGCTTTGACCAGCCGGGTCTTGCCATGATCGATATGGCCCGCCGTGCCTACGATGACCGACTTCATACTGGCAGTTTACGCGCCTTGGTTCTCCGCATCTAGTTATTCTGTTGTTAAAATCGCGCGTTGGCCACTAAAAAAAGCGAATCTGCCGCATTGGTGAGGGATATTCTCAAAATGGCACTCTTCCATAACGGGACGGAGTTGATTACCGCGGAGAACGCCGAGGTACGCGGAGGGTTTGAGGTTTGGGGAACCCTCAAAATAGCGCTTGCTTGAAATTATCCAAAATAACTTAGAATGACTCTGCAACAATGGAGGCAGTCGTGAAGCCGCTTTTGGCATTTCTTTTGATAGGGTTGGCTTATGGCGCTTGGGCGCAAAGTGACGCCAGCGATATCGAATTGCAGAACCATCTTCGCCGCGCCAGGGAAGCTGCAGCTTCGAACAAATACGGAGATGCGTTGAAGGAACTCAAGGAAGCAAACAAAGAAAAAAATAACCACTGTGATGTCTGTTTTCTGGAGACTGCTCTGTTGTACTCCAAAATAGGCGACTTCCAACACATGCTGGAAAGCGCACAGAAGGCTTTGGCGGCTGCCTCGAGCGATGCAATTCGAGCGCAAGCGCATGCCCTGCAAGGCGAAGCGCTGGCGGGTCTTTCAGCTTCTGACGCCAAGAAAACGCAAGCCGCCGAGCAGCAATTCCGCACGGCGATTCAACTGGATCCACAGACACCGCTCTATCATCTGAACCTGGGCATTGTTTTGTTGAAACAGTCTCACGACGAGGAGGGGGTTCAGGAACTCAACAAGTATCTAACCCTGGCGCTAGAGGGTCCCTTTGCCGAAACCGCCAAAAAGATGATCTCCAATCCGCGGCGTGCCCGCCAAGACTACGCGCCCGAATTTCATCTGACCACGCTGCAGGGAGAAGACATCTCCTTAGAGCAATTGGCGGGCAAGATTGTGGTGCTTGATTTTTGGGCGACTTGGTGTCCGCCTTGCCGGGCGTCAGTTCCCGACTTGAAGGATCTGGAAAAGAAATATTCTCACGATCAACTTACCTTGATCAGCATCAGCGCGGATGAAGATGAAGCCAAGTGGCGCGACTTCGTCGCGAAACAAAAGATGGATTGGCACCAGTTCTGGGACCATGACGGTGAGATCCGCAGGAGTTTCGGCGTGAATTCTTTTCCGACGTATATTGTGATCAATGAAGAAGGGATCATTACGCAAAGGATCGTGGGAGAAAATCCCCAGCAAAGCGTCGCTTACCGGCTTAAGGCGGTGCTGGCTTCCAATTCTAAATTGAATGCCAAAAACTGAGTTGTAGCTGAAGCGGCTAACACGAGGGGCATAAATAAAAACCCCAAGCAGCCGCAGTTTCACGACTCTTGGGTGACCTGACGAATAGTGCCTAATCAGGACGTTCGTACGTTATTAAAGAATCGGATGCCCAGGTGCTCTGAAAGGTTAGCTGGGCTTTGCCCCCCGGACGTGCGAAAATATTAGTTCCCGCTATGTCCACCCTCATGGCAAAAGCACCCGAAATCACTCCAGAAGTCATCCGCGAGCACGGCATCACGGAAGAGGAGTACCAGAAGATCCTTAAGCACCTGGGCCGCACGCCCACCATCACCGAGCTTGGCATTTTCAGCGTGATGTGGAGCGAGCATTGCTCCTACAAGTCGTCGCGTGTGCATCTCAAACGCCTGCCGACGCGCAGCCGGCTGGTAGTGCAGGGGCCGGGGGAAAACGCCGGGATTATCGACATTGGCGACGGCTGGGTATGCGCTTTCAAGATCGAGTCGCACAATCATCCATCGTTCATTGAGCCCTTTCAGGGAGCCGCCACCGGGGTGGGCGGAATTCTGCGCGACATCTTTACCATGGGTGCGCGTCCGCTGGCGGTCATGGATTCGCTGCGCTTTGGGCCGGTAAGAAAAGCAGTCAGCACTCAGCACTCAGCACTCAGCCCCACCGCAGATCATGTAGCTCCGGCGATTCCTGAGGATGCCATCCATAAGAACCACTCGATTCTTGAAGGCGTGGTCAGTGGTATTGCCTCTTACGGAAACTGCTTTGGCGTTCCCAACCTGGGTGGGGAGACGCGCTTTGAAGAGTGTTACTCGGGCAATCCGCTGGTAAATGCTTTTGCGCTGGGGCTGGCGCGGCGGGAGAAGATTTTTTATGCGCGAGCGGCGGGCGAGGGCAATCCCGTAATTTACGTGGGCGCTAAGACAGGGCGCGACGGCATTCATGGCGCTACCATGGCCAGCGAGGAGTTCAGCGAAGGCTCGGAGCAGAAGCGGCCGAATGTGCAAGTCGGAGATCCCTTCCTGGAAAAGCTGCTTTTGGAGGCCTGCCTGGAGGCAATGGAATCGGGCGCTGTTATCGGAATTCAAGATATGGGCGCGGCTGGCCTGACTTGCTCTACCTGCGAGATGGGCGGACGCGGCGGGGTGGGCCTGGAAATCGAGCTCGATCGCGTGCCCCAGCGCGAGACCGGCATGACCGCCTACGAGATCATGTTGAGTGAATCGCAGGAGCGCATGCTGCTGGTGGCCGAGCACGGGCGCGAAGAAGAGGTCTTCAGGATCTTTGCCAAGTGGGGGCTCGATGCGGTCGCCATTGGCCGCGTGATCAACGAGAACAAGATGCGCGTGCTGCATCATGGCGAGGTCATGGCTGAGATTCCGAATCAGGCGCTGACCGACGATGCCCCGGTTTATCAGCGTCCTATGAAGCCGTGGCAGGCAAACGTGCCGCGTTCGGTGCCAGCCGACATCAAGCTCGCCAGCGGCGACTTTACTTCTGCTTTGAAAATTCTGCTGGGCTCGCCCAACATCTGCTCCAAGCGCTGGATCCACGAGCAATACGACACCATGGTGCAAACCAATACGGTTGACGGTCCCGGCGGCGACGGCGGCTTGATGCGGATCAAGGGCACAAAGCGCGCGCTGGCTATGTCACTGGATTGCAACGGCCGCTGGTGCTGGCTTGATCCTAAATTGGGGGCCATGCACGCTGTGGCTGAAGCTGCCCGTAACGTTGCCTGTACAGGCGCAACCCCGGTAGCGGCCACGAACTGCCTGAATTTCGGCAATCCGGAAAAGCCGGAGATCATGTGGCAGCTCGCGCAGGCCATAGATGGCATGAGCGAAGCTTGCCAAGCGCTGGGCACGCCTATCACCGGCGGCAACGTTAGCCTGTATAACGAAACTTTGGGCGAGGGCATCTATCCCACGCCAGTGGTTGGAATCGTGGGCATTCTGGAAGACGTTGATTGCGCGGTGAAATCCCACTTCCGTAGCACAGGCCGCGACATTCTTCTCGTACGCGGAACAACGGCTGGCGATCCCCGCGCAGCAGTCGAGTTTGGCTCGTCTGAATATGCCAAAGAAATTTTAGGCACGGTGTGGGGATATCCACCATCTCTCGATTTGAAGCAGGAAGCTGCTCTGCAAAAATTTTTGGCGGCGGCGGAGCAGCGATGGTTGGAATCGGCCCACGACTGCTCCGATGGCGGATTAGCCGTGACCCTGGCGGAAGCTGCATTTCCGCTCGGGATTGGAGCAAAGGTGAAATTGAGCTCTCAAGGGTACTCTCCTGAGACTGCACTATTTAGTGAGCAGGCCACGCGGGTGGTAATTTCGTGCGACCCCAAAGATACGAAGCGAATCCAACAAAGTGCGGTACAATACGGGCTGTCGGCGGAAGTTCTCGGCCAAACGATCTCAGAAAGCTTGGAAATAAGTATTGACGGCAAGGTAGCTGTTGCCGCCGCAGTGTCGGACTTGAAGCAGGTTTGGGAGTCCGCTCTGCCCAGGATGCTGCACGTGGAAACGCGTGAGCACTTGGTTCCGGAGACATTGCAAAAGAGCTGAGCGACCGTGGAAATTCGGTTTCCCATTTACGTTCTGATGAAGGATTGTGGCGAAGTTCACCGGTATGAGTCCGCACCCGAATTGATCCACGATCTGGAAGCCATCGATGTCGACAATCGGGAATACGAAGCTTGGGACGCGAGTGGATATGTGGTGCAGCTGTCGGCTGAGGGGATAGGCGTCTTCAAGCCTGGGAAGATAGTTGTAACCGCCACTACGCAGCTCGAAGATCCCAAACGTTTTGCAGAGATTCGGAATCGGGCAAATTGAGAGGCCAAGAGGAGAAGGACATGCGTCCTGACAAATTCAAAGACGAATGCGGGGTTGTAGCCATCCACAACCACCCCGAAGCTGCCACGCTGGCCTACCTCAGCCTGCACGCGTTGCAGCACCGCGGACAGGAGTCTGCCGGCATTGTCTCTTCTGATGAGCGCCGCCTCTACACCCACAAGGCCATGGGCCTGGTGGCCGATATCTTCACCGAAGAGGTGCTGGCGCGCCTTCCTGGACGGGTCGCGATTGGCCATACCCGCTACTCCACCACCGGCGATTCCACTTTATTCAATGCTCAACCCATCACGGTGGATTGCAACAAGGGCATGATCGCGCTTGCCCATAATGGGAATTTGGTCAACGCACATTTTATCCGGCAGAAGCTCGAGCAGCAGGGCTCCATTTTTCAGACCACCAGTGACACCGAGGTTGTAGTGCACCTCATCGCTCAATCCAAAGAGCAGACCCTGCCCGAGGCCATTGCGGATGCGCTGCGCCGCATTGAAGGCGCTTTCTCGCTCGTGCTCATGAGCCGCGACCGCGTGTTTGCCGTGCGCGATCCGCGCGGCTTCCGTCCTCTTTCCATGGGACGCATTCCGGTTACGCCCGCCGAACAAGCCGCGGGCCGGCGCGAGACCATTGTTTTTGCTTCGGAAACCTGCGCTTTTGACCTGATAGGCGCAGTCTACGAGCGCGACATCAAGCCCGGTGAGATGGTGGTGGTTGGGCCGGAGGGAATTTCTTCGCACTTTTACGCGCCCCAAGCGCCGCAATCGAGCTGCATCTTCGAGCATGTTTATTTCGCGCGGCCTGACAGCACAATTTTCGGGCGTCCGGTGGTGGTGAGTCGCGAAGCCCTGGGACGCCAGCTCGCGCGCGAAGCGCCGGTCGAAGCGGAAATGATTGTCCCTGTGCCCGATTCCGGCGTTACTGCCGCGATGGGCTACTCGGCTGAGAGCGGCATCCCCTTCCGCTTTGGACTGATCCGCAATCACTACGTGGGCCGCACGTTCATCGAGCCCGAACAGTCGGTGCGCGACTTCGGCGTCAAGCTCAAGCTTAACCCTGTGCGCAGCCTGCTGGAAGGCAAGCGCGTGATCGTGATTGATGATTCCATTGTCCGCGGCACCACCAGCAGGAAGATCGTGCGCATGCTGCGCAGCGCCGGCGCGCGCGAGGTGCACTTCCGCATCTCGTGTCCGCCCACCATCTCACCTTGTTTTTACGGCGTGGATACGCCTTCCAAGAAGCAGCTCATCGGGGCGAATAAAACCGTGGAAGAAATCCGCGAGTTCATCGGGGCCGATTCCCTGGCCTATCTCTCGCTGGAAGGCCTGAAGCTGGCCTGCGGCGAGGGCGAAAATACCAACTACTGTACCGCATGTTATACCGGGAAGTATCCGACGCAGTGGATTGATGTGGAAGAGATTCAACCAGCCACCAACGTTCGCTGATTTGCCAATTTAATCGGAAAGTCGTCCTGCCCCGGGAGAGTTCCCGTTCCCGCCGTGTCAGCAGCCCACACCAGCACCCAATTCCCGTAGAAAAAACCACGTCCAGCTCTGGGCGTGAAAGCAGGAATAGCCATCCAAATATAAAGAAAAGAATATACAAAGAGGAGGATCCCCGATGAAAGTACGCGAAATCATGACTCCTGGCCCTGTATGCTGCACGCCGGAAGACAGCGCGCAAAAAGTCGCAAGGATGCTGTGTGAACAGAATGTTGGTTCCGTTCCCGTGGTGATGGATCAGGCTTCTCGCAAGCTGGTAGGCATGATTACAGATCGCGACCTATGCTGCACGGTTGTCGCCCACGGTCTCGATCCTGTGACCACGAAGATTGATCGGCTCTTTACCATCAATCCTGTGACCTGCAGGGAAGGAGAAAACATCAACAGTTGTGAAGAATTAATGCAACAGCACCAGGTCAGACGCATTCCCGTGGTTGACGGTGAAGACCGCTGTATCGGAGTTGTTTCACAAGCTGACTTGGCGCTGAAAGAAAAACCGGAGAAAGTTTCCAAAACGGTGGCTGAAATTTCGAAGCCCGTTTCGGGAACGCCGTCCATGGCAGCCTGAATGCGGGCTGGCTTATCGGGCGCTGGTTAACGAAAAGCGCTTTTATGCCCGATGGGCGGTCATGCCGCCCATCGGGTTCTAACATCTGCCACAGAGGAATCGTTTACCACCAATAGTGCGCAGTATAGGTCAGCACGCGTTCGCCATCGGGCGGGAGCTGTACGCGGAACTCGATGGTTTGGGAGTCCAGCTTGTTGTAGTCCTGCGATTGCTGCGTGAGCTTCCAGTTGCTCCAGCGATAGAGTTTTTCTACCACGCGTACCTCGACGGCTTCTTTCTTGTGATTGCGCAACTTGATTTCAAAAGCTTCATCCATCCAATCGTGGTCGCTATCCAGCTTGTAATCGGTGCGGCGGCGCTCGCCCACAATGTCAAAGGCGTTGCCGGTATAAACCCGCACGGTTTCGTCGGTTGGCGTGTGGTCAATAGTATTTTCGCCGGTGAACTCCAACTGGCCGTCGTCATCGCGGCGATAGAAGCGCAGCCGGCCCTTGGGTAACGGCATGCCCAGGTTGTTTTCTTTTGAATTCTTGAATTCCTGCATGACCCAGACTTTTGGATTCGATTGCGTGCCGTAATTGGCGTCATTGCGGACCTGTTCCGGATTGTAATAACCATAATCGGGGCTGATGGCGGCGCCGTTATAAACGTACAAGCGTTGCGACTTTACCTGAGTTGCCGCCACGAACTGCACCTGCTTGGTCTCGCGGTCACGCAAAGTGGTGGGGTGCTCGAGGGTGTAGAGATGAAACTCATCGAAGGCTTTTTCTACCACAACCGGTGCAGCCACACTCTTGGCTGCTTCGAATGCCCTTTCGGCGTGGTCGTATTCTTCCTGCGGCTGAATTTTGTTCACATCGCCGGCCATCAACTTGATGCGGGCATTGTCGAATTCTTTGCCGCTGTCATTGCTCATGGTGATCCAGCCGACCAGGTCGATGGTGTCGCCCTTGGGCGGGGCCACGATGTTGTAGTCGGCATGCCAGGTCAGCCCGCCGGTCACGTAACTCAGCTCGGCATTGGCCGTGCCGGGTTTATCGGTTTCGAGCAGCCAGTCGAGCGTAGGCTTCAGGATGGTGTCATCGCCCAAAGCGGGAAAGACAGGCTGGCCGGGAAGCGTGAACTGCAGCTTGCCATTGACCTCGATAATCGGCTCGCTCGGGCCGTTAGGAGCGTTGGGAGCATAGCCGCTGCGGATGATCTTGCCTTGTATGATTTCCGGATCGCTCTTGCCCTGGGCATCCACGCGTGGCAACTGGAAATCAATGGTCTTGCCTTCATAGAGCGAGAGCAGCAACCCCTGCGAGAGCGGATCGTTTCTGTAGTTCTGCTCCAGGATTTGCAGAGCGCGGTGGCCACTGGGATCGCGCAGCACAATCGAATCCGGCTCGATATGCGCGGTGGCGTCATTGAATGTGATGTGATTGATTCCGGAGGTAAGTTCGAGCGGCACATTTTGCCGCACCACGGCAAAATTGCCGTTGTAGATGGTGAGCGCGGTTTCGCCAGATGTGCTTTTGGCTTTCCTGGCATCATCCTGTTTTTCCCGGCTCTTTTCTGTGCCGCCTTGTTCTTGCTCCTGCGCAAAACTCCTCTTCCCCGGGCCTAACGTGCAGATAAAGATGAGCAGCAGGGCCATGTTCTTGCGAACCATAATTTTTGTCCTCTTGAATTGTTCTGCGGTTTCCCGCTCTGATGAGAGAACGCAACAGCGGGAGAATCTTGCACAACAAATTTGGGAGGAACGAAGAGCCAGTGTCGCGACCGGGTGAAAGGCGCGTTCGCATCAGGATCAAACAGGACGACCTTGGCCGCCGGATGAACGCAGATGGCCTGGCTGAGGGGCAGGCCGGGAAACGGAGAGCTGAAAATTTGTTCTCGGGGCGGTTGGGAGAGGGGGTGGGGGTTACTAAGTAACCTTTTTGGCTTGGGCGGGCGTCTCCCTTTGCCTC
>Ga0209166_10001157_pt1 | contig 22915 bp, 19 predicted proteins | sample Coa_R1_3_FD_187151 | JGI IMG/M metagenome (GOLD analysis project Ga0209166, IMG submission 187151) | Surface soil microbial communities from Centralia Pennsylvania, which are recovering from an underground coalmine fire - Coalmine... | ecosystem: Environmental > Terrestrial > Soil >... | reverse complement strand
CCTCGACAGATGGATTCTGTTTGGCCCAGGACTGCGCGGTAGGTCGGGGAATCCAAACTACCACGACTACCGGCGGAAACGCACCATCATTTTGTCGTTTCGGGGAGCGCGGCTGTCTGCCATGCCGGCCACAACCAAAGAATGAGACGGTAGCGGATTGCACAATAATGGGCCGTGGGTTCGCTTGACGGCGGTGCCTGCGTTCGCTAGCGTCAAAGAGCGGAGTGCCTCCCCACTTCAGCAACGGCGGCCCTGCGAATTCCGGACCGGGAGAACCCATTGCCGAACGCGATCATCACGCTGACGACCGATTACGGAACGAACGACCACCTGGTCGGGACGTTAAAAGGAGTAATCCTCAAGATTAATCCGGAAGCGACGATTGTCGATATCACTCACAACGTGGCGCCATTTGATTTGCTGGATGGAGCGTTGGCCATCGGCTCGGCGTATTCGTATTTTCCGGCGCGCACGATTCACGTGGTGGTGGTCGATCCGGGAGTGGGCACCGACCGCCGGCCGCTGCTGGTCACCGCCGAAAACCAATATTTTGTGGCGCCGGACAATGGCGTTCTGTCCGTGATCTATGAGCGGGAGGAAAACGTGGTGGCGCGCCACGCTACCGCCGACCATTATTTCCTGCAGCCCATCAGCAAGACTTTTCACGGCCGCGACATATTCGCGCCGATAGCCGCATGGCTCTCCAAAGGATGGCAAACCGCCAGCATGGGCGAGGAAATTACCGATTACAAGAAATTCGCGCTGCCTAAACCGAAAGCAACCGACGGGGTGGTGAAAGGGATTGTGATGCGGGTGGACGCCTTCGGAAACCTGGTGACCAATTTTCGAGCCGAAGATCTGCCGGAAAGCGCGCTAAGCAACGGCGCGGTGAAATTCCAAGTGGGAACCCAAGCGGTGTCCCGGATGGTGCCCACCTTTGCCAGCGGGAACGCCGGCGAGCCGGTGGCCTATGTGGGCTCGGCCGGATACGTGGAGATCGGCGTGAACAAAGGGAATGCTTCGCGCACGTTGAGCATCGGGCGCGGCACGCCGGTGGTGCTGGAGAGCAAATAACATTCAGCGGGTCAGTTCGAGCGCGGCCATTTGCGAACGGGTGCGCGGATCCAGCCAGTCGCGCCAGGCATCTCCCAGTAAGTTGAACGCCAGCACCGCAAGCATCACCGCCAAGGCGGGAAAGATCACCATGTGCGGAGCATCAAACAGGTGGCTGCGCGCATCGTTCAGCATGGAACCCCAGCTGGGCACCGGTGCGAGCACGCCCAGGCCGAGAAAGCTCAGAGTGGATTCGGCGAGAATGGCGCCGGCCATTCCGATGGTGGCCTGAATCAGGACCGGCTGCAAAATATTGGGCAGCAGATGATTGGCCAAAATGCGCAGGTGCGAGGCGCCCAGCGAGCGCGCCGCCAGAATGAATTCCAGCTCTTTCACTTTTAATACTTGCGCGCGGGCCAACCGCGCGTAACCGGCCCATCCAGTAATGACCAGCGCCAGGATCACTTTGCCGATCCCGGGCCCAAGAAATGCCGCAAATGCAATGGCCAGCAAAATTCCCGGAAAAGAAAGAAACGCATTGATCAGCAAGAGATTCACAAAACGGTCGAACCAACCGCCGGAGTAACCGGCCAGCATTCCGATCAACAGCCCGCTCAAGCCGCAACCGAACACCACGCTGACGGCCACCAGGAGCGAAACGCGCGCGCCGTAAAGAGTGCGCGAGAGGGTGTCGCGGCCCAGCTCGTCGGTGCCGAACCAGTGTGCTGCGGAAGGAGACTGTAGGCGCGCCGGCAAATTCTGGGTGGTCGGGTCAGAGGCAGATATCCATGGGGCAAGAATTGCGGCCAGGATCAGGAGCGCAGCGAAGGCCAAGCCGAAACGCGCGAGGATGCTCTGGCGTAGGAACGGAGGCAGCGGTGAAGAGCGGCGGGCTAATTCGGGCCACGGCGATTCAGAAGTTGTATCGCCGGTCGAACCCGGCGCTTTGCTTGGCGGCGGAGTGACAACGCTCATGCCAGACGCACCCGCGGATCGATAACAGCGTACAAAATATCGGTGATCAGGTTCACCAGGACATAGGAAACCGCAATCACCAAAATGCAGCCCTGCAGCAGAGGGTAGTCGCGGGCGGAAATCGCTTGCACAGTCAGGCGGCCGATTCCCGGCCAGGAAAAAATGGTTTCGGTGATGATCGTGCCGGCCAGCAGGGTGCCGAACTGCAAACCCAGTATGGTGATGATGGGGATCAGCGCGTTGCGGAAAGCGTGGCGAAACAAGACCGCGCTCATGGGCAATCCTTTGGCCCGCGCGGTACGAACATAGTCGCTGGACAGTTCCTCGAGCATCGAACCGCGAACCATGCGGGTCAGAATGGCGGCCAGGGCGGCGCCCAGCGTTGCCGCAGGCAGAATGTAATAGCTGGGACCGCCTCGCCCCGATACCGGCAGCAGCCCCAGATAGATCGAAAGGAAAAGAATCAGGACGGGACCGAGCGCGAAATTAGGAAAAGCGAGGCCGAGAAGCGTAAACAGAGAGACGGCACGATCGAGGCCATGGCCACGCCGATAGGCCGCCAGAATTCCGGCAGGAATGGCGATCATGGCGCAGACCAGCAGGGCGCAGAAAGCCAGCTGTAGCGTGGCGGGATAACGTTCAAAAATAATTTGGCGCACGGGTGCCTGAAACTTGAAGGATTGCCCCAAGTCACCGCGGGAGAGCTGTGTCCAATAGTGTCCATACTGCAGGAGCAGCGGCTGATCGAGGTGCAAAGCGTGACGCAACTGGACAACCTCCCCGGGGGCCGCGCCTTCACCCAACATCTGCTCGACCGGGTCGCCGGGAACGATGTGAATCATCAGGAAAACCAGGGTCAAGACAAGCCAGAGAGCCGGCAGGGTCAAGAGGAAGCGCTGGAACAAGTGGCGAGCCATCAGCGAGTATCCCCCGGGCTTTCGGTGGCCGAGGATTTTGCGGCCTTGAGTGCCTGGGAATCGCCCGCCGTGGATTCCGATGCCGGCCGCGCCCGCTGAATCTTTACGCGGGCTACACGCCTGCCATCCATTTCGACGACCGTAAAGCGATAGCTCCCGTACTCAAAGCTTTCCCCGCCCCGCGGGATAAATCCGAGCTGGTCTAGCACAAAGCCGCCAACGGTGGCGTAGGCCGGGTCTTCCGGAAGCGTGATGTTGTACTGGGCGTCCAGGTCGCGCACGTTCAATGCGGCGTCGAAAATGACGGCACCATCAGCAAGAGTAAGAGGCCGCTCGATTACATCGAATTCGTCGTGGATCTCTCCGACCACCTGCTCCAGGATGTCTTCCAAGGTCACCAGGCCAAGAACGCTGCCAAACTCGTCGACCACGATGGCTAATCCCACGTGATGGCTACGCAACTCCAGGAGCAATTCGCTGGCGGGTTTGGTCTCCGGGACAATCAGCACCTCGCGCAGGATGCGGCGGAGATCGAACGGGGAAGCTGAAAGATTCTCTTCCAGGCGCCGGTCGCGATCCAGAAGGACCCACAGCATATCCTTGATGTGCACAAATCCCAGAATCTGATCTTCGGTGCCGCGAAAAACGGGAATGCGCGAGCGCTGGGTGGTGGCGAAGGCGCGCAACACTTCGTCCAGCGTGGATTCCACCGGGACGGTGTGCATGTCCGGCCGGGGAATCATGATTTCGCGAACCTGCACCTGCCCAAGTTCGATCGCGCTGACGATGAATTTCTCCTCGCCGGGAGCTAGCAGTCCGCGTTCGCGAGCTTGTGAAATCTGAATCTGCAGCTCTTCGGTGGAATGCACCGCGCCAGGGAGTTGGGATTTGGAAATCCCCAAGGCTCGAACGATGGCGCCGGAGACGGTGTCGAGCAGATCGATGGCCCAACGAAATGTCCTCAGAAACCAGGAGAAAGGCCGCGCGATCAAAAGGGCGACCCGTTCCGCGCGTGCCAGGCTCACCGTCTTCGGTACCAACTCACCGATCACCACGTGCAACGCGCTGAGCATGGCGAAGGCGATAACCAAGGCGCCCGCGTGCGCCAGCAGCGTGATGCGCGAATCAACGGTACCGGGCAAGAAGGAACGTATGATCGCGGCCAGGGTAGATTCGCCTAGGGCGCCAATGGCCAGGCTGGTCAGCGTGATTCCCAGTTGCACTGCGGACACTACCCGGTGCAATTCCCCGAGCAAACCCTCGACGACGCGCGCGCGTACATCGCCTTTGCGGGCCAATTGGCGAACGCGGGACAACCGCACCGCGACCAGAGAAAATTCCGCCGCGGCAAAAAACCCATTAAGCGCAACAAGAACCAGAACGCCGATAAACCGGATGGCGATCATAAATCGGCCCGGAAGTCCCTCTTGGAGAATTGTAACAGCACGAACGGAAGGCACCAGTGGCGCCGTCCCCACCATTCGCTTAGACGACACGCCCGCGGCGTTAGCGCAGCAGGATTGCGGGATCAGGCCAGTGACAGCGAATTTCCGTCACGCGGGACCCGTCGGCCATGGTCAGGTCCGCGCGCTCAACCTCGATGCCGCCGGCGTTGGCATAAAAGCGCCGGGCCCGGCTGTTTCGCTCGATGACCCAGAGGTAAAAACCTCCGCCGATTTTTTCCGCCAAGAGCCGCCGCGCCACTTCCCTCATCAACCGCTGTCCAATGCCCTGCCCTACGCGGTTCGGCGTGACGTGCAGATTGTCCAGGAACGAGCCGTAGATCGCATTCTCGCTGGGAAAAACACAGGCGAAGCCGCCCAATTGACCGCCTATTTCCGCAAGGATGGCGAAAAATGGGTTGTGGACCCGGTCGGAAAATCGCTGGCGCCAAACCGCGCAGCGTTCGGACAGCACTCGATGGTCCAGATAGTCTTTCGACAAAAACTCGCGGTATGCCGAGCGCCAACTATCGGCATGCAGTTGCGCGATAGCTCCGGCATCCTGCTCGACCGCATCGCGCAGGAGGATGGAAGGCGAGGGATTCGTGGACAAATTACCAGCCGTTGCGATAGGTACGGGTCAGATAATCGTTGGCGGACACATTCGTTACCCGCATATTGTCCGCATCGTAGTGAATCTTGGTTCCCGCGCGCAGCGAGACCACTCCGAGCAGCATTACCTCGGTTAGACGCGCGGCGTACTCGAACGGGCAGGAGGCGGCGGTCTTGCCCTTGGCCGCATCCACCCAGTTGAGCTCGTGATGCTCTCCAGCGATACGCGGAAGTTTCTGCGCCGGTTTGCCAAACGAATCGTGCAGCGATTTTGGCAAGAGCCGTGGATTTAAGCCGTACGTATCGTAAAGAAGCTTGCCCTTGCTGCCGATGAGCAGCGCGCCGCCTTCTTTGTTCAGTTGCTCCTCGCCCAGCTCGTCGGGACGATTCGGCAACAACCCGCCGTCGTACCAGGTAAGCTTGACCGGCGGCATCTTCCCGCGCGCCGGAAACTCGTAGAAGGTGAACGTGGCGCTCGGATAGGAAGCGCCGTTGAACGGCGTGGAAATGGTTTCCACGCTGGCCGGCAAGCCGAGGTTTAGCGCCCACACGGAGTGATCGATCAGGTGCGCGCCCATATCCCCAATCGCCCCTACTCCCCAATCGGTCCAGCCGCGCCAATTGAAAGGATGATAGATGGGGTGATATTCCACCGGCGGCCCGACGCCCAGAAACAGATTCCAGTCGAGACCTTCGGGAACCGGATAATTTCCCGCCAGTGCGGCGGCCAGGCGGGTGTTCACGCCATTGCCATTCCAGCGCAGGGTGTCGGCCGCGACTTTCATCGGTTCCGGGCGCGGCACGCCTTGCGGCCAGAAGCCCAGCGGGCGATTGGTCCAGATGTGGACCTCGCGAACGTCTCCGATGGCGCCGGCCCAGATGTACTCCACGGCCGTGCGTGCATCGTTAAAGGAATGCCCCTGATTGCCCATTTGTGTGGCCACTTTGGTTTCCTGCGCGCGGCGGGACAGCCGGCGGCATTCGTCCACGGACCAGGCCAGCGGCTTTTGCACGTAGACATGCTTGCCCAGGTCCATGGCGGCGAAGGCGATGGTCGCGTGCATGTGGTCCGGTGTGGCCACTACCACGGCGTCGATATCCTTCTGCTGCTCGAGCATTTGCCGGTAATCCTGGTAGCGCTTGGCTTTCGGCACCTGTTCGGTCTTGAGCTTGACCATGTTGGCCAGCTGGGCCTTGGCCTTCTCGGGATTGAATTCCTGCCTAGCAGCACCGGACGCAGACGGCGCCGGAGGCGCTTCGATGCGGGCACGTAGCTTGGTTATATCCGCGTCCAGACGATCGAGCGATTTCCCGGCGTAGCCCCAGTCCACATCGCAGAGCGCGACGATATTTTGCGAGGCCAGGTTGATGAGATTGGCGCGGCCCATGCCGCCAACACCGACGCCGGCGATGTTCAGCAGATCGCTGGGTGGCACAAAGCCGCGCCCCAGAACGTGGCGAGGCACAATGGTCAGCGCCGCAGCCGCGGCACCCTGTGAAAGAAATTGACGGCGCGGGATCGCGTTGTTTTTCGTCATGGACGGCTCCTTCGACGCGAAAAAGGGTAACACGAGGCGACGCTCAGTGCAGCCGTGAATGGCTGTCGCGCCGCCCCCAGCGAACGGATCACTTTACTTTGCGCAGGAGCTTCGGGGTGACCAGCCAGATCAGCCGGCCTGCCGGCGGGGAAAAGCGCCGCAACTCTACCAAGGCGACTCCGGCCTTTTTCATCGCGGTGACGTGGCCCTTGACGCCCAGTGCCGAGGCTAGCAGTCCATCGACGTGGGGCGCGTGCCCAAAACAGAATATGGAGGAGGCATTCTTTTCACGCGCCAGCTCACGCAGAAATGTGGCGGGCTCGGCGCCTGGAAGCAGGCTTTCGCTTTCCCGTATTTTGTCCTCCGGGTACTCCAAAGCCGCGGCGAAGATGCTGGCGGTTTGCTTGGCGCGCACAAACGGGCTGCTGACCATTAAGTCCGCGTGGGCCTCCAAAGCGGCCACGCTTTTCGCCATCTGCCGGGTCCTCTCCATCCCTTCCTCCGTCAAATACCGTTCGGCTTCCGGCGGGCACTTCGGATCTTCACGGTCGATGGCGATGCCATGGCGAACAATGTAGAGCAGCATGAGCGCGTGTTCTCCTCCAAAATCGAACAAATGGACCCCGCGAATCAGGAGCGGGCGGGCCCGGCTTGCCGGAAATACATCCTCACGTGAAATTCTTTTTCAAAAAGCTCGGCACTGCGATTTGCGTCGCGCAAGTCCTCCGCCGCGTCTCCACGCGCGCCGATTTGCACACCTACGGCTCCGCGCTGGAAGGAGGTGTCGAAAGTGGTGACCCGCTGCCGGTGCGAGTGATCCAGCGCTTCCGCAATGCGCAGGATGGCCGCCAGCCGGCGCGTCATCCGCTTATCATTATTATTCAGCGAAGAATACGCGGTGTGATGGCCGGCCGGCTGCGATTTTCGATTGTGATATCGCACTACCGCCGCCACCACGCAGCGGTCGCGGCCCTCCAGTCCGGGGATGTCGCCGTTCATCGCCAGATATTCGCCGTGCTTGTGGTGGCCGCGGTGGCTGATCATGTGTCCGGTATCGTGGAGCAGCGCTGCGGCTTCCAGCAGGACGCGCGATTCGGCCGGCAAGTGGTGAACCGGCTGCAACTCGTCGAACAAAAGTATGCTCAGCTCACGCACGTGCTCGGCGTGACGCTGGTCGTACTCCAACCGGCGGGCGAACGTCCGCGTACCCACAAGTAATTGACGTGCGGCGGCGTTATAGCGGTGCGGCTCCTTACGTGAAAATGCTTCTCGCCCGATTTCCTGCAGCAGCCCTTCCCGAATACCGACTCCGGGAACCGACAACGTGCGCAGGTTGAGATAGCGGCCCAGCGTTACGAAAGTAATCGCGGCAATGCCCATCACATCCGCACGGTCGCGCCGGACCGCGTACGCCTTCATGCGCTCGCGCACATCCCGCCGCAAGATGTCATCCAGCCGCTCGCGCAGAAGGGAAAGCTGCAAAGTCGGCACGCCATGCTCGCGCGGCCCGGGCGCCACGGTCATCAGGGTCTCCGCGTTGCCGCCCAGCGCCACGGCTATGCTTTCCCCGAGGTTCGGACGTGATGGCAAACGCGACTCCAGCAGCGCCCGCACGTAGCGCCGTACCTGCTCTTCTTGCGCGGGACGAATCACGCCGGGAATGTTCAGCGTGGTCATCAAACGCACCGTGCCCACCGGCAATTGAGCGCTCTGCTCGACGGTATGATCTTTCAGGATGTTGATTTCCAGGCTTCCGCCGCCCAGATCCGCAATGCATCGCGGAGGCGACTCCGGACCCAGCGCCGCAATGGCCGCTTCCCTTCCCAGCCGGGACTCTTCCGCGCCGCCAATCACTTCCAGCGCGATGCCTGCCTTCCTTTTGATCTGCCGCACGAAGGCCTCGCGGTTGCGCGCTTCCCGCGAAGCACTGGTGGCCACTGCGCGGTATCGCGTCACCCCGAACTCGTCCATCACCTCTTTGAAATGGCGGAAAGCCTTGATCCCCTTCTTGAAAATCTCTTCGCTGAAGCGGTGCCGCAGAAAAACGCCTTCCCCCAGGCGCAGCGAATAACGCTCGTTGTGCAGCGGCTCGATGTCCAATGCGGAGTAGGCGCGGGCCACGGACAGGCGCACGGCGTTGGAGCCGGCGTCGATGGCGGCGATGTGAACCGGCTCAGGCATGCGGAGAGTTTACCGCCAGAGGTGCGCCAGCGCAGCGGAAGGAGTGTATTTCGTGGCTCGAATGCCTAACTGTTCCGCGAGTCGCTGGCGCAGTTGCTTGTTCACCGCGGAAACGCTGGCTTCCCCGTCCAGCTCGATGAAGTTGTGCCGCTTGGCCATCACCTCGAACTCCCGCTTGATCATGGTCTGGTAGCGGATGAACGACCAGTACAAATCATGCGATAAAGACATGTCGCGCCCAGCTTCCCAATAGCTGATGGCTTGCGCTTTCTTGAATTCCCGGGCGAACGCGGTTTCCGGACGCACGTTCAGCCAGAACGTGAGGTGCGGACGCAAGGCCATGGCATACAAGCCGCTGATGTAGTCGCGATTGATTCCGCGCACCACGCCGCGCGCAATCAGCGTAAAGATAAAACGATCCGCCAGCACCACCGTTCCCGCGCGCAACGCCGGCAGGATGCGGTGCTCCACCTGATCGAAGAAATCGGTGGCGTACATCAGCGAAAGGGTCAGCCGGGTGACCGCGTTCTTCGCCAGCAATTCGTCGATATCGCGTCCCACCAGATTGGATCGCCGCAAGCCGCTGGTTTGCACCGCGAAACCTTCGGACTCCAACCACTCCTGCAGCAGCGCGATTTGCGTCGAACGGCCCGATCCGTCCATTCCTTCGATGACGATCAGGCTGCCGCTAATTTCGCTGGGATCAAAACCGACCAGCGCTTCGCCGTAGAAATATTGCGAAGCGTCTTCCTCGGTGGCGGTTTTGGCCGCGGAACCCGGGACGGGCGCAGAGGTGGCATCCACGGTTGCATGCGTAGGCGCCGGGCCCTTCTCCTTGTCTTTTTCTTTATCCTGATCCGACATCGCTATTCCGTTTCCGCCGCGCGCGGGGCAAAGCGCTTTAAATCGATCTTGGAGGCCACGATATCGCGCATCTGTTTCTGCAATTTGTTCACCGGGATGGTTCCGTCCAGCACCACGAAATTATCGGTGTCCACCATCTTGTCGTATTCCTCGAGGATGCGCGCCTGGAACAGGCGAAAACTTTCCGCGCGGTCGTAGGACAGCCCCAGATCCATGCCCGCTTCGTAATATTTCAATTTCGGGCGCCCGCTGAGGATGCGGTGCACCGCCACGTCCAGCGGCGCGCGAAAATAAAACGTGATGTCCGGAATGGGCGCGAAGCGATACAGATTGCGCAGCCAGCGGGGCGGGCAGCCGCGCGAAGCATCGCGCGCAAACGCCGTGTAAATGTAGCGGTCGGCCAGTACCAGATAATCGCCCTGCAGCAGCGGCATGATCTGCCGCTCGCAGCGGTCCGCAAAATCCGCCGCGTGCAGCAAAGAAAACGTTGTCGGCGTCAGCAGCCGCCGCTGCTTTCCGCGCCGCGTCGCGGACTTCACCAGCGGCGAGGAGTTCCACTCCGTGAAGTGCAGCCGGTACCCGCCAATCTCCAGCCACCGTTTCAGCAGATACAATTGCGTGCTTTTGCCCGAACCATCCGTTCCTTCCACCACAATCAGTGCGCCGGGATACGCGCGGCTCGGCACCGGCCGTCCGGGCTGCGGCAGCGTGGATTTTGCCGCTTCGGGTCGCGGCGCTGTTTTCTGTTCCTGTGCTTCCGTCACATTTGTGGGCACGATGTACTCAGTCGGGGAGCCTATACGGGTTTCGTTACAAAATCATTACAACACAGCTCCGCCATCCCGGCAAAACTGCGCGCAACTCTTCAGAACACCGTCACCTTGAAATGCAGGAACTTCTTGGGGTTCTGGCGGAAATCGCCAATCAACAAGCGCAGGTCGCCGGTCAGGCCGGTCAAGCTGTCGTATAATTGCGGATCCGAAAACATTTTCCCCACGGTGGTCGTATTGTCGTTGAGCTTCGCCGTGGCATTGGAAAGATTGGTGCTGGTATCACGCAGCTTGTTGTAAAGCGTATCCTCGGTAGCCAGCTTGCCCAGCGTGCCCTTTCCCTCCCGGACATCGCTGATAATCGCATTCCCTCCGCTCAACGCTTTTTTTGCTTCGTCGTACAACGATGGGTCGTACAGCAACTTGCCCAACGTGCCCTTCTGGCTGCGCACGTCGCTCATGATCACGTTGACGTTGTCGACCGCGGTGTTCACCTTTCCATATAGCTCGTCGGACACCACCAATTTCCCCAGCGTGCCCTGGCCTTCTTGAATCGATGTAACCACCTGGCTGGTCTTGGCCAGGACCGTATTTAGGTTCTTGTAGGCTTGATCGTCGGTGAGCAGCTTGCCCAGCGTCCCGCGCCCCCGCTGCACGCCGGCCAGCAAGTCGCTTACATTGTCGGAGAGCGCCTGCAGGTTGGCCAGCACGTCCGCACTGCGCTCCACCACTTCTTTGATAGCCTTTTCCTCCGTACCGGTAATTTCCTGGCCCTCTTTGAGCGGAACTCCGGTGATGCCCCGTGTGATATTCACCACCCGGTTCCCCAGCAAACCTTCAGTGACCAGACTGACCGTGGAATCCGTCAGAATGTCTTGCTCAAACCTGCGGTCGATGCGCATCATGACTTCGATATTCTTGTTCTTGTCCGGAATGTGCCCCGGTGTGCGAGGCACCAGCCGGATGGCCTCCACATTCCCGACTTCCACCCCGTCCACCCGCACCGGCGCCCCAATGGCCAGATCCGAAACTTCCGGCAGGTATGTTTTCAGCCGGTATTTGGGACCGATAAAATTAGCTCCGGTCACATAGAAAATTCCGACCGCCAGCACGAACAATCCCACCAGCACAAATAGCCCGACGCGCAGTTCCGTCCACGTCAGTTGTTTGCGCTGCGCCATGAATGCTTCCTTTCTCCCCAGTCTTCCGCGATGGTCCGCTACGGCCCTTTAGTCCCCAGCTTCAACGCGCCCGTACCCCCGGTGGTTTGTCCGGCCAATCCGTCCTCGCCGCTTTTTCGTCCCCACAGCCTATCAAATTCACACCAGAAACCGCTGCAAATACGGATCCTTGGAAGCCGCCAGTTCGTCCGGCGCACCTTCAAAATAGACCCGCCCTTCGTTGTAAACCACCATCCGGGTAGCCGGTTCGCCGTTCCTCGATTTCAGTCCAGACGCCGGGCTCCCCTTCGCCAGGCGCACCACGCGTCGGGCTTGCGCATCAAACCGAAACTTGGCCAGCGCGAAGCCATCCTGTAGTCGATGCGTGGCCAGCATAGCCGTTACTCCATACACGTCGCGCAAGCGCAGAATCAGGGTGATGATGGTCTGCGCGGTCACCGGATCCAGTCCGGCCGTGGGCGAATCGTACAGCACGATGGGCGGACGGCTGGCCAACGCTCGCGCAATCGCCACGCGCCGGCGCATGCCGCCAGACAGATCCCCAGGCAACATCTCTCCGGTGTGCTCCAACTCCACAAAGCTCAGGGCTTCTTGCACACGCGGCCCGATTTCCTCTTCCTTGACTCGGTCTTCGCGCAACCGGTAGGCCACATTTTCGGCCACGGTCATGGAGTCAAACAGTGCGCCCTCCTGAAACACAAATCCCAGTTGGCGGCGGTACACCAGCAGGTCTGATTCGCTCATTGCGGACACTTCCTGGCCCAGCACCACGATCTTGCCTTGCCTCGGCCGGAGCAGCCCCGCCGCCATCTTCAGAGTCAGCGTTTTTCCCGTTCCCGTTTCTCCCAGCAGCACCAGCGTCTCCCGTGGCATCACCGCAAACGACACCCCGCGCAGCACGTCGCCCTCGTCGAATCCAATTCTTACGTTTTCAAAAGTCAGGACCGCGGAGGTTTCCGGATCTTGAACGGTGGGTGTCAAAAGATCTTGTCTCCGAGATATAAGGCCAACTTGGTCAAAAACAGATCAGCGCCGATGATCATCACCGACGCCACCACCACCGCTTGGGTAGTGGCCCGGCCGACTCCCTGCGTGCCTCCTCGCACCGTCAGCCCCTTGTAGCATCCGACCGTAGCGAGAATAAATCCGTAGACCAGCGGCTTCATCATTCCTTGCATGATGTCCGCGAAATCTAACGCGTTGATCGCCCGGGTCCAGAATTCCACCGCGTTCAAGCGCAGCGAAAAGACCGAAGCCACGCACCCCCCGAGCAACCCGATAAAATCGTTTAACGCCGTCAGCAACGGCAACATCAAAATTCCCGCCAGTACCCGCGGCGTCACCAGCTTACGGCTTGGGTCCGTGCCCATCGCTCGCATCGCGTCCACTTGCTCGGTGACCAGCATCGATCCCAACTCCGATGCAATTCCCGATGCCGAGCGCCCCGCTACCAAAATTCCCGTGAGTGTCGGCCCCAGTTCGCGCACCAGCGCGATGGCCACCACGTCGCCGGTCAACGCCGTCTGCCCGAAGCGCGTGAATTGCGAGCCGGTTTGCAGCACCATCACCGCGCCGATAAAAAATCCGGACATCAGCACGATAGGCAGCGAACCCACGCCTATGTCGTCCATCTGATCCAGGATGTCCTGCACATAGCGCGGCCCGGTGGCCAAATTGGCCAGCGATCGCCCTGCCATCTCCGAATAATCTTGAATATTGCCCAGGAGTTGTTTGAAGGCATTGGTCAGCACGCCGCCCATGGAAATCGTTTCCACAGGTTTGGCTTCCCGACCGGCTACCTGGAAAGGAGTGTCTGCCACAATTCCCTATCGCCACCGCATCCGCAACCTATTGCAAGACAAACACTAAGCCTGAAGCGTAACCGCCGGCGCGAAGCACGTCAAGCACAGAGCTCACTACTGGACGCGCCGCCATGCCCGCCGCTACACTGCTTGTTCCTATTTGCTTATGTTGCGCTTCTACACTGCCGGTGAATCCCACGGACAGGCCCTCTTGGCCTTCGTTTCCGGCCTGCCCGCGTCCCTTCCCGTCGATGTGGATTTCATCAACCACGAACTCCATCGCCGCCAGCTCGGTTACGGCCGCGGCGGACGCCAGAAAATCGAAAAGGACCGCGCCGACATTTTCGCCGGCGTCCGCCACGGCAAGACCATCGGCGCCCCCATCGCGCTGCGCATCGAGAATCGCGACTGGTCCAACTGGGAGAAAGCTCTCCCCGTCGAAGACTCTCCCGACCTCGCCGGCCTGGACAAGAAACTCGTCGCTCCGCGTCCCGGCCACGCCGACCTGGCCGGTTCGCAAAAATTTAATTTCCACGATGCGCGTTACATTCTGGAGCGCGCCTCCGCTCGCGAAACCGCCGCGCGCGTAGCCGCCGCCGCTTTCGCCAAGCTGTTACTCCGCCAATTCGGCACCGAGATCGCCAGTCACACCGTGCAAGTCGGCCACGTACAGCTTGACCGCAAAGCGACTTGGGACGAAATTCTCGCTCTCAACTCGGACCTCGATTCCCCGCTCCGCTGCGTCGACCCCACCGCGCAGAATAAAATGAAGGCGGAAGTCGACGCCGCCCTCAAAGCCGGAGACACCGTCGGCGGGATCTTCGAAGTCATCGCCCACAAAATCCCCGTGGGCCTGGGCAGCCATGCGCAATGGGACGAAAAGCTCGACGGCCGCCTGGCCCAGGCGGTCATGAGCATCCAAGCGGTCAAAGCCGTGGAAATCGGCGCCGGCGTCACGGCCGCGGGCTCCTACGGCAGCGAAGTGCAGGACGAAATCTCCTACGATAAATCCGCTCGCCGCTTTCGCCGTTCCTCCAACCGCGCCGGCGGCCTGGAAGGCGGCATCACCAACGGCGAAGACGTCATCGTGCGCGGCTATCTCAAACCCATCTCCACGCTGCGCCGCGCCCTGGGCACCGCCGACATGGTCACCAAGGAGCCGGTGCAAGCCGCCTACGAGCGTTCCGACTGGTGTGTCGTTCCGGCCGCCGGTGTTGCCGGAGAAGCCATGGTTGCCCTTGTGCTCGCCGATGCTTTTCTGCAAAAATTTGGAGGAGACTCTCTCCCCGAGATGCGACGGAATTTCGATAACTATGCCCGACAAATCGACGAGTTCTGAACCCACCCAAGCTGTTGCGCCGGAGACCCTCTCCCCCGCGCGCAAAATTTATCCGATCGTCAAATACGGCGATCCCGTCCTCGAAAAGCAGACTCCGCACGTAAAAACCTTCGACGCCAAACTCGAGCAACTGGCCGAGGACATGTTCGCCTCCATGTACGCCGCGCAAGGCGTTGGGCTCGCCGCTCCGCAAATCGGTCTGAACCTGCGCATGGCCGTGGTCGATGTGACCGGCGGGAAAAATCCCGAAGCGAAAATCGTCCTCGCCAATCCCGAAATCATTCACGCCGAAGGCGAGAAACGCGAAGAGGAAGGCTGCCTCTCCATTCCCGGCTTCCGCGGCTATGTGCTCCGCCCGCAATTTGTCACCATCAAAGCGCAAAACGCCAAGGGCGAATTCTTCGAAATCCGCGGCGAAGATCTGCTGGCCCGCGCCTTCTGTCACGAAATCGATCACCTCAATGGCGTTCTTTTCATCCAGCATCTGAGCATGCTCAAGCGCGACCTCATCAAGCGCAAAATCAAGAAACTCCGCAAACAAGGCGAGTGGTAAGGTGCGCAAACTTCCGCCTCCAGTAGGGGCGCAGCATCGCTGCGCCCCAGCTAGGCAAGCTCTAAACCTCCCACGAACACCCCCTGGCGCAATCGCCATCCTTCCCAAGGACTAGCCCATGCGCATCCTCTTCTGCGGCACCCCCCTTTTCGCCGTCCCCACCTTCCTCCACCTTTTAGCCCAACCCGACATCGAAATCGCCGCCGTACTCACGCAACCCGACCGCCCCAGCGGCCGCAGCCACCAGGTCTCTGCATCTCCCGTCAAGGAAGCCGCCATTGCCGCAAATATTCCCGTGCACCAACCCGAAAAAATTCGCTCCCCGGAAGCGCGCGACTTGCTGCAACGCCTCGCCTCCGATGGCATCGTCATTATTGCGTACGGCCAAATCATTCCCGCCGCCCTTCTAACCATCCCCAGGTTCGGCTGGATCAATCTCCACGCCTCCCTTCTTCCCAAATATCGCGGAGCCGCCCCCATCCACTGGGCCATCGCTAATGGCGAAACGCAAACCGGCCTCACCACCATGCGCATCGACGCCGGCATGGACACCGGCGATATCCTGCTGCAACAGGAAATCGACATCGCTCCCGAGGAAACCGCCCCCGAACTCGCCAACAGCATGGCCGAAATCGGTGGGCCTCTCATGCTGCGGACGCTCCGCGGCATCGCGGCCGGAACACTCACGGCGCGCCCGCAACGTAACGGCGACGCAAGCTACGCTCCCATCCTGAAACGCGCAGACGGCCGCATCGATTGGAATCGCCCGGCGCAGGAAATTTACAATCGCATGCGCGGCTTCACTCCGTGGCCGGGCGCATTTACTTCCTTTCGTGGGCAGGCCTGCCACGTTTTAGCCGAGCCGCTCTCCCTGCCTGCCTCGGGGGTAGCCTCGCCGGGCACTATCCTTCGAGAGGACACCCAACTTTTAATTGTCTGCGGCCAAACAACCTTATTACGCCTTCTCTCCGTCAAATTGGAAGGGCGTAAGCAAATTTCGGCGGTGGAATTTGCCAACGGCGCCCGGTTGACTCAACGGGAACGCTTCGACAACGCCTGAATTGCGCCGAGCGGAAGGCTGCGTCATACTTTCGCCTTGTTCCACCTCCAATAGCTCGACTTCATCAAGGGTCCGCCAACCCTTTCGGATATCGCTGTACCGGGAGACTGTTGTTCATGAAAATGATTCGGTTTTCACCAGCCCTATCGAAGTTGCCTTCTTCTATCTTGGATCACTTGCGCGCGGTCGCCTGCTGCGTAATAGCGCTGCAGCTTTCTTTCGTGCCCATTGTTTCCGCCGCGCCCGCTGAAAATTCCACTTCCGGCAAAACTTCGCCCCCTGCCTCCGGCGATCTCATTCTGAAAGTGATGCAGGGCGAGCTCTCTCGCGCCAGCGCTTCTCTCACGAAATCTGACCCCGCTCCTTATTTCATCAGTTATACGGTCAACGATCAGGACATCGCTGTGATCGTCGGCTCGTACGGCAGCCTGCTCACCGACGCCGCTCTGCAGCGCCGCCAGGCTGACGTCGTGATGCGCGTGGGCTCTCCCGCCCTCGACAACACCCACGGCCAGAGTCGCCCCACCGGCATGACCTCCGGCTCGCTCCCGCTCAGCGACAATCCCGACGCCATCTCCCGCGTGCTCTGGGAACTGACCGATCGCGAATATAAACGCGCCGCGCCCGCCTTCCTCAACGTCAAAACCAACACCGCCGTGCGCGCCGAAGAAGAAGACAAGTCTCCCGATTTTTCCAAGGAAGCCCCGCAAATCCACGCCGGCGCTGCGCTCAAACCGCAGTCTTTCGATAAACATGCTTGGGAAGGCGAAATTCGGCGCCTCTCCGGCGCTTTCCGCAAATATCCCGGCGTCTACTACGCTTCCGTTGTCCTTCAAGTGCAAAATTCCAATGCCCGCCTGGTTTCCAGCGAAGGCACCGCCATCGCCTCTCCCAGCGCCAGCACTCGTCTGATCATGGAAGCGGAAACTCGCGCCGACGACGGCATGGAGTTGATTCGCGTCGAAACCTTCCAAGCCCCCTCCGCCGCCGGCCTGCCCAGCGAAGCCGAGCTGGCCGCGAAGATCGACAAGATTGCCGCCGACCTCAAGGATCTCCGTAAGGCTCCGGTCGCCGAGCCCTACGACGGTCCCGCGCTCCTCAGCGGACGCGCGGCAGCCGTCTTCTTCCACGAAGTTCTCGGCCACCGCCTCGAAGGCCATCGCCAGCGCGACGAAGACGAAGGACAAACCTTCACCAAGAAAATCGACCAGGAAGTCCTTCCTAAATTCCTCAGCGTCGCCGATGACCCCACCATTCCCGAACTCGCTGGCGTCAAGCTCGCTGGCCACTACGATTACGACAACGAAGGTTCCCCGGCCCAGCGCGTGGAAGTCATCCAGAATGGCGTCCTGAAAAATTTTCTGATGTCCCGCATGCCCATCAAGAATTTCGGCGTCTCCAACGGCCACGGCCGCAATCAACCCGGCCTCATGCCCACCGGCCGCCAGGGCAATTTGATCGTCACCTCATCGCAAACCGTTCCCGAAGCGCAGCTCCGCCAAAAGCTGATCGATGAAGTGAAACGCCAGGGCAAACCCTACGGCCTCTACTTCGATGACATTCAAGGCGGCTTCACCCTCACCACTCGCCAGCTCCCGCAGGCGTTTCAGGTGCTCCCCGTGGTCGTCTATCGCATCTACGCCGATGGGCGTCCCGATGAACTCGTCCGCGGCGTCGATATCGTAGGCACTCCTCTCGCCGCGCTCACTCGCATCATGACCACCGGCGATCAGCAACATGTCTTCAACGGCGTCTGCGGCGCAGAAAGCGGCAGCGTCCCCGTCGCCGCCGTCGCTCCCGCCATGCTCTTCTCCGAAATGGAAGTGCAGAAGCGCGGCCACGCCCATGAACGTCCGCCCATTTTGCCTCCGCCCGGTTTTGAAAACACGCTCACCACTGCGCAGGGTTCAACCGCCAAGACCGAGGTGAAACCGTGAACATCGCCCGCGCAACCTCCTTTGCGGTGGCAGCCCTTCTCCTTTCCGGCAGCGCCTCACTCCACGCTGCCAAGCACACCCCTGCGCCCAAAGATGACGCCACCAAAGCCCCAGCTGCTGATCCCCTTGCCTCCGCGCGCGCCGCCGCCGCCGGCGACGCGCTCCTGGACGCCCTGCTCACCGAACTCGACCGCTCCAAATCCCAGCTGAAAATGGATCAGGTCGCCGCTCCCTACTACATCGAATACCGCGTCAACGATGTCGACGAATACCAGGCCGAGGCCGCCTTCGGCGCCCAGCGCGAGAGCCAGCGCATCCGCTATCGCATTCTCCGTGTCGTTGTGCGCATCGGCGACTACAAGCAAGACAGCTACTACAACCAGGGCATGGGCGAGTCCACCATCCTTCCCCTCGACGACGATCCCATCGCCCTCCGCCACCAAATCTGGCTGGCCACCGATGAGGCCTACAAGGCTGCCGGCGAAGCCCTCACCGAAAAGCAAGCCGCCCTCAAGCAGTTCAGTGCCGACGCAAGTCCGGTCGACGATTTTGCCAAAGCTCCCGTCGTCGCCGCCGTCGAGCCTACCGTTACGCTTCAGGTCGATACGGCCGCGTGGAAATCCACTCTGGAAGATGTCACTAATCTCTATCGCCAGTACCCCGACATCCAGTCCGTCAGCGCCTCCGCACGTTTTGCCGCCGTCAACGAATATCTCGTCAACTCCGAGGGCACCGTCACCCGTTCCGGCAAGAACACCTACAACATCACCTTCAATAGCGCCGCGCAAGCCGCCGATGGCATGCGCCTGACCCGCAATCCTTTCTGGATGGTGGGCAAGCAAGAAGAACTCCCCTCGCGAGACGCATTGCTCGCCGACGCCCGCAAGACGCTCGACACGCTCGTCGCGCTCCGCCAGGCCCCCATCGTCGAAGAGGAATATCGTGGCCCGGTTTTATTCGCACCCGATGCCGCCAATGACGTGGTCGCGTCTCTGGTCGGCTCCAATGTTTTGGGCCGCAAGCCGCAACTCGGCAAGCCCAACCGCACCGTCGGCGCTTTCGCCACCAGTTTCAAGACCCGCGTGCTCCCCAATTTCCTCACCGTGGTGGATGACCCCACCTTGCGCGCTTTTCAGGGCAAGAGCCTGGTCGGCACATATGATGTGGATGATGACGGCGTCAAAGCGCAACCGGTGACCCTGGTTGACAACGGCACGCTCATCAGTTACCTCATCGGACGCCAGCCCATCCGCGATTTCCCCAATTCCAACGGCCACGGCCGCGCCGGCGCAGGGACCTATCCCGCGCCCAACCTCGGCGTCCTGCTAATCAAAAGCAAGGAAGCCCAAGCACCGGACGAGCTGCGAAAGCGTGTCCTCCAGATGATCGCCGACCAGGGCAAGCCCTACGGTTATCGCGTCGAGACACTCGGCCCCGGCAACACACCGCGGCTGCTTTATCGCATGTATCCCGACGGCCACGAACAGCTCGTCCGCGGCGCCGTCTTCAGCGAACTCGATGTCCGCGCCCTGCGCAGCGACCTCATCGCCGTCGGCAATGACCCGCAAGTCAGCAACCGCCCCGGCGGCATCGCAACCAGCGTCATCAGCCCCTCGCTCCTCTTCGACGAACTGGAAGTAAAGCGCGCCGACACCAGCAAAGACAAACTTCCCGACTATCCCGCCCCTCCCCTCGAGAAAAAATGACCTTGGCGACGCCAATCGCGCAAGCCAACGTAGGGGCGCAGCAAGCTGCGCCCCCGCTTGCCACCATCTCAACATCGCTCACTTTTTTATCTGCGGCACGCCGCCCCCGCACCCTCTGCGTTGAAACTCTTGAGCCGCTTCTTTCGCCATGACCGACGACGCGCCCGGCACCGCCCTCGATCCCTTGGACGCCCCCGAACCCAGCGCCTCCGTCAATCTCCGCAAACGCCTCGAAGAACTCGGCCAAATGGCCCTGCTGATCTTCATCCTCGCCTCCGCCGCCTTCCTCAGCGCCATCACCGCCATGCGCATCGCCATTCACGGCCGCGAGGTCACCATGCCCAATCTCACCGGCAAAAATGTCACCGAAGCCACCAGCATGCTCCGTTCCCGCGGCCTCGTCCTGCGCGTTGCCGACCGCGTCTATAGCGAGCTGCCCATCAACGTAGTCGTCCGTCAGACTCCCCCAGCCGGCCTGCTGATGAAAGAATCGCAGCAAGCCCACGTGGTCCTCAGTCTCGGCCAGCGCGAACTGCAAATTCCCCTGCTCGAAGGCAATTCCCTGCGCGCCTCCCGTATCGAACTCCTCCGCGCCGGCCTGCAAGTCGGCGAAGTCTCCGCCGTCACCATGCCCGAAAAACCCGCCGACGAAGTCGTCATCCAGACCCCGCGTCCCGGCGCTGGCGCCGCCACTCCCCGCGTCGACGTCCTCGTCTCCCAAGGCCCCCGCGAATCCGCCTACGTCATGCCCCATTTCGTCGGCATGACCGAATCCGACGCCCAGCGCCGCCTCGATGCCTCCGGCCTGCGCCGCAAAGTAAATTACGTATCCGCCCCCCAATGGCCCCACGCCACCGTGATCGACCAGTCCCCCATGGCCGGCTCCCGCCTACCCGCCGCCTATACCATCGAACTTACCGTCGCCAATTAATTACTGATGTCGAAGTAGAACAGTGCGCTCGAAATTGAATCCCTCCGTTTTCGGCTTCATGCCATCATCGTTCTATGAGCGCCGAATCCAGCAGTTCCGTCATGGAAGCTGCGCCGGTAAAAGAATCCGTCCCGGGCTTGAATCGAGAAAATAGCGACGCCGGGACAGGAACTGGCAGACTCCTTCACTCGTTCCAATATTTTATTATTCTAGTATTTCTCGGAAGCGTGTTTCTGCCACCGCTAACGTACCTATCGAGCCCTGCCGAAGTGATCCGTTCTCCCGGCGAGTTTTATGTCACGTTGGGAGGCTATGGAGCTGCCGCTCTTGCGATTTCTGTAGCCTTGCGTTCGCTCCTGCGGAGGTTCGAACCTCACCTCTTGAAGGAATCATTAGACCAAGCGGCGTTCTTGGAAGCTATTCCGGACCGTTTTCTCTCGGTCGCGATTGCCGTGTCGGCTTCGCTGAGCCTGTTCTTGGAGCTGGCGGTTATTCGCTGGCAAGCCAGCATTTTTGAATTCTTTGCTTTTTACAAAAACTACGGGCTTCTTTCTTGCTTTGCGGGTCTAGGCCTCGGCTACGCGCTGTCACGCAGTAAAGAGGGAATACCGTTGATCCTAGCGGTCCCGTTGCTTGCCTGGCAGTTCGGCCTCCTGATCTTTCTGCGCTGGGGGCTGCCGACCCCGGCGCTACACTACAGCCTTGAGACAATCCCGTTTCGAGAACAGCTCAATATGGGCGTGCCGACGACGGTTACGTGGGACCAGATTGGAATTGTTTATTTGCTGCTTACCGTCGTCTTTCTCTTGACGGCACTTACCTTTGTCCCGATCGGCCAGCTCTGTGGAAAGTTGATGGAACGCAAGAGCCAACTGTCGGCGTATGGGTTCAACCTGTTAGGCAGCCTGGCAGGCGTCTTGCTGATGTTTCTTGTCAGCTTTCTGTGGACACCGCCTGTGGTCTGGTTCGGTCTGTGCTTTGCGATTTTACTTTTCTTTTTCGCGCGAAAAGCGAGAACTCTTCTTTTTGTTATGGGTTTTACCGTCGCCGCCCTGATAACTCTCGCCTGGCCAGTCAACCCCTTGTGGAATAAGATCTATTCTCCATATCAGGCGCTCGACCTCGGTTACAGCCAGAACGGACTCATGTTCATTCGAGCCGCCGGCCATTATTACCAGCGAGTTTATAACCTCTCTAATACCGCCGTCGGGGCGACCACCGACCCGGTGCTTCGCGCCACGCGCGATTACTATGATTTTCCCTACCGGGTTCGTCAAAAAGCAAGCGCTGTAGCTATCGTAGGCGCCGGCACCGGAAACGACGTAGCGGCCGCTCTGCGCTCTGGCGCCCAACACGTGGACGCCATCGAGATCGATCCCGCCATCCTTTTGGCCGGGAAGACCAATCATCCAGAAAGACCATACGACGACCCTCGGGTGCAGCCGATAGTCAACGACGCTCGCTCCTTCTTCCGCACCACGAATAACCATTACGACTTGATCGTATACGGCCTGCTAGATTCTCACACGCTTCTCAGTCAGGCTTCCAGCGTTAGGCTGGATTCGTTTGTGTACACCGTCGAAGGGCTCCGCGAAGCGAGGTCGCGACTGAAACCGGACGGCGTGTTGTCGCTCTCGTTTAGCGTCCTGAACAACGCCCTGGGAACCAAAATCTACCAGATGATGACCCAAGCCTTCGACGGCAACCAACCGCTATGTTTCTTCCCTTCCTACGACGGCGCCCAGGTTTTCATGCAGTCCAAGAACGGAGACTTGTCGATTCCGCAGGCGGTGCTTTCGGACGCGCTCGTTGCTGAACGACCTGACTTCTATCGAAACTCAGCCATCAAGGTAGATCTGTCTACCGACGACTGGCCATTCCTGTACATGCCGCGCCGCGTCTATCCAGTCTCCTATCTCGTCGTGCTCGGTTTGATCCTGCTGCTCACATTTCTGCTGTATGCGAGCTTCTTTCGCGAGCAACCTAAGATCTCGCACCTCCCTTTCTTCTTTCTGGGTGCCGGGTTCATGCTCGTGGAGACTAAGGCCATTACC
>Ga0209166_10001156_pt1 | contig 22932 bp, 26 predicted proteins | sample Coa_R1_3_FD_187151 | JGI IMG/M metagenome (GOLD analysis project Ga0209166, IMG submission 187151) | Surface soil microbial communities from Centralia Pennsylvania, which are recovering from an underground coalmine fire - Coalmine... | ecosystem: Environmental > Terrestrial > Soil >... | reverse complement strand
GGATATGAGGTGGACAGGTCTGGGAACAGACCGCGTCACGCAACAGGCTCTACCCGTCGATCCGCTAAACACTGGAGATCAGAAAATGCGATGATCGACTGTTGACACCCCTAACCCCCATATGAGGCGCCGGTGGGCCGAATCGCGTACGCGGCGATCCGGGAGCTTTTCAAATCGCTGCGGCAGGACCTCGGCCGGAAAGTGATCCCGCTGCTCGTGGGGTGACCCCTGGGCCAGCGCTTCCATCTGCTGCATCGTCGCTCACTCCAGCTGATCGCATTAGGCCTCAAGCGTCACGGGCCCTGTTCGGCCACGAGAGCCTGGCGACCACCCAGATCTACGCCAAGGTGTCGATCGGCAAGCTGGCGGAGATCCACGCCGCCACCCACCCGGCCGCGAAGCTGGCCAGCGCCACGGCCGTCGCCGAGGCGCTCAGCGCCGCCGAGGAGACGTGCAAGCGCACGTCGGCCCGCTGTTGCAGGTAGCCGATCACCCCGAACAGGTCGCGGCTTAGGCGGAAGCGCGGATGACCTTATGCAAGAGCGGGGGGCAGTGAGAACTCTGATCAACTGGCCTGTGGCAGCTGAGGCGTTGAGAGTCGCGCAGACCGTCACGGCGGCGATCTTCAATGGGACGACCTTGGGGGTGTTGCGGTGAACTATCGACCCGTTCGTCCTCGCAATATCTTGCTGATCCAGTCTCGAACCTATTGGCTGATCCGGAATCTAAGCCGGGGTCCCCAGGCGCGACCGGTGCTCTGGCTTTCGTAGCGCCTACCAACCACGGACACCTGGCGTGATCTCTGTGGATCTCGCATTACTTGTACAGCTAGACCGCTAATTCCTCCTTGTCCTCATCGACGACTCCGATCTGGGCGTGAACGATCGAGATCGTCGTTCCCGGAGGGGCTTGGATGATCTGCACATGGGCGTGAAGTTGTTTGGAGAGCGCTTCCACGATGCTCGTGCCGAGGCCGGCCTTGGTAGGATTTCGGCCCTTCGGCAGCCCCACGCCGTCGTCGCCCACCGACAGCGTCCAATTCAGTCCCTGCGCGTGGAATTTGACGACGATCTTGCCGCGACGGCCGTCCGGAAAGGCGTGTTTGACGGCGTTGATCACCAGCTCGGTTGCGATCAGTCCCAGGCTAATGGAAACATCGGGATCGACGGTGCTTTCATCGGAAATCACCTGCAGCGAAACCTCGCCCGGGTCCGAGATCATCGAGGCGCTGATGCTTTCGCAGAGCTGGGTGAGGTAGGGCCGCAAGGCCACGTCCCCAAGCGCGGACGCCGCAAGCTGATGCTTTACGGCGGCGACAGACATCACCCTGTCGTGGGCTTGGCGCAGATGCCCCCGGACCTCTTCTGACTGCACTCTGCGCGCGCTTTGCATCAAGACACTGGCGATGATCTGGAGGCTGTTGGCGACCCTATGCTGGAGTTCCTGAAGGAGGACCGCCTTCTCGCGAAGCGCATTGTCCTTCAGCTTCTCCGCCGCGCGGGCGTTGGTGACATCGATCACAGTCACTAGCAGACGAACATGCTCCAGATCGCCGTAGTCGAGCTTGCGAGCTTTCAGAACAAGACGCCGGAATTGGCCGCCCTCGCTCTTCAGGTCGAGCTCGTAGGATTCGATATCCGCGCTCCCGGCGGCTGTTGCGCGTAGGAGGGATCGAAGTTGGCGGATGTTCCATTCGCCTGCTCCAATTTCAAGAACCGACCGCCCCGCGAGGCTTGACGGATCGATGTGGAACGAGCGACAGAACGAGGCGCTCGCCGCAATCACCCTCAGGTCGCCGTCGAGCAGCAGTAACGGCGCGTCAGATGAGGCGACCATCGCCCACGACAGGCTGCGTGAGATGTCAGGTACTTCGTGCGGCCGGTCAGCCATCGCTGACCCCTCCTATTCGACAGATGACCCGCGAAGCGAGAAACACGCCCAACTATGTCGCGAGTTCACTACGGCGCGCAAAGTAATGGGCCCCGGCTCCAACCTCAGCAGCTTAACATATGATGCGGCGGTCTTGTCGACCATCTTGACGTGCTTAAGTTCGCGGGGGAACGCAGGGTTGAGCGAACTCAAGCACGGCATGGAGGGGTTGGGCTCCACAGGCGGAGTCTGCGTCGATGCGAGTTCTGCCTGATTTTACCTAAGACCGAGAGAGCGGCAACGCCATCGGAACTCCGTCCTGGGGGGCGGGCTCTCAACATATCTCCCCCGGCGGGTGGCTCGCCCGACCCAGTGCGCCTTGCAACCTGCCTCACCGGCGTTGCAGAGCGTCACCCTCACCCGAGGTGAGCTGGACAGTTGGCCTTTGCGCCTATCCGATTCGAGTTCGCTGCAGCCAGAGGCGCTGGAAAATCACCAGGCGCCGCCGTGCTCAACTTATTAGCTTAGCTAGATACCCCAATATTTATTTGTGAAATCTCGATTTTGGAAGCGTGTAGAGCAGGTATTCCGGTCTTTTATTTATTTGTGTGGTATCTCGTAAGATCGAAAGGCAGAATTGTCCTAACTTTCATTTATTTATAATTATAATAATGCAACCAATTTCCGGAATTGGAGTTATTTCCGCTGAGAGTAAACTAGGTCCAGTTTCCTCAATTTTATTCACTGGGTAGAGCTCTCACTCCGCGAGCCTCCAGTTCTTTGAAGGGTCAGCCATGGCTGCCCAACTTCCAACCTATTCCGAAACCGCGGCACTCAGCCTGTCGATGGCCATTGTCGCGTCCTCTCCCATCCCGGTTCTGTTGCTCGACGGCGATCTCAAGGTTGTCGCCATGAGCATCTCGTTCTCAAAGGCGTTTGGAATCGACTTGGCCGATGCTGCGGGCCGCGAACTTGCGAGCCTTGGCGCAGGAGAGTGGGACAAGCCTCAACTGCGATCGTTGTTGGAATTGACCCGGGATAGCGCCGTCAAGGTCGAGGTTTATGAATTGGATCTCAAGCGTCCGGGGCGACATGACCGCCATCTGGTGGTCCGCGCCCAGAGGTTGGTCTACCTCGACAGTGGCAATCCGCGCTTGCTCGTCGCCGTAAGCGATATGACGGAGGCGCGCGCTAACGCAAAGCTGAACGATGAAACGCTTCGGCAGAACCTGGTGCTGCTCCAGGAGGTCCGTCATCGGGTCGCCAATAGCTTGCAGATCATCGCAAGCGTGCTGTTGCAGAACGCCAAGCAAGCTCTGTCAGACGAAACGCGAGGTCATCTGGAGGACGCCCATAATCGGGTGATGTCCGTCGCGGCGTTGGAGCGTCAGCTCGCAGTGTCGGGGGATGGCGCCGTAGAGTTGCGCGCCTACTTCACCAAGCTTTGCGGCAGCATCGTCGCCTCAATGATCAGGGAACCTGAGCAGTTGTCGCTGAGCGTGACAGGAGACTGCGGTGTCGTCGATGCCAGGGTCTCGGTGAGCCTGGGCCTGATCGTCACCGAACTGGTGATCAATGCGCTGAAGCACGCCTTCCCTGATGGCCGGCGCGGCAAGATCACGGTGAATTGCGAGGTTCATGGTCCAAATTGGAGCCTATCGGTAACTGACGACGGGATTGGGATGCCGAGCGACCCGGCCCAAATCACTCTGGGATTGGGCACCAGCATCGTTCAAGCTCTTGCATCGCAACTTCATGCCAGCGTCGACACCCAGTCGGCGCACCCCGGCACTCGGGTCGCCATGACCTACACACAGATCGCCCTGGTCGATGGTGCGCCCGAACGGGTCATTGATGTGTCGGGCGTCAAGAGTTCGGCGGCCTGAGGCCAGGTCGAACCTCATCATCTCCGGGAGGAACCAATCATGGAACTGTCGAGCGAGGCGCGGCGGGGCAAGACCCTGTTGATCGTCGAGGATGATATCCTGTCGGCGATGGCGCTTAGGGACGCACTGGGCGACGCCGGTTATCGCATCTTGGAGCTCACGTGCTGCTCCCGTGACGCACTATCTGCGGTGCTGAAGGAGAAACCTGATCTCGCCTTGGTGAACATTCAGCTTGAGGGCCGCGATGACGGCATCGCGCTCGCCGTGGAGCTGAAAAGGAGGGGCGTTCCCAGCCTCTTCATCAGTGGCCAGGTTAACCGGGCCAGATCGGCTGAGAGTGTCGCTATTGGCTCAATGCCCAAGCCCTACAGCGCCACCGACATGGTCGTGGCGGTTGACTACCTCCTTTGCCACCAAAGCGGCGATGCGACGCTGCGCCCACCGTTGGGGTTGGAAGTGTTCTTAGGCGGTCCCACTGGGGTCGCGCCTAAGGCCGCGTAGCTGAGCTTTCGCGGATCGACAGGGTCTTCGTGCGTTCATTCAGATCGATGCGGGTGAGCTTCCCGAGTTCTTGATGGAAAGCGGCCGCCTCATGCGGGGTCCTCGCGAATTCGCCGGGGCAATGCCCGCGGTGGGGCCGACCGGCCAGTAAGTAAGGATCGCACCAGCTGGCCGGCCAGGTCTTTTAAGCGGCGACCGTAAATGTTCGCCGGCGGTTGATGCGGAGAGATGCGCCCACCCCGCCAAAGCCCAGGATCATCAAGGCCCAAGATGTTGGCTCTGGAACGCTGACGATAGCCTGGGAGAACGAAAGCGTGCCCGCAAAAGCCCCGTTACCACCACTTGTGCCGGCTACGATGAGCGTCTGCGGGCCATTGGTGACGGGTACACCGTTGATAACGCGGAACTCAGTCTGGCCTGTCGAGATGATGTTGAATGGCTGACCATCCAGCGTCACCGAGGTGAAGTCGATATTGTTCGAAATGTCGTTTGTGAAGGTCGACGAGATGCTCGCCGAAGTCAAGCCGGTGGGCATCGTAAAAGTGAAGGTGTCGGTGAACGCGCCCCCCACGATCCCGGTATCACCGAAGTCACCCGAGAACGAACCGCCGGGCGCGGGAGAATCGAAGACTAGAGTTTTTGCAGCATTCGCGGCCGTCGCGAAGGCAAGAACCGACGCGGCCAGCGCGAGCGTCGTAGCTAAAGTTTTCATAGTATATACTTTCAGAGGAAAAATTCCTCTAAATATCAACGAATATAAATACGTGTTAGTTCCTAATTGTATGCGCATATAGTTCAAAATTTTTTATAACTTTACTATAGTTTGCTAGTTATTGAGTTTTCATTTGCCTTTCTATCACGCGAGTTGCTCCGATCGGAGCCTTTTTCCATCGATCGCGAGGATCGGGCGTCAGTAGGCGAGCCAGGTGAAGACTCTAAGAGTGTCGTTGTCCGAGGCGTTGGCGCCCGCGCCGTCGAAGTTTCGGCTGGCGCCGTCGAAGCGGCGGAAGAACGTGTATTGGACACCGACCCTCATATTGAACCTCGGCCCGAGCGGGCTGCCGCCCTCGCCCCAGGGGGTCGCATCCAGCTGCAGGCTTAGGCCGCTGGAATCAGGGCGGAAGGTGCGGTTGTTGGAAAAGAGGGCTGGATTAGCCGGACCGAAGGTGTCGAACAGCGCCACGGTAGCTCCAATCTTATTGCGCCAGTAGTAGGACGCATCGGCGCGCAGGTCAGTGAGCCGTGTGTCCGCGCAACCTGGCGATGGGACGGCGAGCGCACAGGTTGCGTCTAAGGTTTGGCGCTCGTTCAACCAACGTGCGTTGAATGTGGCCACGTCGCCGTTGTCGAAGGCTTTCTGGTAGGAGCCGTCGATACCCAGGTCCCGGTAGCGGTCCGTCAAGCCGGTCTGACGATCGCGCCCGGGATGGATGTCGGCGCGCATGCCAAAGCCGCCGATCTCGAGGGTCCCGTCGGCGACCTTCATTTGGTAGGCGACGCGGCCATAGGGCGCGAGGCCATCGATGTCGCCGGGGATCAAGGCGTCGGCGCCCAGGTGGGTGAGGGCGGACTGCGACGGCGAACCATAGGCGCCGCCTTCAACATAGACCGCTGAGTCAACCCACGCGTAGGCCGTCGCGCCAAGGGTGTTCTGCGCCAGGCCGCCGAGAAACAGGGGCGAAGCCGAAGGCGAAGGCGCAAGCGCGGAGGTCGTGTATGGGAAGCTCCACGCTGGCAGCGTGTTCCAGGCGTCCTGCACGCCGGGGCTGTTGTTGAGGCTAAGACCCAGCACGACCTCTTTGCCGCCGAAGTGGGTGACGGTGACGGCGCGCAGGTCGACGTTGTCCCAGGTCCAAGCCTTGGCGATGCCGTCGTAGGTGGTCTGAACGAAGCCACCGAAATGGGAGCCAAGACCGCCCGCAACGAAGAGGCTGACCTGATCGAGAGCCGTGTTGTTGTTGGTGGAGAATCCGTCGGCGGGCGGGCGCGCCTGGTTTTTCTGGGTAGCGACCCACGAGGCGACGGCCATGGCCGATACCGGTAGGTTTAAGTCCACCGCCCGTTCAGTGTAGCCGCGTAGTTTGAATTCGCGGCCATAGGGGGTGAGCTGCGGCCCGAAGCCGCCCACATGGCACGACTGGCACGGGTGGCCGGTCTGAATCGCAAAGCTCGGGACGGCGAGCGCCGAGCCTGCCCCGATCAGGCCAAAAGCCAGCGCGAGGAGCGAAACGGTCCACAATTGGCGCAAAGGGTTAGGTCGCGCCGCAGGGTGCTGGAAGCGCGCCATTAGGCGTTCTTTTTGTACTGGCTACACCAGCCGCCCGCTTCGACGGGGCCCTGGACGGTTTTGCATTTCGAGGGCGGCTGGAAGGCGTTACAAGTGTTGCAACCTTTCCCCGCTTTAGGGTGACTTTGGTAGTCGACAGATTTCTGAGAGGCTTTTGCAGCAGCAGCCGTCGCGAGGCCGGCGGCGCCTACACCTCCGAGAGCTAACGCACTGGCGGCCAGGCGTAAGACGCCACGCCGCGACGCCATCCGACGCGCGGAACTTCTGAAATTGTACATGGATCAAGCTGCTCGGAGCACTGCGCCTTCCTAATGGAATGCGCGGGCCGAGCCCTTCCGGCGTCCTAATGCCTGGCCCGATGTTGGGTTCCCGACATTGGCGTAATTGTGACAATTACCCAGAGAGCTGAAAATCGTGCTGGTGAAATTCATTGGGACGCATGATGCGATCGATGCGGCGACGGTCGGGGGAGGAGGCAAAAAGAATTGATTAGGCCAATTCGGAGCGAAGCGGACTACCAACCGGTCTTGAACGGGGCGAGGCGCTCATTGCGCCACCCTCGGACGCCCGACGCTGACGAAGTCGAGGTTCTCGCGTCGCTGATCGAGCGCTACGAAGAAGAGCATTTCGTACTTGCGGCGCCGACGCCGTTGGCCCCGATTCAATTGCGCATAGAGCAGCAGGGCCTCGAGTCGCGAGATCTCGCGAAGATATTGGCTCAAGAGCGCGGCTGTTCGTGATGCGGACCTTCCAGTCTACCGCTGAACGATGCGCCGATAGAACGCCTCACCGCCATCCGAGGCGGGCGAGGCGAGGGGGCGCGGCTCAAGCGACACTGGGTTGGCGCAACAGATCAAGGATCGCAAACATCTCCGAAGGTTCCGGCCGGATCCGATAGTCGGCGCCCACTTCAGCGTAGGCGATGACGCCGTCCTGGCCGATCACGTACCTCGCCGGCATCGCCAGGGTCCAGCTTTCCTCGCCGTTGAACATCGGCAGCGGCGCACCCATCATGCGATGGACGTCCCGCAGATATTCCGGCAGCGTCCAGCGCACGCCGAAAGCGGCGCCGATCTCCCCGCCCTTGTCGCTGAGAACCGGAAAGCCGAGATGATTGTCGCTCTGCGCCTTGCGGCTGTTGGCGGCGTTGGTCTGGGAGATGGCCACGAGGGCGGCGCCTCGCGCCTCAAATTCGGGTCGGGCTTCTTCGAGCGCCTTGAGGTCCAGATTGCAAAACGGGCACCAGGCCCCACGATAGAAGGTGATGATCAGCGTCTTGCGGGCCAGCAAATCCTTTGACGAAACGAGGTTGCCGTCGCTATCGGGCAAGGTGAAAATCGGAGCTACCGCGCCGACCTTGAGCGCACGATCAGGCGCGCCGCTCTTGGCCAGTTCGTCGATCGCGCGGTGCAGGCTGTCGATGACGTCTTTCGGCGCATGGGGCTCGAAGCTGTCCCGCAGGGCGTCGAGTTTGGCTTGAAGGGTCATTTCGCTTTTCCTGTCGATCGGGGGAGCGAGGGCGTCTGGGAGTTATAGAACGAGTGTGTTAGAATGCAATAGTAGAACGGCCGTGTTAGAATGCGGACTGGAACCCTTGGCCGGCGGAGATGCGGATGTCTCGACCGCGTGAATTCGAGGAGGACGCCGTCCTGGATGCGGTGAGGGATTGCTTTTGGGCGGGCGGCTACCAGGCGACGTCGATGCGTGACCTGGCCGAGCACACGGGCCTGACGACCGCCAGCCTTTATAATGCGTTTGGCGACAAGCACGCGCTCTACCGGGCGGTGTTGGAACGGTATACGACCACCGGGCTAGCCCGTTTCTCCGAAATGTTCGAAAGCGGGCTTGCGCCCTTGCAAGTGCTGGAAGCCTTCTTTGCTGCGATCGTTAGGGAAGCCTTGGATGACAAGCAGCGCAAAGGTTGCCTGGCCGTCAACACCGCCTTGGAAGTCGCTCCCCACGATGACGACCTCAAGCGTTTGGTGACCCAGGGGTTCCAACGCCTTGAGGCCCATCTTGAACAATGCGTGGCGGCCGGTCAGGCGGATGGGTCGATCCAGTCAACCCAGTCGTCTGGGGATCTGGCGAAGATGTTGCTCTGCGCGGTGCTGGGCTTACGCGTGCTGGCCAGGACGCGCCCCGACGCGGCGACGCTCACTGGCGCCACACGGCCCTATTTCACCATGCTGCGCGCCAATTAATCGGTGACGCCAGCCCGCACGTCTACTTGGCTATACAAACGTCTCAATGCAGAGAGGAAATCATGAAGATCATATCCGATAAGATCCACGGGATCATCGACTACGTCACGGTTCTGCTGTTAGCACTGGCGCCAAGTGTTCTTGGTTTCACCGGAACAGCGGCGCTTATCTCCTACGCTTTGGCCATCATTCACCTGAGCATGACCGTTTTCACCGACATGCCGCTCGGATTTGTCAAAGTCATCCCGATCAAGCTGCACGCACTTGTCGAATTGGCGGTTGGACCTGTCCTTGTCGCAGGAGCGCTGCTCCTCCCCAAGCTTTTTGCCGGTGGCCAGGCATTTTTCGTGGCGGCAGGCGTCGTGATCTTTGCGGTGTGGTTGTTGTCGAATTACGGCCCCGCAGTTGAAGCGAAAGCTTGAGCGGAGGCGGTCATCGTAAGCGCCTTCTGAAGCGACCACTTTGGCGATCTGAAGCCGGGGAGGCCGAGCGTGGGAGCCATCCCCCCACCTGTCCGCGCGCGAAGCCCAGGCGTCAGAATCGACCCGCTTCGGTCCAAAGCCCATCGACCGGGACCCATCCGTTTGCGAACCTCTGCCAGTCGGCGTAGTCGCTGGCTCGCGGAGGACTTTCAATGCATTGGGGTGAGACCGTAAGCCAGCGCGTCGAAGCCGTTGGCCCTTTGGTGCTGGGGATCGACCCTGCGCCAAGCCGCGCGCCCTCAGTCCTCGCTTCCGACCCCGAGACGTTCCCTGTTCGATACACCGAAGCCCTTTTGAACGGGGCGGTGGGTCGGGTCGGCTTCGTGAAGTTCCAATCGGCCTTCTTTGAGGCTTTAGGTAGTGCGGGGGTCGTCGCCCTCGCCAAATGTATTGCAGCTGCGCGAGAGCGTGGACTTGCCGTGATACTGGACGCAAAGCGCGGGGACATTGGCTCCACGGCGGCGGCCTATGCACGGGCTTACCTAACGCCGGGCGCGAGTGATCTGGAAGTTGATTGCCTGACGGTCAATCCGTTCCTGGGGCCGGAGACGCTGGAGCCATTCATTGCCTGCGCCCGGTCGTACGGAAAGGGCCTGTTTGTCTTGGTCAAAACATCAAACCAAGGCTCGGGTTGGCTGCAAGATCAGCATATCGATGGGACGCAGGTGTCCCATCGGATCGCAGATCTGGTGTCGACCTGGGCCAGTGAAACCCTCGGCGGTTCAGGCGTTGGTGCTGTCGGAGCCGTCGTCGGTGCGACCTATCCTTCGGAAGCCGCGCAGCTGCGTTCACGAATGCCGAAATCTGTATTTCCTGCCCCAGGCCTCGGTGCGCAAGGTGGTGATCCGGCGGCGATGGCCGGCATGGCGACGCCGACGGGACCGGTGCTCATTTCCGCTTCGCGAGGGATCGGGGCTGTCGATGACCGCGACATTTCTCTCGATGATTTCGTGGCCCTGGTAAGATCAAGGATTAATGCGTTTAAGGGCCAGATGGCGGCCCGGACCGAACACCAGTTTTAAGGGAACCTCTCGCTCTACCCAGTATCCGAACGGAGGCTGTTGGCGCCTGATCGCCAGGAAGGCGGCCGTTTTCCAATCGGCGGCGCCAGAAGCCTGTGGCGAATCTTCCTCGTCCCAGCCGAGCAAGGATGACGGTGTTCTACCACGCCGAGCCAGCTCAAGCATCGATCTTGCTCCACTTAATTGGGACGAAGGCTACGGGCTGATCATACCCGTCCTCCCAACGACCGGGTCGGGTGAGCGACTGCTCAAAAGCGGCGTCCCATCCTGAGCGTTCGAAACGCCAGTGGCCCTTGGAGATCTGATCGCCGGCTCGCAGCCAGATCATCGGACCCCAGCCCTGATTTCCGACGCGCAGATCTTCATGCTTTGGGGCGGTGTTGATGGGCATCCAGGTCATGGGTCACCATTGGGCAACGCGATAGAATGGGCCGCCTCGCTGGCCACACTTAAACGCAACGGCCCGCGATAACGGATGAACGCCTGGACCCGCGGCTGGTTTCTTGGGAGCCTTTGGCAGGTTGTGAGGAGCTTGCCATGAGCGACACAGTGTTCGACGCGCCGCAGAAACCGACGCCGCTGCACGAGATGAGGAAGCGTAGGAAGCCGCTGCGCAATGTCCATGCTGAGACAATCGAGAACCTCAGTGCAACGGAAAGGCTTGCGGTCGTCATCACCGAGCAGGTGGGCACGATGGGATTCTTCATCGTGATTTTCGCCTGGACGGTGCTCTGGCTGGGTTGGAATTTCCTGGCTCCGAAGTCCCTTATCTTCGATCAGCCGATGGGGTTCGTCTTCTGGCTGTTCATTTCAAACGTGATCCAGATTTTGCTGATGCCCCTCATCATGATCGGCCAGAACATCCAAGGAAAGCACTCGGAGGCGCGCGCTGAACATGATCTCGAGGTCAATGTTAAGGCCGAGCAGGAGATCGAGGTCGTCCTGCATCATCTGGAGTATCAGAACGAACTCCTGATGCAGATGGTCAAGGGATTGAAGCTGGACATCAAGGGATTGACGAATTCCCAATCCTGAGCGGAGCGAAGGTTAGAGCGCACCGCGCCAGATGCTGGTGGCGACGCTGCGGTGTCACCCCCGCGTCAGAACCGCTCGCCGACCATCTCCTCGCTCTTGGCTCAGAGCGCCTCGGCGCGCTCGGGGTCGAGGGCATAGGCGCGGACGCCGGCGCGAACATCTGCGCCTTCCATGACCTCGGCGACGTGACAGTCCTCGCAGAAGTGGGCGCCCACGAGGTCGGCGTCGGCGACGACCCCGGCCCAAACCGAGGTGGCTGCGCCTTGTGGGATGGCCTTCCAGCTGAACTGCGCACCTGCCGGCTGATTGGCGTTGATGGAGTCGACCAGTCCCTGCAGGACTTCGGGCGTCATGTAGCGGCCGAGCTCGGTCTGGATGACGCCGGGGTGGACCGCCGTGGCGCGGGCACCGCGGGGCTTGTGGCGGCGGTCGAACGCGACGGCGAAGAGGACGTTGGCGGTCTTCGAGCGCCCATAGGCTCCGAAGGGGGTATATTCCGTGGTGTCAAAGTTCGGGTCGTCGAGGTTGACGTCGGAAAACCGGTGACCGGATGAGGACAGGTTCACGAGCCGTCCTCCATCTTTGATCAGGCTGGCGATGCGGTTCACGAGCACGAAGTGACCCAGATGGTTGGTGCCGAACTGGGTCTCGAAGCCGTCGGCGGTCTTGCCGAAGGGCGTCGCCATCACCCCGGCGTTGGCGATGACCAGATCGAAAGGTTCGCCGGTCGCGGCGAGGGCATCGGCGCAGGCGCGTACGCTTTTCAGCGATGCGAGGTCCAGTTCAATGAGCTCGAGCCTGCCGCCGTCCGCCGCTTGGGCGCGGACCTGTGCGGTCGCGGCCTTGGCCTTGGCGAGGTCGCGCGCCGCGCCCACTACCTGGGCGCCGTGGGCGGCCAGCGCGCGTGCGGTCTCCACGCCGAGGCCTGCCGAGACGCCGGTGACCAGAATGCGCTTGCCCCTGAGATCGACGCCGGCCAGCACGTCGTCGGTGGTCGAGGTGGCTCCGAAAATTCCCGTCATGTTCGTGCTCCGCGGTTGATAGGCTGGCGCTGTCGGGCGCCTGGGCGTGTGTGACACACGAAACGCCGAAATAGGGCTCGCGCCAACATCGAGCGCTGGCTGGGGCGCCGTTCTGCTCCCGCCAAGCGGAGATTTGCTGGATCGGTTCGGCCGCTCGGGCAGGGGGGCGCCGTCACCAAGGGTGCGCCGGCCGAAGCCGCGGGATTGAAGGCCGGCGATCACATCCTGGCGGTCGATGGCAAGCCGGCGAGCGGCATCGCGCTTAACGATCTACACCGATCGCTCCGCATAGACCCCGAAGGCGCCATCGTCACCCTCAAGGACAAGCGCGGCTGAGACCAAGGATATGGCGATCACCTTGGGCGATCTCTTCTGATCGGTTGGACTTGTGTCTGCTGCGCCGAACCCGGTTGCGCAAAGACCAAGGCCGCCAATCCGCCGACGGTGAGCAGGCCAAGGAGCGCCCAGGCCTCGTTGGCGGCTCGCGCAAACGCCAATCGTTCGATCATGGGCTGCAGAATGGCCTGCGTCGCGGGATCAATCGGCCCAGTCCCACGCGCTGCAAACAAATCCAGCGGGATTCCGACGGCGGTGGCCGTGGTCGTATCGCCAGCGCGCAATCGCGCGGCGATCACCTGGGCATGATGCGGGCCGCGGCCATAAAGGACGGTGTCGATCAAAGCCAGGCCGATAGCCCCACCCAAATTACGCATCAGGTTGAAGAGCCCGCTCGCGTCAGCCAATGCGTCATCCGTCAGATTTCCCAAGGCCATGCGGGTCGGCGGCAAGAGGCAAAACATGATCGCCACCCCACGCAGGATCTGCGGCCAGAACATTTGGTAAAATCCGGTCTGAACGGTCTCACCTGCACTCATCGCCAGCCCAAGCGCAAAGAGGGCGAAGCCAAAGACGCTGAGGGCGCGCGGACCCACCCGGCGTTCCAGTGCGACAGCGAGCGGGGCGGTGGCGAGCTGAGCCAGACCCGTCACCAGCATCACCTTTCCAGTGGCCAGGGCGCCGTAACCGCGCACGGCGCCCAAGAAGACCGGCATCAGATAGACCGAGCCGAAAAGCCCAAGGCCCAGCGTGAAGCTCAGCACGCAGGCTGCGGAAAAATCGCGTCGACGGAACGCCCGAAGATCCACCACCGGGTGGCCCGCGCGCAGCGTTCTTACGATAAACCACGCCCCCGCGGTCAGGGTTACGCCGACGAGCACCAGAACGGGGACTGAAAGCCAGCCCCGTTTTGGCGCTGACGTCAGGCAAAGCTCAAGCGCTGTCAGGGCAGCGGCCATCAGGCTAAGCGAGGCGGTGTCGAGCGTGTGGGCGTCTTCCAAGTGCGGCGGATCGCGCGGCAAGAGTACGGCCGCTGCGCTGGCCGCCAGCACGCCTGGCGCAAGATTGATCAGGAAGAGCCAGCGCCAGCTATAGGTTTCGGTGATCCAGCCTCCGACCAGCGGCCCGATGGTAGGGGCCAAGACGGCTAAGACGCCGGCCACAGTTGTCGCCAGGGCCTGCCGGCGCTCCGGGAACAGCCGGAAGACCGCGGCGAACACCGCAGGGATCAAGGTGCCGGCGGAGAAGCCCTGCACCACTCGCCAAAGTATCAAGACCTGGAAATTCTGGCTTGTGGCGCAGCCGGCGGAGCTCAGGGTGAAGACCGCAATGGCGCCGACAAACAGCCACCGCATGGTGAGCAGGCGCGTGAGCCGGCCGGTCAGAGGGATCGCAATCACCTCAGCGATCAGGTAGGCGGTCTGGATCCAGGAAATCCGGTCGCCGGGGGTTTGCAGCGCGTGCGCGATGGTCGGGATCGAGGTCGCGACCACCTGCACATCCAAGATCGCCATGAACATGCCCAGGCACATCATTGCGAACCCGGCGGCGCATGCAGCCGGTCTTTCAGCGCTCATCGGAACCGACGTCATTCGCCTCTCGCGCCGCCTGCCATCAAGCCGCTGGAGGTTGGCCGTTTTCCCCGACCAGAATGGCGCGCGCGATCAATACGCCATCAGCCGAAAGCCCGGCGCGGACCTCGACGGCGACGCCTGGCTTGATCTCCGCGCGGTCGACGAGGCTCATTTCGCGGATTGCCACGCTGGGCGGCAGGACGACGTGGCGCACGCCTTGGCCGCCGCCGCCATGGTAGGTGACATCCATTTCCCGGCCGCGCGGCGTTGAGACGACCTCCGCCGTAACGGTGCCGTTGGTCATCATAGTGCCGGGGGCTTCGCCGGCCATGGGGCCGTGGCCTTCGCCAAGTCCCTTCAACGCGGGTGCAAAGACCCGAAATTCCTTGGAGACGCCGCTGCCGTCGGGCTGGCTCACATTGGCGGTCGCCACGAAGCTTCCCGGTTTGATCGCGCTTGCGTCAATCCTTCTAAGCCGCAAGAACCGCGCATCGTCGGCCACGACATAGGTCGCGGTGACGCCGCTGGCGCTCTTCACGCTCAGCGTCTTGCCGCTGAAGGCCACCACAACCCCTTGCGCCGCAGGCGCGGGGCGCAGCGGAGTGGCCGGGGCGGATGGGGAGGGCTGGGCGAGGGCGGATCCGTCGAAGGCGGCTGCGCCTAGACCTAACACCAGGGCGGCGAGAAGAAACTGTCGCATGAAGAACTCCAGGAAATAGGGTCCGCCGCTGGGCGGTGGGCTTATGCACGCTTTGGGCGGCGCAGCCTGGCGGGTCAAGCGTGCTGCGCCCCGCCAAGTCTGTGACTGGAGATCGTCGCGGCGCAACATCGCCGGGCCCCGCAAGGTTTAGCGCTTAACTGTTCGCAACGGCGCTTGGCCATGGTTGAAGAAGGGGCTGCAGCATGGCGCAGCTTAAGAGGGGCTCTGGTCGATAAGCGTTTGCGCCGACAATGGGCGAGCCTCAGGGGAGGTCCATTTCGAGCGCCAGGACGCCTGAACCTGCGCGGCGTGGCGCTCTATTTCAGCGCGCCGCCTCCAGCGCCAAGCGGTCGATGGCGTCTGAGATTTCGCCGCCCAGACAGCGTCATTTGGTTCCGCGGGAATAAGTCGGCGGCCTCATGCGTCTCATATATTGAACCTTGCATTGGGGACACGCCATGCACCGAAATGAACCTCTTGAGCCGCTAGCCGCGGCCCCCTTCGTCGACGTCGCCCGATCTCGTGGACAACGCCTGGACGGCTAATTTCTATCTGGTCATTGCGCCCGCCCGGGGAGCCCGGTCAGGCGCATCGTCCAGCTTCTTTTAGGTGTCGCCTGCGCTAACGCATTTCATCGCGCGAGCGCAGGCGACCCACCCTATTCTGGCCCGGAGACCCCCCGTCCTTACGGCCAGAACCGCCGCGCAAGCCTTGCCCCATACCCCCCCGGCAGGCTCGCGGCGAAACCCGGGACCCACCCATGGGTCCTTGTTGAGTTGGGCTTGCCCAACTTAGCTCGACGCGGGGCGCCGCAACACCCTTCCGGCGTCCCGCGTCTTATCCCGGGCCAGGCGATGCCTGGCTCGCGGCTTCTACACCGGTCACAAGCGCCTTGAAAAGATGCAGGTGATTTAGCCGGCGATGGCGCGATCCTCGCCGGCCACGCCGAGGTCGGGGACCTGGCTAAGGGCTGTGGGCCAGCAATTTGGCTTGTTGTCCCTGCTTTGCGATCAGCGAGACGGCCTTCTTGCCGAATGAGACGAAGGTTTCGCCGCCTAGCCATGCGCCTTCGTAAGCGATCAGGCCATCGGCGAAGTCACCGCCCGCCTTCAGAATGGCCAGCCCGGCGTCCACAGCGGGGCGATTGACGGCGACGTTACCGGCGTCCAGCAGAGCTTCAATGGCGGAAAGGTCATCGAGGGCAACCCGGGCCCGGCGCATATCTCCACGTCCTATGCCGAGCGGGCGAACCTGTCGATCAGGATGCAGAACCGCAGATTTACACGTTTAACCAATGCGTTCTCGAAGAAACTTCAGAACCACATCCACGCATTGGCGCTCTATTTTGCGTTCTACAACTTCGTTCGCATCCACAAGACGCTGAAGGTCACACCAGCCATGGCGGCAGGTATCACCGACAAATTGTGGTCGCTGGAGGACATCGCCGAGTGGGTGGAGGCAAACCGTCTCCAACCCGGCAAGCGCGGGCCTTACAAGAAGAGTATCGCGGCTTAAGCGGCGGCTTTCCGCCGCGACAACAGTGATGCCTCGGATTCAATTACCTGAAGGATTGAAGCTTGATTGACCTCTGGAAGGAGGCGGCCCGACAAAGCTCCACTAAGGAGCACGACCGGTCCGGCAATCAGGAGCATTTCCAGAAAGTTCAACGTCATCAAAGCCGGGTGGGTCGCGAAGACGATGCGACCGTGAAGCATCACGAGCGCATTGTATTCGGCCCTGGTCTTCACGGACAGCTTGGCCTCCGCTTCTCCTTCACGCCGCAATTCTCCTGTCACGACCATTGTCGGAACAGCGAATGGGATGACCACAAGCGCTAGCAAAAGCAGTCCAGTCATACCAAACGTATGTGATAGGAGGAACTCGATGCTCTCTCGCACCCTAGCGGGAAGATTGGAGGTCCGAAGGAGGGCTTCACCCCGTTCGGCGAGTTCCAGGCGCAGGGGCTGCGCCGCGATTACCAAGCGTCTATGCAAAATCGAATTTACGACCAGCGCGCCGACGATACCGATGGGCAGGAAGTCGGACAGGGTCATTGTGCGTCTCCCTTGTCTGAAGGCACGGAGCGTAGCCTGGAACTACCGTGCTTGCGTACGCTACTACGCGTAGCGTCATACTCAAGTTTCATTTCTCTCATTTTAATCCTGGTTTGGCGCCCAGAAATTACTAGCCATCCGAGAAAGAGCAGGATCGCGATAAATAGGATCGGATTGTGGCTAATCCAATTCAGCGTGTACTTCCACGCATCCGAAGCCACGTCCACAGCATGGTCGGTCGCCGAAATCTCGACCGCCTTGTCCTTACCAATGTGGATGCCGTTCGGTGCTGTTTGGCCGTCGCTCAACCGCCGTCCCCCGATTTCCCCAAGCGCAACTTAGCAGCGACTGACGGTGGATGGCGAGTGGGAGCGAGTTAGACCTTAACGGCCATAGATTTCAAACTGAGACACTACCGCGGGCCGCGCCGCGTTGAGCGCCACTCGACCATCCGGCAGTTTGTCCAATTCTATTTTTTTCCCGGCCGGATTCCAAGATGTTGCAGCACATCCCTTCGGAACGTTACTTGCCCTCGTGCGGTAACCGTCAAAGTGGTCATGGGCATAGCTCCTCGTGAGACCATCATTTGGTAATGCAAAAACGCATTATTTGCAGGTCCGGACCGCGTCGAAAGGGCCAATGTAAGACGATGGTCAAACTCCTACGATCGGCGCTGGAACGTCCTGATCTTTTCACCAAACTGGCCCATGGGACGTTCTGGCCGTCGGCTCAGGACGCCCAGTTCCAGCGCCGCGCTATCACCGGCGATCGTCTGGGCGACATCATGCGGCGCGTCTATCCACAGACCGACGCCGCCGATAAATGAGTGTCTGGTTATAGGCGTGGAGGGGTAACGTTCCCGTGGGCCCATCAGCCATGGGGTTCTGGACCCTCAGGTAGCGCAAAATAGTGACGCCAGCGTTGAACGGTTCGCCCCGTCGAACCCGATTTCTTGAGGATCCAACCAGGCGCCTTCGGGCAGAATCCTGTTATCGATATACCTTCTGGCCAGGGATTGGCGCGAGCCCTCAGGGCTCGCGCTGCAGCTGGCGAGCCGGCGGCGCGAAGACGCCGCCGGGGCCCGAAGACTATTTCGCCGCCTCGCTCGCCGCGCCGGCCGTCGCCGCCTTATAGGCGGCTGCGTCCATGTCGGGCATTTTCTTGAGGAAGGCTACGATGTTCCAAAGCTCGTCATCGCTGTGCGTGCGACCCCACGACGGCATGGCGGTGAGCTTGATGCCATGTTTCAGAATCCAGAATTGCTGAGCCTGCGTCAGGTCGTTGCCATAGGCCAGCTGCGGCGGCTTCGGGTAGAGGCCGCGGCTGAGATCTGTCTTCTTCATGCTGGGCGCAAGATGGCAGCTGGTGCAGAGATTGGCGTAGAGGACTGCGCCCGATGCAATGCGGCTGGGACTGGCTAGGTCGGCAGGCGGGGTGATCGCGCGGGCGCGGACCGCAATCGAACGGTCCCGCAGTTGGCTGATCGCCCAGAACACCGGCTTGGTGTGGGGCGCATCAGCCCCGATGTCATAGACCCCGCCATAGACGAACAGCGCCGCTCCCGCAGGAATTCCAAGCACCAGGACCACGGCAAGCGCGATCCACGGCAAGCGCCGACCAAGACCGGCCATTTTGTTCTCGCTCATTTCGAAACTGCCCCTCCCGAGGGATATTGGCGGCGACGTCGCGTGGCCGTCCTCGGCAGTTAGACCCCGGCTTCAGGGGATTTATTCCCAGCCGCATCGGATCGGCACAGATGGCGGTCTGCACCCGAGGCGTTGAGGTCGATTTTACGACCTTTATCGGCGCGCTCGGGAATAAGCCTGCTGCGATGGGTGTCTCCTAGAGAACACCTCTTGAGGCCAACATTCTGGACGCCTTGACCCTTCAAACTGTTGTCGGACGTCTGTTCCGGTCTCGAAAAAACGCGCCAGCGATCGCGTTACAGATTGCTGAGCTCGCACCTGGTCTGCTTCCGTCCCAACACGCGGACCAGGTAAGACGCGGGACGCCCTTCAGCCAGGCGTCCCGCGTCGTCTCCATCATCCGGTCCTTAGACCGGCGCTACATCTGGTCCCTTGCCCCCAATGCTATCGGACCGGACGACTGGCGCGGAACCCCATGCACCCCAGAGGGTTCCGCGCCTCTTTCGTAAGGCGTGTTTGATAGCCATCGACTTGGCGCTCCTTCGTCAATGCGCAGCGGCCTGGGTGCGCTCCAGAGCTGGCTCTTCGGCAGCCAGAGTTCGCAGCCTTGCATTTCGTCGCGGAGGCGTTGGGCAAAGCCGTTGAAGGCCGGCTCCAGCGCTTGCGGCGCGGCCGCATCTAACGCCGCAATTGGCCAGAACCCGCCGCCGTTGGTTTCTAAAACTGGTATTCGGCGGCAAGCCGGAAGAGCCACGAGGAGGCCTCGTGAAACCCGACGAAGATTCCTGATCCGTCATTCAAGGTCACACCGCCGCCATTCGGCGGCGTAAAGACGCTGGAGACCAACACCGAGCGCCGGCGTTCTACGCCCAACGTCAGGCTCACGTCGTGCGGTAACTGGTAACGGGTTTCGGCGCCGACACCGGAGATGGGGCGTGCGCCCCGGAGCCTGATCGATTGGCGCCGACTATTTTGAACATCAAGACTTGCCCATTCGCTTCCCAAGTCCCCGAACACCTTCCAGGTCATCGGAGCGACCATCGCGACGCCACCTCCGAGCCCGAGCTTTGCGACGGCTGAGAAGGCGGGGCCGTCGATATCGGTGCGATGGACGGCCGTGAACGCGGTCACCGGGCCTTCGGGCTGGGCGGCCACGGTTCTTACGTCTGTCAACGACCACCAGCTGGCCCGCGTTTCGACGCCCAGCGATAGGTTTACCGACCCCCAGGGCGTTTGATGAGCAAGGGTGTCCTCAGCGCCGGCTGCGACGCCATAGCGCTGGCCATGCTGCGTAAGGTCGAAAGTCGAGATCTGGGTCTGGGTCGGCAGGTTGAAATCGCCCGGAGCCTGGAAGACCTGACGGGTAAAGGGCACCGAGCGGCCAAAGAGCGCGCACTGTCCCGTGAAGAGACTTAAGATGATGCAGTTGAGGGCGGGCGTCGCCGATAGCTGGATGTTGGGGGTCGGCGCGACCAAGGGCGAAGCCAGAGATTCCTTGATGGTTCCATCGTCGAGGCCGCCATCAAATGAAAACCGCCAGCCCGGCGAGCCTATCCCACCCGGTGCGAAGACCAGGCGTAGGTCATGCTGGTCGTCCCATGACCTGATGCGAGGCTGAATGGCCCCTCCGGTAGGCGAGGTGGTTGCTACGATGAAGGAGCCCCCGGGGAAGGTGATAGGAACCGTCGGTGACCCCGATACGACCTGATAGGAACCAGTCTGTTGCACGATCGGGATCGAGGACAGAGAGCCCAAGTGATTGGTCTGGTAGCCTTCGGTCCAGCCGATTTGAAAATGCCGGCGATCAGGGCGCCTCTCGTTGAATTCTGCAGGTGCGATCGGGTCAAACCGGTGGGCGATCGTCGTTTGCGCCGAACACGGGACGGGTCCTAAGGGGTCGACGGATTTCAACACCTCGGAGGGCGTAATCGGCGAGCCGGCTTGGCGGGGCGCGTCTATGTCGCTGATCTGGACCCCGCCGTCAGCCCGTTGAGCTTGGGGCCTAGCGGGCAGGGCGACTGCGGCCTGGTCATCCGACGTGTCGCAACGGCTGGGGATCTGCACGGCCCTCTCCAGGGACGGCCCCGCAGCAAATGCGACGACGAGAGCGAGCATGGAGGCGAAACAAACCGCGACTGAGGCCGGGAGTTGAAACTACCTCGCCCGCGCACGCCATAGTAGATATTTCGTTGAACGCCCCTTAAGCTGACTTTGGATGCAATATCCTCAAAGGCCGGACAAAGCCCATCCAGTCGGTCTGCGAATTTGGGCCTCGGCTTGATGTTCGCCAAGGTCCGTCGGCCGAAAACAGGCGACGTTCGAGATCCGATCTTGTCGCCTGCTTCCGTGGGGGCGAGGCGCCTCTAGGCCATTGACGGGGCCGGCCAGCGGGCCATGTCCTGCAAGACGACGTTTTCGGCGATCTTCTCGGTGAGCCGCGCCTTCACCGTGTCTCCCAGGCTGATCAGGCCGACTACCTGGCCTTCGCTCACGACCGGCAGGTGGCGGACACGTTTTTCCGTCATGATGGTCATGGCGTCACGCACGCTGTCGGTGGGGGTGACGGTCGGCCGATCCTCCAACATCAGGCCCGCGATCGGATATTCAAGCGCCTCGCGGCCGTATTCGGCCACAGCCACAACGATCTCACGCTCCGAGATCACGCCTTTCAGCTTGCCCGAGGTCGTGATCACTACGAGAGCGCCGACGTTGCGATCGTGCATGACCTTCGCCGCATCGCGCGTGCGAATGTTCTCCACGACTGTGATCACAGCGTCGCCTTTGATTTTGATGAGGTCCTGCACGCGCATGGCGGCTCCTTCTCGTCCGAAAGGCGCAAGGCTTGCGGTCTGGCGAGAGGTCATCAGGAAATGAGGACCGTTTGCGTCAGGCAGCGCAGGGCGCCTGACATAACGACCGTTGGGCCGGCGGTTCTATTCCCGTCGGACGTCGCGATGGGCCTTGCGGCCGCCGGGCGACGGCGAGCTCAGCCCCAGGGGGCGTCGCAGCGCCCGGTGCAGTGCGGGAATAAGCTTCGCCGTCGCGGGGTCCCCTAAAAGCAGTGATCACACAAAGGCGACCGCCAATGATCAAAATTCAACGGAACGAGGCCTGAACCGTGCGCCAGTCCCGTCATTGGATCGAGACTGCGTCTGACGAGATGACCGGCCTTGAGGTCGAGCCTCCCGCCGCAGCTCCTCTAGCGACCTGCAACGCCCAAGTCGCCCTGTCCGTCCAACAATACGAACGTGTCGCCCAACTGGCGGCCGCCACGGGTCTTGAGGAGACGGTTGTCCTCTCGCGCTTGGTCGACGCCGCGTTGGCCGGTCCCGACCGCCTTCAATGGGCTGACCGCCACCGTCTGCGCCGCTGCATTGAACTTCTGCGCGCGATCGAACTCCATGTGGCGCGCGCCGCACGCTCCATGACGGTGAGGCGTCTGCCTCCGGAACTCACCGCCCACCGCGTCGACGATCTCCTCGATCTTGGACGCTATCTGCGCCGGGTGGGCTGGGCCCTGCTGCCTCAGCTGCATCCGAGCCCAGCGGGGTCCGGGAATTCGCAAACCCACGCGTTCCAGGACTGTGGCCAGGCCTGGGTCCAGGAGTGAGTTGAAGAGCTCCGAACTCCGGACTCATCTATCGCCGGGGTCCAGGCGTGATGTTCAAGGCCAAGTGTCGGTCACAAATTTCATAATTGTCTGGAAGTTGCCTCAGGGAAATAAGTATATGTTACGACCGTAACCGGTTCGGCAAAGACTAGGTATTCTGGTATTGATAAGATGGCAGAAATTTAAAAATATAACTTTGATATGTTGAATCTTATCCAAGATATAGTGTTACGAGCGTAACCGGATACTATGTGACTAATATGAGACATGATGAACTATTGAATATGTATACATGACGCTGGTGCGTTGACGACCGAATGAAGTCGCAGATACCTAACCTCCAACCGGAGTCACTATGGCCCCGGTGGGCAATCTGTGGGCAGCGGACCCGCCGTGACTGGCCGGCCGCCGGAGGATGTAAATCTTGACGAGTCAAAACACCCGGGAGCGCCTTTTGGCCTCCTCGATGATCTGCGGCGCCGCCTTCCTAGGCCTCTCCGCCACTCAAGTTTTCGCAGCGGATGCGGCGAACGGCGAAGTGGCGGAAGTTGTCGTCACCGGCACCCGGATCCCGTCGCCAAATCTGACTTCGATTGCGCCCATCACCACGGTCGGAAACGCCGACATCAAGGCGCAAGGCGTCACCCGGATCGAAGACCTCACCAACTCCTTGCCGCAGGTCTTCGCCGGTCAGGGCTCTTCGATCA